>Ga0208490_100575_pt1 | contig 21076 bp, 22 predicted proteins | sample SubbioAug_CSWold_FD_184818 | JGI IMG/M metagenome (GOLD analysis project Ga0208490, IMG submission 184818) | Serpentinite rock and fluid subsurface biosphere microbial communities from McLaughlin Reserve, California, USA - CR11Aug_CSWold (SPAdes) | ecosystem: Environmental > Terrestrial > Deep...
TAGGACCTTTAGCAAGCTCTATTCTTCCCGGTCAGAGGGGCATTTCTGCGTCACGACACCTGCTCAACACCCAGGCTCATCGGTGGATCGAGGCTTAGTGGGCGAGCGTCACCTTCAATACGACGACGACCCCGGCGGCGAGCGCCAACGCGATGCCGCTCCACAGGGTGCGCGCCGTCGGCCGGCGGCCGCTCAGGCGCGCGACGTCAGTTCCGAGAAGCGAAAACTGCAACACGATCCAGCCGCCGGCGATGAGCTGGGCCGCCTCGGTCGGCAGCGAGGTGAACATCGGAAGCAGCAGCACGACGGTCGGGGTGATCCCCGCGAAGAGGATCGGCGTGGAGTCGCGGGCCTCCTGCAGCCAGTGGTCACGCTCGGTGCCGCGCGGGCGGCCGATCTGCTCGCCGACGCGGTGGGCGAGCACATGCGCGAGGTAGGTAGTGGCTGTCGTCGCGGCGACGACGAGGGCGGCGTGACCGTCGACGATCGTTTCGCCGTTGGCGAGCGCGATCGCCCCGAGCACGAGGGTTCCGCCGTACACGTATGCCGCCAGGCGCAGTCGCATTCGCTCGACGGGCAGTGACGTTCCCCGGCGCGCGAGCAGCCAGCGCGGCAGTCGGGTTGGCAGCTCGACAGTGCTCACTCTGTCACTGTGCCACGCGCGTGCGATCGGCGGAACATCCGAAGCTGCCCGGACGTTACCCCGGTATGACCCTCAGCCCTGCCCCCTACGCTGGAGGGGTGACCGAGGCCGCCCCGTTCTCCTCCGCTGAGCTGGAGCACATTCGCGCGCAGTTTCCGATTCTGCGCCGCGACCTGTACGGGCATCCCCTCGTCTACCTCGACTCGGCGGCGACCGCGCAGAAGCCGACTCGGGTCATTGAGGCGGAAGCCACCTTCTATCGTGAGGCGAACGCCGCCGTGCACCGTGGCGCCCACACGCTTGCCGGCGAGGCGACCGAGCTCTACGAGGATGCTCGGGGCACTGTCGCACGCTTTTTGGCCGTCAACGACGACGAGGTCATCTTCACGTCGAACGCTACCGAGGGCCTGAACCTGATCGCGTACGCGATCGGGAACGCGAGCCTCGGTCGCGGGGGAGCGGCGGCCGCTCCGTACGCGCTGCGCGACGGCGATGAGATCGTCGTCACCGAGCTCGAGCACCACGCGAACCTCATCCCGTGGCAAGAGCTCGCCGCCCGCACGGGCGCGACCCTCCGATTCATCCCGGTGGACGACAGCGGGGCGATCGACGTCGACGCCGCAACGGGCGTGATCGGGGCGCGCACGCGCATCCTCGCCGTCAGCCACGTGTCGAACGTGACCGGAGCGCACTCACCGCTCGACCGGCTCGTGCCGTTGGCGCGCGCCGTCGGGGCGCTGGTCGTGCTCGACGCCTGCCAGTCGGCGCCGCACCTGCCGCTTCGGCCACGCGAGCTCGACGTCGACGCCGCGGTGTTCAGCGGTCACAAGCTCTACGGCCCGACCGGTATCGGCGTGCTGTGGGGCCGTGCCGAGCTGCTCAACGCGCTGCCGCCCGTCCTCACGGGCGGGTCGATGATCACGACCGTTACGATGGAGGGCGCCGAATACCTGCCGGCACCCCAGCGCTTCGAGCCCGGCACGCCGCGCATCGCGCAGGCGATCGGGCTGGCCGAGGCGATCCGCTTTGTCGACGAGTTGGGTTTCGACCGCATCGCCGCGACCGAGCACGAGCTGGGCGCACGGTTGCTCGACGGGCTCGCTGAGGTGCCGGGTATCCGCGTGCTCGGCGCCGGCATCGACGCGCCCCGGGTTGCGCTCGCGAGTGTCGTCGTCGACGGCGTGCACGCACACGACGCCGGCCAGGTGCTCGACAACGTCGGCATCGCCGCGCGCGTCGGCCACCACTGCGCGCAGCCCCTGCACCGCCGCCTCGGAGTGACGGCGAGCCTGCGCGTCAGTGCCGGCGTGCACACCACCGCAGACGAAATCGACCAGGCGGTTGCCGCCATCGCGGGCGTTCGCGACTTCTTCAGATTGACGGGAGAGAACGCATGAGCGGACTCGAGCAGCTGTACCAGCAGATCATCATGGACCACTCGAAGTCGCCGCACGGCTACGGGCTTGCCGAGGGCGATGTGACGAGCCACCAGCGCAATCCTGTCTGCGGCGACGAGGTCACGCTGGCGCTGCGCTGGAGCGCCGACGGCACGCGCGTCGAGGAGGTCGCCTGGGAGGGTTCGGGATGCTCGATCTCGCAGGCGAGCGCCTCGCTGTTCGCGACGCTCGCGGCCGAGGACGCCGACGCCGGCAACGCGTGGACCCCCGACGACCTGCAGGCCTTTATCGACGAGTTCCGCGAGGCGCTGCGCTCGCGCGGTCAGATCCCGCTCGACGAGGAGCGCTTCGGTGACGCAGCCGCCCTGAGCGGGGTGTCGAAGTTCGTCGCCCGCGTCAAGTGCGCGATGCTTGCCTGGGTCGCGGCTGAAGACCTGCTGACCCGCAAAGCCGCTGCGGGGTGACCACGTCGGGAATGTTTCCCCCGCTGTCATTGAGGATCACTAGAGTCGACACATGACCGACGATGACATCCAGTTCGCCCGCCTCTTCCAACGCTTCCTCGAGCGCACGACGCAGCTCGCCGTCGACGGCGCCCCGCAGCGCACACCGCTGGGCGACCGACTGAGCGAGCACCTGGGCATCGACGCCGCGGGCCTGTCTGTCGTCGACGAAGACATCCCCAGTCACCGCCTCGCCGACCTTGAGTTGGCATTCGATGCGCTCGGACCGGGGGTCGACGTCATCGGTGTCGGCGGCGGTCAGAACAAGTACTTCGAGCGTTTCGCCGACATGATCGCGCACCCGCACTTCCACTACGCCCCTGCGCAGGTGGACTACACGACCGTGGCGGAGGGTCCCGGAAACTCGCGGATGGCGGTGGCCTTCGGCGTGCGACTCCTCGAGGTCGATGGCGAGAAGGTCGCCGTGTTGCAGCGAACCGCGGACCCGCAACGCGGGGTGCCGACCGCGCGCATTGAGGTGCTGGCGCGTGAACCGCAACTCGCCTCGTCGGCGATTGCGCGCATCCGCGAACTGATGGATGCACGGAGTGCTTTGCGCGGTCAGGTTCTGACGTTCGGGCATCACCCCGACAACTACGGGCAGGTCACCGCGCAGTTCCGCGAACGTCCGCGGGTGGACGCGGAGGCGATCGTGTTGCCGGATGGCGTGCTCGATCGCGTGCGGCGACACGTACTCGGGGTCAGGGAGCACGCCGAAACTTTGCTCGCTCAGGGCGGCCACCTGAAGAGGGGCGTGCTGCTCTATGGTCCTCCCGGCACCGGCAAGACCCTCACGGCATCACACCTGGTGAGTGAGGCGCAGGGCGTGACGTGCATCCTGCTCACCGGCGCCTCGATCGCGTTCATCTCCGAGGCCGCTGCCCTGGCCCGGTCGCTTCAGCCGAGCCTCGTGGTGCTCGAAGACGTCGACCTCGTCGCCTTCGACCGAGACATGCATTCTGGCGGCGGTCAGCCACTGCTGTTCGCCGTGCTCGACGCACTGGAGGGCCTTGACGGTGACGCCGACATTGCCTTCGTGTTGACGACCAACCGCGTCGAGGTGCTGGAGGAAGCGCTCGCGCAACGCCCGGGGCGCGTCGATCTCGCCGTCGAGCTGCCGAGGCCATCAGATGCGGAGCGGCGGCGGCTCTTCGCGCTCGCCGCGCACAACGCCCCGTTCAGCGCCGCGGCCGTCGCCGCCGCTGCAGACCGTGCAGAAGGAGTGACCGGGTCGTTCGCCAAGGAGCTCGTGCGACGGGCCCTGTTGACGGCGGCGAGCGACGGGCGAGAGCCCTCAGACGACGATCTTGCCGACGCGCTCGACGCGCTGCTCTCCGAGGCGGAGGCGCTGTCGTCCCGCATGCTCGGCGGGCCGGGTGGGCCCGATGACGGAGGGCACCATATTCACCTCTCGAGCCACTTCTCGTAGGGGCTGCACCGGGCTCTTGGCGTGTCGGGGCGACCCGGCATACTATCGAGCATTCGAACACACGTTCGAATGCGGGTCGTGTGTCGCGGCACCGCGTCAGCCTGACCCGTGCCGGAGGTGAGGCGAATGGCCCACGCCATCCGCACAGCAACAGGAGCAGAGCGTGCGCCCGAGCAGGGGCACCGCGCTTCGCCCGACATTGATGCCGTCGTGTGGTCCGATGACGCCGGCCGCCCGCTGCGGTTGATCTGGCAGGGGCGCCGGTGGCGGGTCACCGACCGGCCAACGGTGATCACCGCGCCGGTGTCGTGGGGTGGCGCGTCGCGAAAACCTACCGCTGAGGGGCGGCGCGCGTCACGACTCGTCGATGAGTCGGGCCAGGTGGGCGATGAACCCCGCGAAGTCACCGCTATCGCGTGCGAGCCCCGCGACGTCTCGCCGTGCGGCGAAGACGTTCACGAACTGGTCGAACAGCGGCTGGAAGCGGGCGCGGCCATCGGCACTGAAGGCGATGAACGCGACGACGGAGACGCGTGCATCCCCCCAGGTCACGGGGTTCGGGCACAGCGCTAGTGCAATCGCGGTGCGGTTGGCGGTGAGCCCCATGGCGTGCGGCACGGCCAGGGTTTCCGTGAATGCCGTGGACGACATACGTTCCCGCTCGAGTGCTCCCTCGACATACGCCTCGTCGGCCGCGCCGACCTCCACGAGCGCCGCACCGAGGCCGCGGATGATCGACTCGGGGTCGTCGCCGGGCGGAGTGGCGAAGAAAAGACGTTCGTCGAAGTACTCCAGCAGCTCGTCCGCGATGCCGGCTCGGCGACGTTGGCGGCGTGCCCGCGATGCGGCCTGCCGGATCGCGTCGATGTCGTCGTCAGTGAGGAAGGGTTGGACAACGACAACGCCCTCGCGCACCGCCCCCGTCGGCACTGTGGTGATGACCAGTTCGCTCGCGAGGTCGCGCGGATCGACGTCGGATCGGGTCACCACGTACTCGATCGTGAGCTGATCGCCCAGTTCCTCCTCCACCTTCTTCCGCAGAATCTGGTGCAGGTCGTAGTAGCTCGGGCAGACGATCGAGCAGGTGACCCGTTGCTCCCGACGCGACGCGCGCTCGAGGTGCGAGCCGAGGTGCAGGGCGATGTACGAGATCTCGTCGTCGTCGACCGTGATGTCACGCTCGCGCTGCACGATCGAGGCGATGAACACGGCGATGTCGAAGATGAGCGGGTACGAACTCTTGATCGAGCGCGTCAGCGGGTTGCGGCTGCGGGCGTTATCGCGGGCTCGAGCGACGAGGTTGCCGAGGTGAATCGCGAAGCGCGTCATGAATGCGTCGTCGCGAAAATCGACCGAGTACTCGTCGAGCACCTGCGTGACGATGCGGTCGACGGTGTCGCGGTCATCCGGGTCGATGACGGGAGTCTCGGCCGCGCGGTTGCCCGGCGCAACGACGCGCGTGACGAGAAGGCGCGCCAGGTACTCGAGGTCGGCGGCGTTCAGCGCGACGTCGTAGTGCTCAGCGGTCAGTCGACGCAGAACATCGACGACCGCCACGTGCTGCGGGTCGGGATGCACGTTCGCATCCGACAGGTGCTGGTCGCGTCGCGCGCGGTCGACCGCGATCGCGATGTGCAGTAGAACGGCGTCGACCCCGTACTCGTTGACGAAGAACCCGTCGGCCTCGAGCGCCTGCATCAATTCGGCCTTGAAGGCGCCGAGCGCTGTCAGCCCAAACTCGTTTTCGAGTGCATCAAGGTCAATGACCCCCCGCGAGCTCTCGGCCTGCAGGAGGCTGCTCAGCAGTCGGCGGCGTGAGCCCTCGGTTCCGATGAGACGCACGCGGCTGCCGGCGCGCTCGAGCGAGGCCCCCGCCGTGTCGGCGATCGTCTTGACCTTGCGCAGATCGGCCTCGAGGGTCGACTCGCTGACGAAGAGGGTGTCGGCGAGGGAGAACACATCGATTCCGTCGTCGAGCTCGGTAAGTCGACGAACGAGGTGGTGCACTCGCTCCTGGGGCGTTCCCGCGATGTCGCCCCGGGTGCGGGCCCGGTCGAGGAACTCGCCGTACGCCTCACGGTTCAGTCGGTAGCCCGACGTCGAGGCAATCACGATTGGCAGCGGCTGAGCGGCGGTCTTCGCGGCAGCGACGTAGCTGCGTACCGAGCGGGTGGTCACGCCCAGATCGTCGGCGAGCTCCGACGCCGTCACCCAGTCGTCGGCCTGCGCCAGGAGCTCGAGCATGCGCTCGTACTTGTCCGCCATCGTGCGTTCACTGTAGGTGATTGCGCCGCACGGCACACGATTTCCGCAGGGGAGGAAACACGTCTGTTGGCGACCCGATGCCCGCAATGCGCACCATGGGAACACGAGCGGGGCATCCCGTCTCGTGCCCGTCGACAACCCGCACCGCCCGCATGACTCGCAAGGAGGCGACCGTGACCTATCGCGTCGGCCTCGTGTGCGCGGCGGGGGTGTCGAGCACGTTCCTCGCCCACGGTTTGCGTGCGGCCTTCGCCGACGCCGACCTCCGGGCGGTCGAGCTCGAACCGATGTCGGCCGACCGCGCAGTCGCCGCCGACGTTGACCTGCTCTTGCTCGCCCACCACCTGCGGGGCGCCGCCGACGAGCTGCGCACCGCGACGGCCGCCCCGATCGTGCTGCTGACCACCGACGACCGGGCGGCCCTCATTGACGATGCGATCGGCGAAATTGCCCGCCGCGTCGCCGACACCGCTCCACTGGAAGGACCCTGACCATGGCCGAACGCACTCTCGCCGTCGCCTCCGCAAACGGACTGCACGCCCGCCCCGCCGCACTGTTCGTGAAGACCGTGACCGACTCGGGTCAGCAGGTGCAGCTCACCAAGGGGGAGCGCTCGGTGAACGCCGCGAGCATCCTCGGCGTCGTCTCGCTCGGCATTGAGCACGGTGACGAGGTGACGGTCGCGGTCGACGGCGACAACGCCGACGCCACGCTGGATGCTCTGGTCACCTTCCTCTCGACGGACCACGACGCCTGATGGTCACCACCGAACTGATCCGTGGCGTCGGCATCGGACGCGGCACCGCCGTCGGCCCGGTCCTGCGGATGCCGGACCCCGTTCCCGACCCCGCCGACGCACGCCGTGAGCGCTCGGCCGAGGACGAGCAGGCGCGCGCGACGGAGGCGTTGGCCGCCACCTCAGCACAGTTGCGGGCACGCGGTGAGGCGGCCGGCGGCACGGCTGCCGAGGTGCTTGATGCCCTGGCGATGATGGCGGACGACCCCGCGCTCGCGGCAGACGTCACCCACCGCATCGCCGACGGCTCCACCGCCGAATACGCCATTCACGCCGCCATGGCGTCCTTCCGCGACATGCTCGCCGGCATGGGCGGCTACCTCGGCGAGCGGGCCGGTGACCTCGACGATGTCGCCCGCAGGGCGATCGCCTACCTCATGGGGCTCTCCGAGCCGGGCGTTCCTCGGTCGGACACCCCGTTCATCCTTGTCGCCCGCGACCTCGCGCCCGCCGACACGGCCACCCTCGACCTCGACAGCGTGCTCGCGCTCGTGACCACGGATGGCGGACCCACCTCGCACACCGCGATTCTCGCTCGTGAGAAGGGCATCACCGCCGTGGTGGGCGCGACGGGTGCGGCCGAGCTCGTCGATGGCGACCAGGTGCTGGTCGATGCCGAGAACGGAACCGTCGAGCGCGACCCCGACCAGGAACGTGTTGACCTCGCGCTGCAGCGCACGGCGGCGCTGTCCGCCATCCGCGCGGCCAGCACCGGCCCGGGGCGCTTGGCCGACGGGCACGCTGTGCCGCTGCTGGCCAACATCGGGTCGATCGATTCGGCGCGCGAGGCCGCCGCACGCGGAGCGGAGGGGGTCGGCCTCTTCCGCACCGAGGTGCTGTTCCTCGGCGCCGAAAAGGCGCCGAGCGTCGATGACCAGGCCGATACCTATCGGGCGGTGTTCGCCGAGTTTCCCGACCAGAAGGTCGTCGTGCGCGTCCTCGACGCCGGAGCGGACAAGCCGCTCGCCTTCCTCACCGACCAGGGGGAGGAGAACCCCGCGCTGGGTCGCCGCGGCCTGCGGGCACTGCAAGCCCACGAGCAGGTGCTGCGCGACCAGCTGACCGCATTGGCAAAAGCGGCCGCGGCAAGCGACGCCCACGTGCAGGTCATGGCGCCCATGGTCTCGACGCCCGAGGAAGCGGAGTACTTCCGCGCCCTCGCTCACGAACTCGGTGTTCCCACCGCGGGCGTCATGGTCGAGGTGCCGAGCGCCGCGATCCTCGCCGACCACCTCGTGCCGCACGCCGACTTCGTCTCGATCGGCACCAACGACCTCACGCAGTACGTGTTCGCCGCCGACCGTCTGCTCGGCACGGTGGCTCACCTGCAGGACCCGTGGCATCCGGCCGTGCTGCGTCTCATCGAGGCCGTGGGTCGTGCCGGCGCAGCCAACGGCGTGCCGGTCGGCATCTGCGGCGAGGCCGCAGCCGACCCGTCGCTGGCCATTGTGCTCGTCGGGCTCGGCGCGACGACGCTGTCGATGTCGTCCACGTCGATTGCCGACGTGCGCGCCGAGCTGTCGCAGGTCACGCTCGACGACGCGCGGCGCCTCGCGGCGCTCGCCGTCTCCGCCCCGAGCGCGGAGGCCGCGCGGCACGCGGTCGCCGACGCCCGTACCTAAGCCCCCGTCCGTCCCTCTACCCCGCACCATCCACCCCCTCTTATACAAGGAGACACTCATGACGACGACGTCAGCCCCTCCGGCCCGCTCGGGCGCGCGCGTGCGCGTTCAGCGGTTCGGTACCTTCCTGAGCGGCATGATCATGCCGAACATCGCCGCCTTCATCGCCTGGGGCTTTATCACGGCGTTCTTCATCCCGACGGGGTGGACGCCGAACGAGCAGCTCGGTTCCCTCGTGGGGCCGATGATCATCTACTTGCTGCCGCTCCTCATCGCGAATACCGGTGGGCGCATGGTCTACGGCATTCGCGGCGGCGTCGTCGCGACCATCGGCACGATGGGCGTCATCGTCGGCACCGACATCCCGATGTTCATCGGGGCGATGCTGATGGGTCCGCTGGCGGCCTGGCTGACGAAGCAGATGGACAAGATCTGGGCGGGCAAGATTCGCGCCGGCTTCGAGATGCTCGTCGACAACTTCTCGGCCGGTATTCTCGGCTTCCTGCTCGCCCTCGGCGGCTTCCTGGGAATCGCCCCGGTCGTGACCGTGCTCAGCAACGCGCTCGGTGCGGGAGCCCGCTTCCTCACCGAGACCGGGCTTCTGCCGCTCGCGAGCATCGTGATCGAGCCCGGCAAGGTGCTGTTCCTGAACAACGCCATCAACCAGGGCGTGCTGACACCCCTCGGTATTCAGGAGGCTGCTGAGACCGGCAAGTCGATCTTGTTCCTGCTCGAGGCGAACCCCGGCCCGGGTCTCGGCCTGCTGCTTGCCTTCGCGCTGTTCGGCGTCGGCATCGCCCGCGCCTCGGCCCCGGGCGCGATCATCATCCACTTCCTGGGCGGCATTCACGAGATCTACTTCCCGTACGTGCTGATGAAGCCGATCCTGATCGTCGCGATGATCGCGGGTGGCGCCACCGGCATCACCACGAACCTGATCTTCGATTCGGGGCTTCGCGCACCCGCGTCGCCCGGCTCGATATTCGCGGTGCTGCTGCAGACCGCGAGCGACAGCTACGTGGGCGTCGTCCTCTCGGTCGTGCTGTCGGCCACCGTGTCGTTCCTCGTGGCAAGCCTCATCCTGCGGGCGAGCCGCAAGAAGGACCTCGCGGCGCTCGAGGCCGGCACTGACACGTTCGGCGCCTCCGTTGCGCAGAACGCCGAGAACAAGGGCGGCGAGTCGAAGGTGGCGAGCCTGCTCGGCACCGACACCGCCACGGCCGTCCGCATCGACACCGTCGTGTTCGCCTGCGACGCCGGCATGGGGTCGAGCGCCATGGGTGCGACGATTCTGCGCAAGAAGTTCGCCGACGCGGGCCTCGCCGACGTGACCGTCACGAACGTGTCGATCGCCAACCTCGACGAGACCGCCGACCTGGTCATCACCCACCAGGATCTGACCGCTCGCGCGACGGAGGCGGCGCCGCAGGCGCAGCACATCTCGGTTGAGAACTTCATGTCGAGCCCGAAGTACGACGAGGTCGTCGCCCTCGTCAAGAGCCAGCGAGTCTAGGCTCGCTGACACCGTCACGGGGGCATCGTGAGCAGCTGTGCCGCGGTGCCCCCGTGCATCCCCTGATCGAGATCGTGACAATCGAGACCGTGACCACCGACGAGAAGGAGACCACCATGAGCGCCGACGTTCTCACCCCCGACCGCATCATCCTCGGCGGCACGGCCCGCACCCGCGAGGAGGCGATCGATGAGGGAGGCCGACTGCTCGTCGCCGCGGGCGCCGTCGACGAGTCGTACGTCGCCGCGATGCACGAACGGGAAGCGTCGGTGTCGACCTTCATGGGTAACCACCTCGCCATCCCGCACGGCACGAACGAGGCGAAGGATGCGATCCACGTCTCGGCCATGACGCTCGTGCGCTACGACGACCCCATCGATTGGGATGGCAACCCCGTGCGCGTCGTCGCCACCATCGCCGGCAAGGATGGCGGCCACATGGCCGTGCTGCAGGCCCTCGCGCTCGCGTTTAGCGACGACGCCTCGGTGCAGCGCGTGCTCGACGCCGCCACGCCCGACGACGTGCTCGCCGTGCTCGGCGACGTCAACGCCTGAGGCGACGGTCATGACCGCCGTCCACTTCGGCGCCGGCAACATCGGCCGCGGCTTCATCGGCCTGCTGCTGCACCAGGCGGGGCATGACCTCGTCTTCATCGACGTCAACGCACCCCTCATCGCGGCCCTCAACGCCGCCGACAGCTACCGCGTCATTGAGATCGGGCCGGGCGGTGGGGAGACGACCGTCACCGGCTTCTCCGCCATCGACAGCGCAGCCGACCGCGACGCCGCCGTGGCCGCCGTGGCGACCGCCGACATCGTCACGACGGCGGTGGGCCCCACCGTGCTGCGCTTCATCGCACCGCTCATCGCCGATGGGCTGCGGGCCCGCACGGCGGAAGCGCCGCTCGTCGTCATGGCTTGCGAGAACGCGCTGCAGGCGACCGACGCCCTGCGTGCCGAGATCGACGCGGCGCTCGGCGACGACCAGGACGCGCTGTCGCGCGCGATCTTCGCGAACACCGCCGTCGACCGCATCGTGCCGACCGCCGACCCCGCCGACGGACTCGACGTGCGGGTCGAGCCGTTCTGCGAGTGGGCGATCGAATCCGGGCCGTTCGGGGGCGCGTCCCCCAGCATCCCGGGCGCCCACGTCGTCGACGAGCTGGCGCCGTACATCGAGCGCAAGCTGTTCACCGTCAACACGGGCCATGCCTCCACCGCGTACGTCGGACGACTCGCGGGCGCCGCCACCATCCACGAGGCGATCGGGATGCCCGCCGTGCGCGACGCCGTTGAGGCGGCCCTCCGAGAGACCTCCGCGCTGCTGGTCGCTCGACACGGCTTCGACCCGGTCGTGCAAGACACCTACCGCGAGACGGCGCTCGGTCGCTTCGCGAACGACGCCCTCGCCGACCCGGTCGAACGCGTCGGGCGACAGCCGCTGCGCAAACTCTCGCGGCACGAGCGCCTCATCGAACCGGCGGCCGACCTTGCCGAGCGGGGCGAGCATCCGACCGCCCTGGTCGAGGTGATTAGTGCCGCCCTGCGGTTCGTCGACGTTGCGGACGACCCGGAGAGCGTCGAACTCGGCGAGAAGCTTGCGTCGCTGACACCCGAAGCGTTTGTCGCCGACGTCACGGGAGTGGAGCCGGGGCATCCTCTGCACTCGGCGCTCGTGAGCCGCGTCGCCGACGCGCAGCGCGCACACTGACCCACACGATCGCGGCGATCACCGCCAGCCACGGAAGCATGATGCCGGCGAGCACCAGGGCGGCCGAGCCGAAAGTGACGAGAGCGTCCCACCCCTGACGGAGTCCGTCGAGGAACGTCCCCGGCTCGGTCGGCGGGGCGACGGCCTCGGAACCCAGCGTGAGGGTCAGAGTGGACAGCGACACCCGGTCGGCGAGCGACCGGCGTTGCGCCTGAAGGCTCTCAAGCTGACCCTGCCGGTCGGCGACGACCGACTCGAGAGTGATGAGGTCGTCGATGTCGTCGGCCTGCACGAGCAGAGCCAACAGGCGATCGAGCGAGGCTTCGAGAGCGCCGATGCGCGCATCCAGGTCCTGCACCTCGCGCGTCACGTCGCTCGCGCTGAGGCTCAACTCTTCGAGCTCACCGAGAGCCTTCAACTCGTCGATCGTCGGCTGCAGCACCTCGCTGGGAATGCGCAGCACCAGCTCGGCACCGCCCGCATCGTTGTTGTGCGGCGCGTACTCGGTGCGCCCATCGACGCGACCGCCCACCCGCTCGGTGATGCGGGCAGCCTCGGCGGCGGCCTCCAGTGGCGCCTCGACCGTCACGTACATCCACCCGGTGGTGATGACCTGGCGACCGTCGCCGGGTGCGGGGGCGCTGATCGGGCCTCCCTCGTCACCGGCCGATCCGTCGCCGCCAAGGTCGCGGTCGTCGACCGGCATGTCTGGAGCCGGCATGCCGGGCTCGAATTCGCCGCTCCAGCCGCCGCCGGCGTCCGATCCGGACTCGGCGCCGGCCGAGCATCCGGCAAGCAGGAGGGCCGCAGAGAGCGCGGCGAGCGGGGCGAGGGCGAGGCGTGTGCGCGTCATGGCGGTGACGCTACTCCCGCAATTGTTCGCCCCACCACCCAACGTTTTTCGGAGATGCGCAACCGTTATCTGAACTCTTCCTGATAGGGCACAGAGCGTCCGGTGCAAACCCTCGAACGGGATGCGCGGCCCCCGATAGCGTCGAGGCACGCGGTCACACACCGCGACCCGTTTCCCCGGGAATCGACCGACAGAGGAGGACGACCGTGGGTTTCATGGACAGTGCGAAGGACGCCGCCGAGGCGACCGGCGAGAAGATCGGCCGCACGATAGACGACGCCAAAGAGGCCGCCAGCGACAAGGTCGACGAGATGCAGGCCGACGCTGAGGTGAAGAAGAAGGAAGCCGAGCTGAAGAAGGCCGAATCGGAGGCCGAGGCGACGAAGGCGAAGAACGAGTACAAGAAAGACCTGCGCGACTAGGGGTGGACGCGAAGGGCACGGGGGTCGGCTGAGCCGGCCCCCGTGTTATCTGTTCCGGTTGTCCTGTCGGGCGTGGTGTGGGGAAGAATGCGGGCATGACGGCAACACTCGGAGACCGGTTCCGCGCGTGGGTGCGCCGACGCCGGGCGCCGCTGCTGCACATCGCCGGTGACACGGGAGGCGACGGGCCGGTCGTCGTCATGATTCACGGCATCGCGTCGTCGTCGGTGACGTTCCAGAACCTCGTTCCGCTCCTCGAGGCAGACCACCGCTGCATCACGATCGACATTCTCGGGTTCGGCGAATCACCCGCCCCGCCCGACTGGGACTACACGCTCGCCGAACACGCGGCGGCGCTCGACACCACGATTCGGTCCCTTCGGATTCGCGCCCCGTTCATCCTGATCGGGCATTCGCTCGGCAGCCTCATCGCCACACGCTACGCCGCGAGGCACCCCAACGGTGTGTCGCGGCTGGTCTTGGTCAGCCCTCCGCTGTACCTCCCGCCCGAGACGATCGGCGACCGCGCCGACCGAACGGGCATGGGCGCGTACTTTGCGCTGTACGAGTTTCTGCGCGGCAACCAAGAGTTCACGGTGCGCGCCGCCGCCGCCCTAGCCCGCATCGCGCCGATCAAGAACGTGCTTGAGGTCACGGCCGACAACTGGGTGCCGTTCACCCGGTCTCTGCAGAACGCGATCGAATCGCAGACCACGATCGCCGACCTCGCCGCCGTCGACGCGCCCGTCGATCTGGTCTACGGCACCCTCGACCCGTTTCTCGCCCCGGGCGGGCTGAAGATCGCCGAGCGCCTGCGCCATGTCTCTGCTCACCGCGTGGCGGGCAACGACCACCTAGTGCGGCCGCGACTCGCCGAAGCGGTCGCCGCCGTCGTACGGGATGACAAGACCGCCGACGAGCGCGGTTAGTCTTTTCGAATGCATACATCGGTACTGGGTCGCACCGGAGCGACCGTCTCATCGATCGGACTCGGAACCTGGCAGCTGGGCGGCGGGTGGGGCGAGGTGAGCGAGGCCGACGCATTCAGCGTTCTCGACGCTGCCGTCGAGTCGGGCGTCACGATCTTTGACACCGCCGACGTCTACGGCGACGGCCGCAGTGAGCAGCTGATCGGCCGCTACCTGCGCGAGCGGCCCGACGCGAATGTTTTTGTCGCGACCAAGATGGGTCGTCGCCTGCCGCAGGTGCCCGAGAACTACTCGACCGAGAACTTCCTCGCCTGGAACGATCGCAGCCGCCAGAACCTGCAGGTCGACACGCTCGACCTCGTGCAGCTGCACTGCCCACCGACACCCGTGTACTCGATCGACCGCGTCTACGACGACCTCGACGCCATGGTCGACGCCGGCCGCATCCGCCACTACGGCGTCAGTGTCGAGACGGTCGAGGAGGCGCTCACCGCCATCGCCCGCCCCAACGTCGCGAGCGTTCAGATCATCGTCAACGCGTTCCGCCTGAAGCCCCTGGATGCTGTTCTGCCGGCCGCGCAGGACGCCGGCGTCGGCGTCATCGCGCGCGTCCCGCTCGCCTCCGGCCTGCTGAGCGGCCGCTACTCGCGCGAGACGACGTTCGCCGAAAACGACCACCGGAACTACAACCGCAACGGCGACGCCTTCGATGTCGGCGAGACCTTCTCGGGCGTGAACTACGACGACGGTGTGGAGGCCGCGCAGCAGTTCGCGGCGCTCGCCGCCGAACACGACCTTGCCCCCGCCACCGCGGCGCTGGCGTGGCTTGTGCACCTGCCCGGCATTTCGACCGTGATCCCGGGGGCGCGCTCGCCCGAGCAGGCCCGCATGAACGCGGCGGCGGGCGGCGTCGAGCCGCTCGGGGACGACTTCCACGCCCGCGTGGTGGCGCTGTACGACCAGTACTTCCGCTCCGCCGTGCATCCTCGCTGGTGAGCTCGGAGGCCACCCCGGGAAGTGAGCGGCGCGGCCTCGGCCGCACCTTCGCCAACGTCTTCACGGCGAACCTGGCCTCGAGCCTGGGTGACGGCATTGCGCGCACGGCCGCGCCGCTGCTCGCGGCGCGGCTCACCGACGACCCGGTGCTCATTGCCGGGCTCGCCGCGCTCGCGATGCTGCCCTGGCTGCTGTTCGCCCTGCCGAGCGGGATCCTCGTCGACCGCATGGACAGGCGGCACGCCCTCGCGCTGGCCGCCTCGGTGCGCACCGTGCTCGCCGTGGGTTTGCTCGCGCTCGTGTGGACCGACGCGCTGACCATTTGGTGGCTGTACCTGCTGATCTTCGTCTACGGCGCGTGCGAGACCCTCTACGACGGAGCGATCCGCGCGGTGGTGCCGAGCGTCGTGCCGAAGAAGAAGTTGTCGCGCGCGAACGCCCGCATCGAGGGCGCCGAGCTGGTGGTGCAGAACTTCGCCGCGGCCCCGCTGACCTCGGCGCTGTTCGCCGTCGCGGTACTGATCCCGCTCGGGCTGCTGGGCGCCGCCTACGGGCTCGCCGTCGTGCTGCAGACACTCGCCATCCCAGAGGCGGCGTTTGGACTCTTCCTGCTGTCGGGTGCGGTCGGCGGGCTTATCGGGTCGGTGGTGGCATCGCGACTGCAAGGCCGATTCGGGCTCGGGGCGATCATGGCCGCGATGAACCTCATCGCCGGCGCGGCGACGCTCGTCATGGGCATCTGGTCGGTCGCCGCCGTCGGCGTCATCGGGTTCGCCGTCGCGTCGGGCAGCGTCACCATCTGGAACATCCTGATGATGTCGTACCGCCAGGCCATCGTGCCCGGCCGGTTGCTCGGGCGGGTGCACGGAACCTGGCGCACCTTGCTGTGGGGGTCGATGCCGCTCGGCTCGGTCATCGGCGGCGCCATCGCGCTCGTCGACCTGCGGCTGCCGTGGATTATCGGCGGCGGCCTCATGACCCTGCTCGCGCTCGTGTTCTACCGGTTCCTGATGGGGCTGCCGAACCCCGAAGACATCGACAACGGCGACGAGCCGCCGCCCGTCACCGACGCGCTGCCGGCCGTCGGGTCGGGCACGCCGCCGGGGCAGCCGACGGCCGACCGGTAGGAGGCCTCCGCGCTGCCCGCGGGCCGGGGTAGTCCGGTTGCTTCGCTAGGCTCGGGCGCGTGCCCGTGAGTCTGTACCGCGACAAATACCCAGAATCGTTCCGACGCCTGCGGCTTGAGTCGCGGCGGGAGATTGCGACCGACTTCTGGCGGGTCAGGCTCGTCGTCGACAGAGACGCCGCGCCGCGGTCGAGTGTTGCCTCATCGGGCGCCGCCGTCACCGCTGGGCCCGACGCTCTCGTCGGCTACCGCGCGCCCGGCGCCGGAGACCACGGACGCGTGTACGTTGGCCGTGCCGACGACGACTGGGCGGTGCCCGTCGACGCGTCGGGGGTTCCGGCGGGGGAGTTTCGCATCGAGACTGTCGTTGACTCTTCGCCCGACGAGGGCTGGATCGATCTCGATCTGCTCGTGCACCGTGGGGTCGACCGCTCCCCGGCGGGTCTGATCGGACCCTGGGCGGTGGCCGCGCCACTCGGGTCGACCGTGATCGTGGCCGACCCCAAAGGATCCGTCCTGATGCGCGGAGCGCCGGAGGCCTGGGTGCTGGCGGGCGACGACTCCGCTGTGCCGGCCGTGCGGCGCTACATCGCGGCGCTTGCTGGTGCGGGCGCCCCAGGCCTCGTGCTGCTCGAAACCCGGTACGGGGTGGACGAGCTGGAACTCGACGTTCCTGCGGGGGTGGAGGTGCGCATCCTCGAGCCGGGCGCGACGCCGTCGGCGGCGCTCGCCGCCGCGCTCGAGTCGCTGCCCCGCCCGCTGCCCGCGCCCGAGACGCTCGAGCCCGAGGCGGACGTGCTCCTCTTCGCCTGTGCCGAGCAGTCGCTCGTGTCGGTCACCCGCCGGGTGCTGGAGCGCTGGCGCGTCGACCCCGAGAACGCCGTCGCCAAGGGCTACTGGAAGCGCTCGACCGCTAGCGTTGAAGCATGAGCGCCACAGAGGAACGGTCACGAGGCCCGATCAGGATTGTCGCCGTCGTTACGCTGGTCGGGGTACTCACCGCGGCGTTCGTCTTCGTGTCGGCGCTCGTCGCGCCCTCCTTCGGCGACCGCGCGATGCAGCGGTGTGCCGCTCTCGGGCTTGAGGCGGGCGGTGACACGGTCGGGTTGAGTGCGAACGCCTTCCTCCCGCTGCAGTGGACCTGCACGTACTCGGATGAGTTGGGCCGGACGCAGCGCACCACGATCACGATCGGCGACCTCGCGGGTTAGTCGAGGGCGGGCGCGGCTCAGAAGTCGGCGAGCCAGTCGTGCATGGCGTCGAGCGTGTCGCCGGGGGCGTCACGGTGCACGTTGTGGCCGCCCGGAACGGTACGCTGCTCGATCAGCGGGTTGGCCGCGAGCGCGTGGGCGGCGAGGTCACCCGCGAACAGAGCGCCCCGGTCGGGGTCGCCCGCGATCACCAGCGTCGGCTGGGTGAGGTGCGGAAGGTGCGGCAGCGCATCCCAGTCGGGGTTGTCGAGCACGCCGTGCTCGAGCGCGAACCGGGAGGCAGCGTGCACGGCCCGTACCCGCAGCTCGACGTCGAGCGGGTGCCAGTGCGGGTTTTCTGCCGTCGCGCTCTCGATCGTGATGGCGTCTTTCGCCGCCAGCTGCCGGTGACGAATGGCGTCTCGCGCCTGCTCGTTGGCGTGGAGCGCGGGGTCGAGCAGTACGAGGCGCTCGGCCCAGCGGGGGTGCGCGGCGGCCGCGACAACCGTGGCGGCGCCGCCGATCGAGTGGGCGACCACAAGGTTCCAGGCGCCGCGTTGGGTGGTGGGGTGAGCATCCTCGTTGCCGGGGTCGTCGCGCGCGCCGCGCGGATGCGTGGTCGCGAGGTCAGCGGCGAACTCGTCGATGCGATAGCTCGAGGTGCGGGGCGCGTCGCCGTGCCCGCGCAGGTCGACGGCGTCGACGCTCCAGCCGGCGTCGGCGAGTGACTCGGCGACGCGCCACATGGTGTGCGCGCTCGAGCCCAGGCCGTGCACGACGAGCGCGCGGCGGTCGCTGGCGGTCCCCCAGTGCAGTCGCGGCAGCGTCACGGCGTTCATGCCGCCACCCTAGCCCTGCGTCCCGCGTCCCGCGCCCCGCGCCCTGCGCCCTGCGCGCGGCCGACCCCGGCGCCCCGCCTGCCCCGGCCCCGCCCCGCCAATCGCGTACGTTGTGCAGGAGTACAGCTCGCTTGGCCGCGGAATCACGCGGCCCTCGCAGCGGCGTCATGGCTGTACTCCTGAGAAACGTCACGCCGCTCCCTCACACCCGCGGGCGCTTTCACCCGCAGCACATGTCCGCAATCCGGTGCTCAGGGCTGGGTGTCGACACGCCATCGTCGCGCCATGTTCGTACTCAACCCACTCAACGTTTACTCGCGATCCGATCTCCTCGCGTCTGTGCCCATCTCGGCCGTGCGTCGAGCAATCGCGCGGGGCAATCTTCTCCGCCTTCGCCGCGACGTGTACGTCAGCCCAGCAATGCCGCCTCGCATGCAAGAGGCTCTCGCTATCGGCGGCAGTCTGTGCTGCGTCTCGGCGCTCGCTGAACGCGGAGCCTGGCATCCTCCCGCGCGCGGTCTACATCTCACTGTTCCGCACAATGCGTCTCGGCTCGCCCGTCCGCGCAGTGGGGCGCACGCTGTCACCGTTCACTGGAGCATGGATGAGGTCACGCGGCCACTGTCGACCGTCGACGACGCGCTTACCCGGCTCTTGGCGTGTCAGCCCCGGCGGATGTCGATCGCAGTACTTGACAGCGCCCTGCGCGCAGGGATGGTCGACGCCGAAGGTGTGAACCAGGCAAACGCTCGAGTCCCCGCAGTCTTCAGGGTCTCGCCCGGTGAACTCGACGCGACGGCCGAGTCGGGTATCGAGTCGCTCGTGCGCGTGGCGTTGCGAGACGCGGGGTTGCGGGTGGCGTCCCAGGTCGTGATTCCGGGGGTGGGACGTGTTGACTTTCTGGTTGAGGGCCGCGTCATCGTCGAGGTTGACGGCAGAGAGTGGCATCGCGGCGAGCAGGAGCGCGACTATCGGCGTGATCTCGAGGCGCTGCAGCGCGGCTATCGGGTTGTGCGGGTCGACTACGAGCACGCGGTCGCGCACGCCGAGCTGGTGGTCGCCGCGGTCGTGCGGTCGGCCTCGGCCGCAGTCGGCGTTGGCGAGGGCGTGACGTTTCTCAGGAGTTCAGGCCCACCGAGCCTGGATGTACGCGGCAACGTCGGCGGGCAGGCGCTCTACTCCTGAGAAACGTCATGCTCGGTCGCAGGCGGCGACCAGGCGTGGCTGCGGGCAGTGCGCCGAAGGCGACGCCGCGCGCCTACCCGAGGTCGTCGGGGTGGCGGCCCGTGCGTTCGCCGGTCTCGAGCTGCGCGATCTCGGCCATGTCGGTGGCGGTGAGCTCGAAGTCGAAGATGTCGGCGTTCTCGGCCACGCGCTCCAGCGATGTCGACTTCGGGATCACGATCAGCCCCTGTTGCACGTGCCAGCGCAGCGCCACCTGGGCGGGCGTCTTGCCGTGTCGCGCCGCGATGGCGTCGAGCACCTCACGGCCCCGCGACCCGGGCTCGAGTACGCGGCCGCGCGCGAGCGGGCTCCAGCTTTCGACGGCGGCGCCCATCGCCGAGGCGGCGGCCCGGACGTCACGCTGCGGCAGCCATGGGTGCAGTTCGACCTGGTCGACGACGGGCGCGACCCCGGTCTCGTCGACGAGCCGCTGCAGGTGGTGCGGTTCGAAGTTGCTCACACCGATCGACCGCACGAGTCCCTGTTCTCGCAGAGCGATGAGTGCCTTCCACGCCTCGACGTAGCGGTCTTGCCGCGGTGCGGGCCAGTGAATCAGGTAGAGGTCGAAGTAGTCGAGCCCTGACGCGTCGAGCGCGTCGAGGAACGCCGCGCGGGTCTCGTCGACCCCGTGCCGGTCGTTCCACACTTTCGAGGTGACGTACAGCTCGTCACGCGGCACGCCGCTCGCGCGCACTCCCTCGCCCACCTCGGCTTCGTTGGCGTACAGCGCCGCCGTGTCAACGTGGCGGTAGCCGAGTTCGATCGCGCCAGCGACGAGCTCGGCGGTCTGCTCCGCGGGAACTTTGTACACCCCGAGCCCCAATTGCGGGATGCTCGTACCGTCAGACAGCGTGATGCGCGGGGCGAGGGGCTCGGCGGCGGTCATGGTGTCAGTATTCCGAAGCGTCCCGAGAGAACGCACAGCGTGCATCCAGACCTTGCCGGAATTGATCCAGGATGCGCGTGGTTGGATTCCAGCATGGCTCACGTGATGATCGTCGTCGGTTCCGTCCGCCCTGGCCGCATTGGCCTGCCTATCGCCGAATGGGTGCGTTCCCGCGTTGAGGGGGCCGGTCACGACGTCGACTTCGTTGACCTGAAGGAGCTGGCGCTGCCGTTCCTTGACGAGCCGCACCACCCGAGCAAGCGCGACTACCAGCACGCCCACACCCGCGCCTGGAGTGCCCGCGTCGAGGCCGCCGACGCCCTGATCTTCGTGACCCCCGAGTACAACCACAGCTACTCGCCTGCTCTGAAGAACGCGATCGACTTTCTGTACACCGAGTGGCAGGCGAAGCCTGTGGGCTTCGTCAGCTACGGCGGCATGTCGGGCGGCTCGCGCGGTGTCGCCGCGCTCGAGCCCGTGCTGTCGACCGTCGGCATGGTGAAGGTTCCGGCTGACGTGTCGATGCCGTTCGCGAGCAAGCAGGTCGCCGACGGCGCCTTCGCCGCCGACGACCGCCAGACCAGCAACCTGGATGCGCTGATCGACCAGGTCGTCACCTACGGCGAGGCGCTGCGCCCCCTGCAGGCCCGCAGCTAGACGATATGGGTCTTCGGTCTGGTTCTTGAGGCTGGGACCTCGATTCGCGTATTCGTGGGTTGCCAGCTGTCGAGGG
>Ga0208490_100576_pt1 | contig 21060 bp, 16 predicted proteins | sample SubbioAug_CSWold_FD_184818 | JGI IMG/M metagenome (GOLD analysis project Ga0208490, IMG submission 184818) | Serpentinite rock and fluid subsurface biosphere microbial communities from McLaughlin Reserve, California, USA - CR11Aug_CSWold (SPAdes) | ecosystem: Environmental > Terrestrial > Deep...
GCCGCGACGGCCCCTCGGGCGAGCCGAGAGGCCGTCGGGCCGACGCGTCGGGAGGATCGTCGCAGTCATGCGGTGAACTCCGGTCGGTGGTCGTCGGTCGGCTATTCGCCAAACGTCGCCCGGTTCTCCTCGAGCAACTGGTTGGCGCTTCGTGTGGCCTCCGTCATCGCAGCGTCCGGCGTGCGCGTACCGAGCACGCCGTCGGCCACGGCGATCTCGAGCGTTTCCGCCTGGACAGCACCGATGCCGGGAACCGGCGGGAGGAAGCGCATGCTTTCGATCTGTTCAGCGATCGCCCCCTGCGCAGTGTCGTCGAGAACACCGCTCGATCGGACGGAGTCGCGGGCGGGAATCATGCCCGAGCCAGCCCACGTGCCCGACTGTTCGCTCATCCATGCGACGAACACGCGAGCGGCGTTGACGCTGTTTTCGTCGGAGGTTCGCTGGGTGGGAATCACGAAGTTGTGCGAGTTCGCCCAGACTGCGGGCGAGTCACCAATCGTCGGCACGGGCGCTACCGCGTACGGCAGGCCGGATGCTTCGAGGTCGTTGATCTGCCAGATCCCGTCCCAGGTGATCGACGTCTCACCGTTCTTGAAGGCCACGTACTGGGTGTCGATCGCCACGTCAGCCGGGCTGTAGCCGTCTTCGATGATCGAGCGCTGCCAGGCGAGCGCCTCGAGGCCGGCTTCCGAGTCAAACTGCGCCTCCTCGCCGGCGTCACCGTAGGGCGAGCCGCCGAACTGCCACTGCAGCGTGAGGTTAATCAGGTGGCTCGGCCAGCGCGAGGGCATCCAGAACGGAGTGTCGTAGCCGGCCTCCTGCAGAGCATCCAGCGCGGCGCGGAAGCTCTCCGCGTCGGTGGGTACCTCGTCGATACCGGCCGCCTCGAAGTGTTCGGTGTTGTAGTACATCGCGAGGGAGTGCACGTCGAGCGGGATGCCGTAGCGCGCGCCGTCGTATTCGGCAGCGCTCCAGACCTCTTGCGTGAAGTCGTCCGCAGTCAGGCCGAGCTGGTCGGTGAGGTCGTCGAGCGGCAGCAGGAGCTGGCGAGCCGCGAAGGAGGCCAGCTGATCGAGGTGCATGACGGCGACATCAGGACCTTCACCCGCCGTCAACGCTGCGGGCAGCGACTGATAGAAGTCGCCCCACGGAATCGTGTTCGAGACGACGGTGATGTTGTCGTGCTCCTCGTTGAAGCGGTCGACCATCTCTTGCATGAACGGGCCGTCGCCGCCGGTGAAGCCATTCCAGTAGTCGAGCTCAATCGCCGGGCCGTCGTACGTGCCCGTGAACTCGCCGCCCACATCGAGGTCGCCCGAGGTGCCACAACCGGCGAGCACGAGCGCCGCGGTGGCCGTGCCCGCGGCGATGGAAAACAATCGGCGCCGGGCCGTTGACTGTGTCTGCGTCATTGCATCTCCTTTGATTGCCGGTCCGCAGGCTATCTCGGCGTCGGTGCAGTGACGTCGCGCGGCTCCGGGCGGTGGTGGGCGCAACGTTACAGCGCTGTAAAACTGGTGTCAACCCTCCATGCGCTTAGGATGGCGCCGACGGGAAGGCGGGACAGGAATGGGCCGAGTACGACTGGTTGACGTGGCTGCCTACGCGGGAGTCTCGATGAAGACCGTGTCGAACGTCGTGCACGACTACCCCCACGTGAAACCCGAAATGCGTCAGCGCGTCCAGGAGGCGATCGACGCCTTGGGCTACCGCCCGAACGTCACTGCCCGACGGCTCGCCACGGGCCGCACGGGAATGGTCGCACTTGCCGTTCCCGAGATTGACCACCCCTACTTCTCTGAGCTGTCCCGTCGCATCGCCGAGCACGCCGCCTCGCGCGGCTATCGCGTACTCATGGAGCAGACGCTCTCTGAACCCGGTGCCGAGCGCGCCGTCCTCCGGGGCCGCGAGGAAGGCCTCGTCGATGGGGTCATCTTCCACCCGGTGAGCACCACACAGAGCGAGCTCGCGCGGCTCAGCCGTGATGTCCCGGTCGTCCTGCTCGGCGAGGCCGCCATCCCGCTGACGGTGGACCACGTAATGATCGACAACGTCGCCGCCGCGCGCGAGGCCACAGAACACCTGCTCTCTCTTGGTGCGCGCAGGCCGGTCTTCCTCGCCGCCGTGGACGGGGATGTGACGGTGAGCACCGATCGTCGTCTCGAAGGATTTCAGGATGCACTGCAAGCAGCGGGCGTCCGGCTGCCGAGCTCTCACGTACTCACCGCGCGCGACTTCTCACCCCAGGCGAGCAGCGAGGCCGTGAACCGCGCATTGGATGCAGGACTCGATTTTGACGCGATCCTCTGTCGCGATGACCAATTCGCCGTAGGAGCCCTCTCGGCACTTCACGCACGAGGCATTTCCGTACCGGATGAGATCGCGCTGGTGGGGTGGGACGACACCGCCCTCTCGCGATTCGCCTACCCAGCGATCACATCCGTTTCGCCCGACAAAGCGGCGTTGGCGACCAGCGCACTCGACCTCCTCCTCGAGCGCATCGGCGGCTTTCACGGACCGGGCCGCCACGTCATCACCCCTCACACGCTCGCGATCCGAGAGAGCGCGCCGGCGGTCGCTGAGGCGGCGAGACCTTTCTGACATCCGCAATCGCGTGACTTTACAGCGCTAAAATTCTGCGCAATGATGACGGGATGCACACCGTCGCGCACATCGATCCGGCCCTTCGCGCCCGCCACCCCCGCCCTCGGGCGATTCGCGGATCCTGGGTGAGTCTTGACGGAGAGTGGGAATTCGCGTCCGAGTCAGATCCGCAACGCAGCGGCGAGCCGGTCGTCGACGGTCGACCCGCCCACGCGGCGCTCGACCGCATCATCACTGTCCCCTTCCCGCCCGAGTCTGAGCTGTCCGGAATCGGTGACACTGCTCCGCACGATCGGCTCTGGTACCGCCGCATCGTCACGCGTGCCGAGTTGGAGGCCGCGGGCGCGGGCAATACGCACCGCCGAGTGCTCGCTCACTTCGGCGCGGTCGACTATCGCTGCCGCGTATGGGTCGGCGACCGTCTGGCCGGCGAGCACACCGGCGGTCACACACCCTTCACTTTCGACATCACCGACCTCATCGAGGGCGAGGGCGACACGTCCGTGCTCGTCTGTGTCGAGGACGACGCCGCCGATGTCGAGCAGCCTCGCGGCAAGCAGGACTGGCAGGCCGAGCCGCACAGCATTTGGTATCACCGCACCAGTGGCATCTGGCAGTCGGTGTGGCTCGAGGCGGTGTCCGCTCGCTACATCGACGATCTGCGGATCGACACCGACATCGTGAGCGCGACCGTCTCGGTCACCGCCACCCTCGCGGGCGGACCCCGCTCAGCAGGAGAGCTGGCTGTGCGACTCGAGCTGGAGGGCCGCCACCTGGGCTCCGCGACCGCCGCGGTCGATGCGGGCGCGACGAGCGTCACCGTGGTCTGCTCCGTTCCAGAGCTGCGCAACGGTCAGGCGATTCAGGATCTCGTCTGGTCGCCCGAGCATCCCCGCCTCGTCGACGTCGCCGTCGAACTGCGCGGGCCCGACGACGCACGGGATGCTCTGCTCGCCTACACGGGGCTGCGCACCGTGGGCGTCGCCGACGGCCGCTTCCTGCTCAACGACCAGCCGCGCGAGGTGCGCGCCGTGCTGTCGCAAGGCTTCTGGGCCGAATCGCACCTCGCCGCGCCCGACGACGACGCGCTGCGCCGCGAGGTGCAGCTGATTCTCGACCTCGGATTCACGACGGCGCGCATCCACGAGAAGGTCGAGGACCCGCGCTTCCTATACTGGGCCGACCGCCTCGGCCTGATGCTGTGGGTCGAGATGCCGAGCGCCTACGCGTTCACCGCGCGGTCGGTCGAGCGCACCCTCACCGAGTGGCTCGCCGTTGTCGCCCGCGACCGCTCAAACCCGAGCGTCGTCGCCTGGGTGCCGCTCAATGAGAGCTGGGGCGTGCAACTGGCCGCACACGACCCCGCGCAGACCCACTTCATCGAAGCCATGTATCGGGTGACGAAGGCGCTCGACCCGCACCGGCCGGTGATCTCGAACGACGGCTGGGAGCACGCCACCTCCGACCTGCTCACCGTCCACGACTACACCGTCGACCCCGAGGCGTTCCGCCGCCGCTACGCCGATGCAGACGCCGCGCGTCAGGGCCTCGCGGGCGTCGGACCGGCCGGACGGCGGATGCACGTGGGCGACTTCCCTGCGACCCGCAGCGCCCCGATCGTCGTCTCCGAGTTCGGCGGCGTCACGTACGCGCCCGACGCACCGGCCGGCACGACGTGGGGTTACGCCGTGGTCGACGACGCGGAGTCGTTCGCCGAGCTGCTCGGCGCGCTCCTCGACGGCGTTCGCGGCAATCCCGCGATCGCCGGCTGGTGCTACACGCAGCTGACCGACACGCTGCAGGAGGCCAACGGGCTCGTCACCGCCGACCGCCGACCGAAGCTGCCGATCGAGCGAATGCGCGCCCTCATCACCGGCGAGGGCACGGACCGCTGAGGCGCGACCGTGCCGCACTCTCACCATCCGAAACGCTGGGCGACGACGTCGGCCGCGCGGCTCGGAAACTCTGGCCACCCCGGCTCGAGCTCGTCGCGCATGAGCCCGTAGAGCGCCCGCGCCGCCGGCTCGACCGGCTGCTCGAGGGCAGCGGAGAGAGCCCCCGCCTGCCGCGGCAGCACCCGCTCGAGCCTTCGCGTCGGCTCGAGCAGGTCGCGCTGGGGCTCGTCGGGGTCGAGCAGTCGCCCGCGCAGCGCCCGCACGAGGTGCTGCAGCGCCCACGTGCGCACGAACAGTCCGCCGCTGACGACCTCCCCGCGCCGCGCGCGACCGACCCCGATGCGCAGCTTGATGAGCGCCAGCCCGGCCTCGAGCGCGGGGTCGATCGCCGTCGACGCCGCCGCTCGCGCCTGCGACTGGGCGATCAGCGTCGCAACGGTGCCGGCCTCGTCGTCGACAGTCACGGTCGTGAGCCCGGCGAGCGCACCCTCCAACTCGCCCGCGTGCGCCGCCGCGAACTCAAGCAGGTGCCCGTCGTCGTAGAGCGCCACCACGCCCGCGACGCCCTCCGGCAGGGCGAGCACGATGTACTCCTGCCGCGGCAGCCACGACAGGTCGGCCCGCACCCGCGGCCCCGCCCCGTCGGCGGCGATGGCGAAGAAGTCGTGATCGCTCCACTCGTCGCGCCGGTGCCGGCCGGCCTCACTCGCCGAGCCCATGAGGGCCAGGCCCACCAGCTCGGGATGCTCGCGCACTCCCCGCGCCAGCTCGTCGGACAGATCATCGAAGCGCTGGGCGTCGCCCATGGCGCACCTCCTTCACGGAACGCGCCACGCGCATCCCGAATCATGCGAGCGGCCACCGGCCGTCGCGTCAACAGAAAGCAACGCGGATGCGCGACCAGCGTCGCGACAGGGCCGTTCGATTGTGGGGCGCCCGCTACGGAGCGCGCTCAGTCTGCCACCGGCGGGCCCGGCGCGCCAGAGGGAGATGTAAACAATGACTCGCGGCTCCATAGCGGTTACATGTAACATTGGGGTATGTCCTCAGCGGGTCGCGTCTCCGCGTACCGCGCCCGCATGCGCGCCGCGGGGTTGCGGCCCGTGCAGGTGTGGGTGCCCGACGTGCGATCCGACTCGTTCGCTGCGCAGGCGCGTACTCAAGCAGCCCGGATCGCCGACGCAGCGGCGCACAGCGACGACATGCAGTTCGTCGAAGCGATCAGCTCGTCGTGGGACGAGTGAAGCGCGGCGACGTTCGGCTTGTCGCCGGCGGCGTGTACGCACACAAGCCGCAGCCAGCCATCGTTCTTCAGGACGACGTCTTCGACGCTCTGGATTCGGTCACGGTGTGCCCGCTGACGACCACGGCTGTTGACGCACCGTTACTCCGCGTCCCGATAGCCTCAACGGCAGAATCCGGTCTCGACGCCGACAGCTTTGCGATGGTCGACAAAGTCACGACGGTTCGACGCAGCAACGTGGGGGCGGCGATCGGGGCAGTGTCGAGCCAGCAGCTCGTTGAGATCGAGCGCCGTCTGCTGGTGTTTCTCGGCATCGCGCGCTGATTCAGGAGGTCGCCCTGTGCGACCGGCACGCGAGGTGCGCTCCACACTATGGGCCGAGCGCGGTGATGGGCACGACCGTGACACCGTCGGGTCGCCGATAACCGTAGCGGCCCCCCGTGATGACGAGAAGCGCGCTCGGTTCGCCGTGACGGTCGTGATCGACCTTTCGCGCCATCGAGAGCAAAGTAGCCGCGGCCTCGTCGACACGGCCCTCACCGAGTTTCACCTCGACCGCAGCCCAGCGGCCGTCTGGCAGCTCAATGACTGCATCGACCTCGCGGTTGAGTTGGGTGTCACGCCACGACGACAGCCGCGCCCCCAGCTGCTGGCTGTACACCCGAAGGTCGCGAATAACGAGCGACTCGAAGTGGAAACCGGCGGCCTCGAGGTCTCGAGTGAGATCAGCCACACCGACCCCGAGCGCAGCGACACCTAATGACGGGTCAACAAAGTGGTGGACCGCGCTCGTTCTCAGACGCGTGCGCGATCGCATATGTGGAGCCCACGCCTCAAGGGGCTCAATGAGCATGAGCCGCTCGATGACCTCGAGGTAGTGGCCGAGGGTGCGTTCATCGATCGGCCCGCGTGCCCCGCCAACGTCGGCGGCTGTCGCTGAGCGATTGATCGGCCCTCCCACCACACGGGCGAGGGCGGCGAACAACCGGCCGATGTTGGTGGGGTTGCGGCGCGGGCCCATGGCGGGTACATCAACCTCGGCGACCGTTCGCAGGTAGTCGGCGAGCCACACCCTCGCCTCACGCTCGCCCGCATTGACAAGCTCGGGCCACCCGCCCACGACGATACGTTCGAACACATCGGTGACCGCGAGCCCGGAACCCTGCACACCATGATCAAGCGGGTCATCGAAGATCGTGGCAAGGCTCACCTCACCGGTCGAATGTCCGGATTCACAAAGAGACATAGGCCGCATACGCAACCGACCGATGCGGCCAGCTCCTGAGTGCAGACGAGCGTCATCCCGAGGGCGTGCCGAGCCCGTGAGCAGGAAGTGTCCGACGCCGTCGCGGTCATCGACCGCGCGTCGCACGAGGTTCCACAGCTCAGGCGTTTCCTGCCACTCATCGAACAAGATGGGCCCGGGAGAGCCGAACAGGATGCTCGGGTCGGCATCGAGCGCAGCCTGCGCGCTGCCGTCGACATCCATGCGGAACACGGTCTTCGCAACCTGGCTGGCGGTAACTGTCTTGCCGACCGCCTTCGGACCATCGATCAGGATGGCGCCGTTTACCCGCATTCGCTCCGCTAGTTCGGTGTCAACCACGCGCGTTCGATACGTCCGCATGGCGACACCCTAAGGGATGCTGGAGACGAAATGTGGCTTTCGTCGGATATGAAATGCAAGATTCGTCGAAAACGAGATGACATTTTCGTCGGCGCGAGCGTGCGAGGATTGCGGCTGTGATCGGGCTCGGAACACTCATCAACGTTGTCGCGATCATGCTGGGTGCCGCGACCGGCCGCCTCATCGGCCATCGCCTGCCCGAGCGTACCAACCGCCTCGTCACCGACGTGCTCGGCCTCGTCGTGCTCGTGCTCGGCGGGCTCAACCTCGCCTCGCTTGCCGACCCCGACTACGTCGCCACCGTCACCCCGGGCGGCACGCTGCTCGTCGTGCTGGGCGCCCTCCTCATCGGCGGCATCACCGGCTCGGCCCTGCGCATCGAAGACCGGCTCGAGCAGTTCGGCGGGTGGTTGCAGGCACGGTTCACCCGCGCCGACGCGGTCGCCCACGCCGACAAGCGCGCCCTGTTCATCACCGGCTTCGTCAATGCCTCGCTCGTGTTCTGCGTCGGCCCGCTCGCAATCCTCGGTGCCTTCAGCGACGGCACTGGTCAGGGCATCGACCAGCTCGCCCTCAAGTCGGTGCTCGACGGCTTCGCGTCGGTCGCGTTCGCCGCGACCCTCGGCTGGGGCGTCGCCCTCTCGGCCCTGCCCGTCGGCATCTGGCAGGGCCTGCTCACCCTGCTCGCGGCCACCCTCGGCGCCGTACTGTCGAACGCGGCCATCGCCGCCCTCACCGCGACCGGAGGCGCTCTGCTGCTCGGCGTCGGCATCCGCATCATGAACATCCGCGCGATCGCCGTGGGCGACCTGCTGCCCGCGCTCGTCGTCGCGCCGATCCTCACCGTCGTGGTCGGTCGCCTCCTCGGCACGGCCTGACGCCCGCGCGACCCCTCGCCGGCTGAGCCCTCAGCAGTCGCAGCTGATCGCGGCGCCGCCGACGACGGGCGCGGTGAGCGGGTCGGCGGCCCGGTGGATCGGACCGCTCGGACCCTCGACCGGCACCCCCTCGCGCGCCCAGTACTCGAACCCGCCGAGCATCTCCTTCACCGCCCGGCCGAGGCTCGCCAACAGGTGCGCGGCCTTAGTGCCGCCATTGCAGGCCGGCCCCCAGCAGTACACAACGATCGGGATGCTCGCATCCAGGTCCGCAAGCCGCCCCGCCAGTTCGCCGCGCGGGATGTGCGTGGCGGCCGCCGCGTGCCCCTGATCCCACGCCTCGCGCGACCGCACGTCGATGAAGTGGAACCGCTCGCCCGCCTCGAGCGCGCTACCCGCATGGTCGAGTCGACTGCGGTCATGGCGCCATCGCAGGGCGGCGCGCGGGCGGGATGCACGGATCGCGCGCCGCGCAGGGAACAACCGCGAGCATCCCGTTGTTGCATCCACCATGTCGAACACTGTGGAAACCCCCGACCGCGTGACCATGTACGGCGCCGACTGGTGCCGCGACTGCCGGCGTAGCGAGGCGCTGCTCAATGAACTCGGCGTTGACTGGGTGAAGGTCGACGTGGAGCAGAGTGCCGACGCCGCGCAGACAGCGCAGGCGATCAGTGGCCGCATGAACATTCCCGTCGTGCACTTCCCCGACGGCAGCCACCTGGTCGAGCCGAGCGACGCCGACCTGAAGGCGAAGCTCGACGCGCTCAGCGCCTCGTAACCGAGCGCGCGGTTAACCGCACCCCAGCACCCGCTGAGTAGGGCCCTTCGGCCCTGGCGGGTCGTTCGCGCGCCTCGATACCGTCGAAACCCCGACCACCGATTCAAGGAGGAATCATGGGAAAGCTCGACGGAAAAATTGCCCTCATCACGGGCGGCTCGCGCGGAATGGGCGCCGCGCACGCCCGCCTCATGACGGCGGAAGGCGCGAAGGTTGTCATCACCGACGTGCTCGACGACGACGGCCACGCCCTCGCCGACGAGATCGGCGGTGTCTACCACCACCTCGACGTCACCGACGAGGATGCGTGGGCGCGCGTCGTGACAGACGTTCACGACAACGTCGGCCCGATCGGCATCCTCATCAACAACGCTGGCATCGTCGGCTTCAGCCCGATCGCGACCGCCGCAACCGAGGAGTGGAACCGCGTCATCGGCATCAACCTCACCGGCACCTTCTTCGGGATGCGCGCCGTCGTCGAATCCATGACGTCCGCCGGCGGCGGCGTCATCATCAACGTCTCGTCCACGGCGGGCCTGCAGGGGTACTCGAACCTCTCGGCCTACGTCGCCAGCAAGTGGGGAGTGCGCGGGCTGACCAAGTCGGCGGCACTCGACCTGGGGCAGCACGGCATCCGCGTCGTGTCGATACACCCCGGGCCGATCCGCACGCCCATGACCGACGGCTTCGGCGACGAGATGACGGCGCAGCAGGCGATTCCGCGCTTCGGCGAACCGGAAGAGGTCGCCGCGATGGCACTGTTCCTCGCCGCCGATGCCACCTACTCGACCGGCACCGAGTTCGTCATCGACGGCGGCGCGACCGTCGGAGCCGCCCTACAGCCGCCGGAGTAGTCACGGCCGGGGCGGGCGCCCACCGAGCGCAGCACGGGCCGCGAGTTGCGTGTTGTGGTCGACTCGATCGCCGGGAGGCAACCACAACACGCAACTCATGCCACCGTGAGTGCCCTCGCGTCCACCCACTCGAGGTGGCAGTTGTGGTTGCCACACCGGGCAGGAGGCGACCACAACTGCCACCTCACCAGCCTCGCGGCTCGGCGCGGTCGGTACTACCCGCGCACCCGGCCGACCCCGGGCACGATGCGGCCGGTGCGCGACGCGTAGTCGGCGTATTCCGGGAACCGGGCCGCGAGCATCCGTTCTTCGAGGCGCGCCTTGATGCTGAGCAGCACGAACAGCGCGACAAAGAGCGCCGCGTGCCACCACGAGGCGGCGATGATGAAGAGGCCCGCGCCGAGCAGCACCAGCCCCGAGTAGAGGGGGTGCCGCACGAGACGGTAGACGCCGGCGGTGACCAGCGGCGAGCCCTCGCGCGGAATCGGTGACGGTGTGAGCGCCCGCCCCAGAGTGATGCCGGCCGCCACCCCGACGACGGCGCCGGCGCCGACGAGTGCCAGTCCAATGCCGACGACGACGGGCGTCCGCGCCCACAGGTCGCCGCGTGGCGCAAAACCGAGCGCGATGAGCAGCACGAACTGCAGGCCGACCAACCCCCACGCGAGGGCGGGATGCACGGATTCGCGCGCCATGCAGGAAAGCTACGCCCCCGCCGCGAGCGAGTCACGGCGGGGGCGCCTTGGGGGGTCAGAGTTACTTGCGCGACTTCTTGCCGGCGAGCAGATCCTTCTCGTCGATGGGCGCGAGGCCGCGGGCGCGAAGGTCGGCGTAGTGCGCACGCGCCTCCTCCTGCCGTTCCGCCTCGACGCCGGTCGCGATCTCGGCGCGGATGTGCGCATCCTCCAATAGGAACGCGTCGGTCAGCGCTCGCGCGTGCGGGCGAAGGCGCGGCAGCAGGCGACCGTCGATGTAGTCGGTGATTGCCTGAGCGCGGTGCGACGAGAGGCGACCGTGCATGAGATACCAGGCGAGGTTCTTCTCGATGAGCGTGAAGCCGAACAGGTCGCGCAACCAGGTGAGCACGGTCTTCGTACCCGCGTGCTCGATGCGGTCGAGCGCCTCGGTGAAGGCCTCCCACTGCAGCAGCTCGCCGTGAGCCCGGGCCGTCTCGATCAGCTCGTTCTGGTGGCGGTTGAACAGCTCGGCTGCGTCCTTCTTGCTGAGCTTCGACGCCCCGCGGAGGCGACCGGCGAGCTCGGCGACCATCGTCTCGACGCGGTCGGTGAGCAGCTGGCGCTGCGACGCGGTATCGCGCACGTAGCCGACCGAGCGGGCGGTCGAGCCAAAGTCGGCGACCGACTGGGCGAGGCGGCGCAGGCCCGACTTGTTGAAGGCGCGGTCGCCGACCTGCTCAACGACATAGCCGGCGAGCGCCCCGGCGTCGGCCTTGGCGAACTTCTTGGAGTAGTCGGTGAGCAGGCGCTTGGCCACGAGCTGCAGCAGCACGTTGTTGTCACCTTCGAACGTGACGTACACGTCGAGGTCGGCGCGCAGCTGCACGAGGCGGTTCTCGGCGAGGAAGCCCTGGCCGCCGCACGCCTCTCGGGCCTCCTGGATGATGTCGAGCGCGGCCCAGGTGCTCAGCGGCTTCAGTGCCGCGGCGAGCGTCTCGAGGTCTTGGCGCGACTCGTCGGTGTCGTCCTTCCCCGAGAACACGGCGTCGAACTTCTCGAGGAACACCTCGTGGGCGAACGACATCGCGTAGGTCTGAGCGAGGCGCGGCAGCAGGCGGCGCTGGTGGCGCTGATAGTCCATCAGGACGACCTCGTCGCTGTCGCCACCGGCGAACTGCCGCCGCTCGGTGCCGTAGCGAATCGCAATCGTCAGGGCGAGCTTGCTGGCGACCGTGCAGGCACCATCGAGCGATACGCGGCCCTGCACGAGCGTGCCGAGCATCGTGAAGAAGCGACGGCCGGGGCTCTCGATGGGCGAGGTGTAGACGCCGTTCTCGTCGACGTCGCCGTAGCGGTTGAGCAGGTTTTCACGAGGCACACGCACATCGGTGAAGTGCAGGCGTCCGTTGTCGATGCCGTTGAGGCCGCCCTTGAGCCCGTCGTCTTCGCCGCCAACGCCGGGCAAGAAGTCGCCGTTGTCGTCGCGGATCGGCACGTAGATCGCGTGCACGCCGTGATTGACGCCGCGCGTGATGAGCTGCGCGAACACGACGGCGGCCTTCGCGTGCAGGGCGGCGTTGCCGAGGTAGTCCTTCCAGGCGGCGCGGAACGGGGTGTTGATGACCCACTCGTCGGTGGCCGGGTCATACGTGGCCGTGGTGCCGACGGCCGACACGTCGGAGCCGTGTCCCGTCTCGGTCATGGCGAAGGCACCGGGAACCTCGAGGGTCAGGGTCGGGGGGAGCAGCGTCTCGTGGTGCTTTTCGGTGCCGAGGTGCTGAATGGCGGCGGCGAAAAGGCCCCACTGCACGCCCGACTTGATCTGCATGCTGGGGTCGCCGAGCACGAGCTCTTCGAAGCTCGCGATGTTACCGCCGTTGTCTTCGTCGCCGCCGACCGACTTCGGGAAGGCGCGGTGCACCGAGCCCGCCTCGACGAGCTTGTGGAGTTGGCCGAGCACACGCTCGCGGTGGGCGTCTTTGCCGAGCTCGGGGTCGCGGTGGAATTCGGGGCGCGTCATGAGTTCGCGCGCGTGCTTGCGGGCGTAGGACCACTGCCCGAGCAGCTGTTCGCCGAGCGCGGCGACGTCGATCGTCAGGGGCAAGTCGACCTCTCCCGTGACCGGGGCAATGCCGGCGGCGTCTGCGGCCGCCGCGTCCTCGGTGGGCGCGGCGGGGCGGGTGCTGCTGTCGGTGAGCTGCGTCATGGTGTGTGTTCCGTTCGCACGTGATGGGCCGGCAGCAGGTCGCGCCGGCGCATGGTAATGCCCACGGTAGATCTCGGGGAATCGTCGCGCTCGTTCGTGGTGGCTGGGCCACCATCGGCACGGGATGCACGCGGTCGCGATTGTGGGGAATCTCACATACCTGGGGACTCCCTTAGTGGGCGATCGCTTAGTGGAAGGATGGACGCATGGCGACCATTGACCTGACCACTGCTGACTTTGAACAGACCGTCACAAAGGACGGCATCACGCTCGTCGACTTCTGGGCCGACTGGTGCGGGCCGTGCAAGGCGTTCGCCCCGGTGTACGAGCAGGCAAGCGAACAGCACCCCGACGTGACGTTCGGCAAGGTCGACACGGAGGACCAGCAGGCGATCGCAGCGGCTGCGAACATCCGCTCGATCCCGACGCTCATGGCCTTCCGCGATGGCATCCTCGTGTTTGCCCAGCCCGGGGCGCTGCCGGCACCCGCGTTGGAGCAGGTCATCACCGCGGTGAAGGGCCTCGACATGGATGACGTGCGCAAGCAGGTCGCGGAGGCTCAGGCCCAGCAGGGTGACGTCGAGACGCCCGAGGAGCTGCGCTAGCTCAGCTCACCAGTCGTCCGGCGGGGGCGGCTCGTCATCCGGCGGCGGTTCATCGAAGAACGGCGGCGGTTCGGCAGCCGCAACCGGCCGGCCCGTTCGCGACGGCCGTGCCCGCGCCGACATCGCGGCGGGGTCGCTCGGGGTTGACACCTCAACAGCCGGCGGCTCGTCTCCTCGCACAACCGCGAGGACGGCCTCGCCGAACTGCTCGAGCTTCTTCTGGCCGACCCCGCTGATCTGTGCCAGTTCGTCGAGACTCGACGGGGTCGTGAGCGCGATGCCCCGCAACGTGGCATCGCCGAACACGATGTAGGCGGGCACCCCCGCCTCGCGAGCGGTCGAGGCGCGCCACGCGCGCAACCGCTCGAACAGCCCCCCGGCCTCGGCCGGGAGGTCGGATACCGACGCCGACCGCTTCGACCGCGAACCGCCGGCACCTCCGGCCGCACGCGGCACCTCCTTCCGCAGGCGCACCTCACGCTCGCCGCGCAGCACGGCCCCGCTCGCCTCGGTGATGCCCAGCACCCCGTACTCGCCTCGCACCGCGATGAGGCCCTGGGCGAGCAGCTGGCGCACCACTCCTCGCCACTCCTGCTCGCCGAACTCGGTGCCGAGGCCAAAGGTCGACAGTTCGTCGTGCCTCTGCTGCTGCACTCGCGGTGTCTGCGTGCCCACGAGGATGTCGACGAGGTGCCCCGCGCCGTAGCTCTGGCCACGCTCGCGCTCCAGTCGCACGATCGTCGACAACAGCTTCTGGGCGGGCACGGTGCCGTCGATCGCCTCCGGCGGCGCGAGACACGTGTCGCAGTTGCCGCAGCGGCCGCCGGGCAACTGCTGACCGAAGTAGTCAAGCAACTGCGCTCGACGGCACTCAACCGTCTCGCAGAGGGCGAGCATCGCGTCCAATAGCTGCGACTGGCGGCGCTTGTGCGCCGGGTCGCCGTCGCCGCGGTCGATCAACTGCCGCTGCTGCACCACGTCCTGAAGGCCGTAGGCCAGCCACGCCGTCGACGGCAGGCCATCGCGGCCCGCACGGCCCGTCTCTTGGTAGTAACCCTCGACGCTCTTCGGAAGATCGAGGTGGGCGACGAATCGTACGTCGGGCTTGTCGATGCCCATGCCGAAGGCGATCGTCGCGACCATGACGATGCCCTCCTCGCGGAGGAACCGCGACTGGTGGTTCGCGCGCACCGACGCGTCTAGCCCTGCGTGGTACGGCAGCGCGGCGATGCCGTGGTCGGCCAGCTGCTGCGCCGTCTTCTCGACGCTCGCGCGCGACAGGCAATACACGATGCCCGCGTCACCCGGGTGCTCGGTGCGAATCAGTCGCAGCAACTGCTGCAGGGGTTGGTTCTTCGGCTCGATGCGGTACTGGATGTTCGGCCGGTCGAAGCTCGCCACGAAGTGCCGGGCGCCGCCCAGGTCGAGTCGGGTCGCGATTTCCCGGGCCGTCGCGGCCGTCGCCGTGGCGGTCAGCGCGATGCGCGGAACGTCGGGCCACCGCTCGTGCAGCATCGACAGCGCGAGGTAGTCGGGCCGGAAGTCGTGCCCCCACTGCGACACACAGTGCGCCTCGTCGATCGCGAACAGCGCGATGTCGATCCGCGACAGCAGCTCGGCGGTCGCGGGCACCGTGACACGCTCGGGCGCCAGGTACAGCAGATCGACCTCGCCCGCGGCGAGCGCCTGCTCGACCGCACGCCGCTCGTCGGGGCTCTGCGTGGAGTTCAGGAACGCGGCGCGCACGCCGACCGCGCCCAAAGCGTCCACCTGGTCTTTCATGAGGGCGATGAGCGGCGAGATGACGACGCCGACGCCGCGGCGCACAAGGGCCGGAATCTGGTAGCAGAGGCTCTTGCCGCCGCCCGTCGGCATGAGGACGAGTGCGTCGCCGCCCGCCACGACATGGTCGATGATCTGCTGCTGCTCGCCACGGAACGCCGGATACCCGAAGACCCGCTCGAGAACCTGCTGGGGGAGGGCTTCGGCGGTCGACGTCACCGACCCAGGCTAACGGCCACGGCCGACGCAGACCCCGGGGTCCACGGAGCTGTGACCGGATGCGCGGGGCGCGGTGCTGTGGACGGGGACTCTCAGATGTGGATGGCCGGGTCGATCCAGAACCCGTCGGCGCCGGCCGTTGCGGCCGCGCCGCGCGGCTTCGCCACCGCGGGAATGCCGGTCGCCACGTGGTTCGGCGGAACGTCGCGGGCGACGAGTGCGAGCGCCCCCACCTGCGCGTCGTCGCCGATCGTGACCGGCCCGAGCACGGTGGCGTTCGCGCCGATGAGCACGTTGTTGCCGACCGTCGGGTGGCGCTTGCCCTTCTCGAGTGAGCGTCCCCCCAGGGTGACGCCGTGGTACAGCATGACGTCGTCGCCGATCTCGGCCGTCTCGCCGATCACGACACCCATGCCGTGGTCGATGAAGAAGCGGCGCCCGATGGTCGCGCCGGGGTGAATCTCAATGCCGGTGAGCCAGCGTGAGAACTGCGAAATGAGCCGCGCGAGCAGGCGCAGGCGGGCGCGCCAGAGCCGGTTCGCGAGGCGATGCCACCAGATGGCGTGCAGGCCGCTCGAGGTGAGGAACACCTCGAGCGCGGAACGCGCGGCGGGGTCTCGTCGCCGCGCGTTCGCGATGTCTTCGCGCAGTGGCATCTACGCCCGCAGGTCTTCGTACAGCACGCTCGAGAGGTAGCGCTCGCCGTAGCTCGCGACGATCACGACGATCGTCTTGCCGGCGTTCTCGGGCCGCTTCGCCAGCTCGACGGCGGCGTGCACCGTGGCGCCCGACGAGATGCCCGCGAGGATGCCCTCCTCGGCGGCCAGGCGTCGCGCCATCGACACGGCCTGGGTGATGTTGACGTCGATGATCTCGTCGTAGATCTCGCGGTCGAGCACGGCGGGCACGAAGTTCGCGCCGATGCCGGCAATCTTGTGCGGGCCGGGGTTGCCACCGTTGAGGATCGGGCTCTCTTCCGGCTCCACGCCGACGATCTGAACGTCGTCTTTCTTGCCCTTGAGGAACTGGCCGGTACCGGTCAGCGTGCCCCCGGTGCCGATTCCCGAGACGAAGATGTCGACGGCACCGTCGGTGTCGTTCCACACCTCCGGGCCGGTCGTTTCACGGTGAATCTGGGCGTTTGCCTCGTTCTCAAACTGGCGGGCGAGCACGGCGCCGGGGGTGTTCGCGACGATCTCCTGGGCCTTGCCGACGGCGCCCTTCATGCCCTCGCTGCCCGGCGTGAGGACGAGCTCGGCGCCGTAGGCCTTGAGCAGCATCTTGCGCTCCTCGCTCATGGTTTCGGGCATCGTCAGCACGACGTTGTAGCCGCGCGCGGCGCCAATCATCGCGAGCGCGATGCCGGTGTTGCCGCTCGTGCCCTCGACGATCGTGCCGCCCGGCTTCAGCTCGCCGCTCTTCTCGGCGGCGTCGATGATCGCGACCCCCAAGCGGTCCTTCACGCTCGCTGACGGGTTGTAGAACTCGAGCTTCGCGAGCACGGTCGCCCCCGCGCCATCGGTCACGGCGTTGAGCCTCACGAGCGGGGTGTTGCCGAAGACCTGAGTGATGTCGTCGTAGACGCGGGCCATGATGCTCCTCGAATTCGTAGTGGATTGGTGATGCAAGCGTAGAGGTCGCGTCGCCGGGTTGGCCGGGCGCCGAAACCCCCCGACACAAACGGAACGGGGGCGGCGGGTATTCCCCGCCGCCCCCGTCTCATGAGCGGATGCTCGTGTGGGCTACCAGAAGATGAGCGCGGTGATCAGCGTCACCAGAGCGTTCACCCACTTCGGCGCTCCCGGGATCGCCGGGGGCACGCGCCGCTCATCCGTCTGCACGGTGAGAGTCTCGTACCCGTCGGCGACCACGGTCAGCTCAACCGACAGGTTCGCCAGGCGGTCACCCGACTGCACCGTGTAGGTAGACCCCGTCGCGCCCGCGATCGGCTGACCGTTGCGCAGCCACTGGTAGCTCACGTCGACCGACCGCACGCTGTAGCGCCCGACGTCAACCGTCAGCGTCTTGCCCACCACAGCGGCCCCGACCAGCTTGGGCTTCTTCACGACCTCGATCTCGGGAAGCGGCTCGCCGGCCTCGATGAGCACCGGGATGCTCACCTCGGTGCCGTTGTCGGCGACCGTGATCACGACCTCGGCGACGCCTTCCACGCCGCCCGGTACGGTGAACGCGACCGTCGCACGACCCTGCTCGTCGGTGTTGTCGACGATCGTCGGGTCGATGGCGGCCTCGGCGAGAACCTGACCATCGATGCTGACCGTGACGACAGCATCCCGGTCGCCGGCGTTCGTGAACAGCAGCGAGCTGAGCTGCAGCTCGACGGTGTCGCCCGGCGTCAGCGTCGTACCCGAAATGTCGGGGCTGACCCCGATCGAGCGCTGGGCGACGTCGGGGGCGATCGGCGAGAACTCCGCGAAGTAGTCGACGAACGCCTGCAGGTCGATACGGCCCGAGTCGGCGCGGTTCGTGCCTTGCGCCAGGGTCGCGAAGCCGTCGCCACCGCTCGCGAGGAACGAGTTGGTGACGATGCGGATCGTCTGCGCGTCGGTCACGGTCGACCCGTTCAGCGTGATGGTGCTGATGCGCTCACCGCGCGGAGCGGTCGGGTCGTACGTGTACTCGAGCCCTGCAGACAGGCCGAGCTTCAGGAACGGACGGGTTGCGCCGTCGGGCTGCCACTGCTCTTCGAGCACCGAGCGCAGCTGGGCGCCGGTCAGCTCCATCGTGAAGAGGCTGTTCGCGAAGGGCTGCACGTTGGCGGCCTCCCGGAACGTGACGTTGCCGTCGGGGTCGCCCGCCCCACTGCTCGCGAAGAGCAGGTCGGCGCGCAGGCCACCCGGGTTCATGATCGCCACCTCGGTGTTCAGGTCGCGCGTCGCCCAGAGCTGAGCGTCGGCGACCAGGTTGCCGAGGGTGGAGGAGCCACCGCGGTTCTCGCCGCCATTGCCCTGCACGGCACGACGGATGTCGCTCGTGATCTCACCGAGGCTCACCGCTCCGGCGACCTCCGCGAAGGCAACGGCGTCCGCGACGATCGATGCGACCGCCGGATCGGGCTGCGCCGCTCCGGGCAGCGGGGCGACCGTCGACGCGATGTCGACCAGCTGGCCCGACTCGCGGTCGACCGAGAGCGTGAGGCGCCCGTAGTGCGAGCCGTACTCGCCGCCCTGCGTCACGACCAGAGGCAGCTCACGGCCGTCGACCGGAACCTCGTGGTTGTACACGCGGTGCGTGTGCCCCGAGACGACGGCGTCGACGTTGCCGGCAATGCCGGTCACGAACGACCCGAACTCGGAGTCGTCGGTCACCGACGCGATGTCGGCGGTGGCGGCACCCTCGTGCACGAGCACGACGATGACGTCGGCCTCGCCGTTCGACTCGTCGCCGTCACGCAGCTGCGTGGCGACGCGGTTGACCGCCTCGGTCATGTCACCGAATTCGAGTGACGCGATGCCCGCGGGGGTCACGAGCGTCGGCATCGCCTCGGTGAGTGCGCCGACGAAGCCGACGCGCACGCCATCGAGCTCGGTCACCCAGTACTCGTCGTAGGCGGGCTCGCCCGTCTCGCGCTCGTAGATGTTGGCCGCGATGTACGGGAAGTCGGATGCCGGAATCACGCGGTCGTCGAGGTCGCTGCGCCCCAGGTCGAACTCGTGGTTGCCGATCACCGTCACGTCCAAGCCGATCGCGTTGAGCACGTCGATCGTCGGCTGGTCCTGCTGGATGAATGAGGTGAAGGTCGACGCTCCGATGTTGTCGCCGGCCGACACGAACAAGGAGTTCGGGTTCTGGGCGCGCACATCGTTGACGAGACCGCCGAGCACCGCGGCACCACCGACATTCGTTCCCGCCTCGATACGGCCGTGCAGGTCGTTGATGGTCACGATGTCGATCTCGACCGGTGCGACCTCGGTCGACAGGCCGACGACGATCGGGTCGTGGTCGCTCGAGCGGTACACCGAGGTGCCGTCCGTCGCACCGAAACGGTACTCGCGGTCGCCCCACTCGGCGGCGTTGATGTCCCACACGCCCACACCGGTCACGTTGGCGGCGATCGCCGGGCTGGCGATGATGTGGTCGAGCGAACCGAGCTCGCCATTGAAGGTGTAGGTGTACTGCCCCTCGGTGCGCTCGTCGACGAGGCTGGTCCAGCCCGCGTCGGCGAAGACCGCGATCGGGTCTTCCTGGCTGTAGGCGTTGAAGTCGCCGAGCAGGAGGATGTTCTCGCCGCGCTCGTCGTCGGCGGCGATTTCCTCTGCGAACGTCTTCAGCGCCTCGGCCTGGTTGACGCGGTCACCATTGAAGAAGCCTTGGCCGTCGGCGGGCTCGACACCCGATCCGCTCTTCGACTTGAAGTGGTTCGCGACAACCGTGAAGCGGTAGCCGTCAGCGTCGAAGGTGGCGGCCAGCGGCTCGCGCGCGTTGAACCACACGCTCTCGTCGACCTGGGTGATCATGTCACCGACGAGGTCGACCGACCCCGGCTTGAAGATGATCGCGTTGGTGATGAAGTCGGTGAGGTCGGCGTCGTTCAGCACCTCGGCCGTGGGGACGTAGTCCCACGTACCGGCGCCGGCCGCGGCGTTCAGCGCGTCAACCAGCTGGCCGACGGCCTGGTCGAGAGGCTTGCCGAGCTTGACCGAGTTCTCGATCTCCTGCAGACCCACGACGTCGGCGTCGAGCGCGTTGATCGCCGCAACGATCTTCGCCTCCTGGCGCTGGAACTCGGCGGCGGTGCGGGCACCGCGAGCGTTCGAGTTCTCGCTCGTCAGCGTCGTGAAGTAGTTGAGCACGTTGAAAGCGGCGACGGTCACGTCTCCGCCGACCACGGGGGCCGACTCGGGGCGCGGGTTGCGGGTCTCGAATTCGACGCCGAAGCCGTCGGGGCCCTCGCTCGAGATCGGCACCTGCGGCTGCAGACGCCAGTCGTCGAAGCCGTACTGCAGCACCATGCCGGCCTCGGGGAACACCACGGCGTCTCCGTTGCGCACGATCTCGTCGGCCGTGAAGTACGGCTGCGTGCCGGGGTAGTTGCTGTTCAGCACCTGGATGTTGTAGCCGTCATCGAGCAGGATGCGCGCGGCACGGTTCTCGGCGGCGATCGCGTTCGCCTCGGGGCCGGGGCGCACCTGCTCGGTGCTCTTCACGAGCTCCTCGCCGGGGGCGAGCCACAGGGTGCCGAAGTTGAAGAGCTGGTGGGTGGAGGCGACGAGGTAGTCGCCGGTGGGAATCACGAGCATGTTCTCGAACTGCTCGCGGTCAGCACCGATGATGTCGGTCGGCAGCGGCGTCGGCTCGGGGAGCTCGACGTCGGCCTCGACCAGGGAGACCGATCCGGCGGCGCTCGCCGTGATCTGAGTCTGACCGAAGCGCTCGCTCACTGCCCCCGTCACGTCGACGAGGTCGCCGATCGCCACGGCGGGGTTGTTGTTCGACAGGAAGATGAAGATGCCGTCGGAGGCACCGGGCGTCGCGTCGTCGAGGCCGCCAGACCCCTGCGTCTGCACGACGATGCCGTTGTAGCCACTGACTCCGCGGTAGTCGGCGGTGACGACGCCACGCACGGTGACGGTCTGGCCGACGAGCGGCGACACGTCGCCCGTGCCCTGCACGTCGGCAATCGGGGTGAGGTGGGTGTCAGCAGCGGCGGGCGCAACAGCGACCA
>Ga0208490_100577_pt1 | contig 21049 bp, 26 predicted proteins | sample SubbioAug_CSWold_FD_184818 | JGI IMG/M metagenome (GOLD analysis project Ga0208490, IMG submission 184818) | Serpentinite rock and fluid subsurface biosphere microbial communities from McLaughlin Reserve, California, USA - CR11Aug_CSWold (SPAdes) | ecosystem: Environmental > Terrestrial > Deep...
CACATGAGGCGCCGCCGGTCGACGCGGTCGGCGATGGCGCCGGCGTGCAGGGAGAACAGCAGCCAGGGGAGCCGGTTGGCCACGGTGACCCCGGCGAACAGCAGCGGCTGTCGTGTGAGGGTCTCGGCCAGCAGCGGCAGGGCCACGGCGATGACGCCGTCGCCGGTGTTGGAGACGACCGTCGCGCTCCACAAGCGGGCGAAGCCCGTACCGAGCCCGGTCGTGGACGACCGGGCGTCGGGACCCGATGCCGTCCCGGTCTCGGTCACGACGGCTCCTCGTCGGGGAGCGAGCGACGGTCGGCCTCGTACAGCGCGACGGAGAGGGCCCACACCCGGTCCCCGCCGAGGGGCTGGGTGCCGAACTCGGCGGACAGCTCGACCAGCCGCTGCTTCCACGCATCGAGTCGGTCGGCGGGGATGCGTGCGAACCGGACCGTGTGCACCGACGTGGTGATGGCGTCCGCCTCGGGCTGGGGCAGGACCCGCCGGCGCCACGCCTCCAGGTCCTCGACCACGGGCTCCTCGGCCGTCGTGTCGTCGAACACGAACGTCGCGGCGGTGCGGCGGTACCACTTGGCGGTGATCCCGCGGATCTGCTCGGTGCGCACCACGTGGACGAGGCCGGCATCCTCGAGCACGCCCAGGTGGTGCCCGACGGTCCCCACCGGGGTCTCCAGGGCGGTGGCCAGCTCGGACACGGTGGCGGCCCGCTGGCCGAGCAGGGCCACGATCTCCATGCGCAGGTCGTGCCCGAGGGCCTTCATCTGCTCCGGGCGCTCCACCCGGAGGAAGGCGGGCATGGGCGGTTCGGACCGGGCCATCCCCCCATGTTCTGCAAAAGCAGAACGTTCGTCAAGCCCGGAGCGTCAACCCCCGGCAGCCGTGGCGCCCGGTCGCTCAGCCGGTCGTGAGGGTGTCGAGATCGGGATGGCGGTCGGCCCAGGGCAGCAGCTGCTCCACCTGTGCGGCCACGCGCAGGAGCGTCGCCTCCTGCCACGGGCCCGCGACGAGCTGGGCGCCCACCGGCAGTCCGGTGTCGCCCGCCTGGTGGACCGGCAGGGAGATCGCGGGCAGGCCGTTCATGTTGAACATCGAGGTGTAGCTGACCGTGGCCAGCACGGTCATCGACGTCTCACCGGGCGCCTCGGTGATCTCGCGCAGGATCTGCCCGGCCGGCGGGGGTTGGATGGGCATCGTCGGGGTCACGAGGACGTCGAAGTCCCGGCCCCACTGGGCGTTGACCTGCCGGGTCCAGCGCTGCAGCGCCGCGACCGCGCCGGCGTAGGTGATGCTGTCGACCTTCTGGGCGTAGCCGCGGTTGGCCCGGTTGTTCGCCTGGACGGCCTCCCAGTCGACCTCGTAGTCGGAGAGCCCGGCGTTCACCACGTGCACGAAGCCGGCGATGAAGGCCTCGGCGTGCGCGTCGAACTCGTGGTCGACGATCTCGTGGCCGGCGTCGGCCAGCGCGTCGAGGGCGCGCTGGGCGGCGGCCGCGCACTCCGGGTCGACGTCGAGGCCGAGCGGGGACGTGGTCATGGACGCGATGCGGAGGCGGCCGGGGTCGGCGCCGACCTCGTCGAGGAACGGCCGCTCGGGTGCCGGTGCGTTCCACCAGGCGAGCGGGTCGAAGACGGCGATGGCATCGAGCGCTGCGGCGGTGTCGGCGACCGTGCGCGACACCACCCCCTGGGTGGAGGCGCCCTCCCACGCCACGGTGGTGTCGACGACGCGACCCCGTGCCGGCTTCAGGCCGACGAGGCCGGTGCAGGTGGCCGGGATGCGGATGGAGCCGCCGCCGTCGCTGGCGTGGGCGATGGTGAACATCCCGCCGGCCACCGCGGCGGACGCGCCGCCGGAGGAACCACCCGACGTGCGGTCGAGGTCCCACGGGTTGCGGGTGATGCCGTAGCGGTCGTTCTCGGTGGCGGTGACGGTGCCGAACTCGGGGGAGTTGCTCATGCCGCACAGCAGGAAGCCGGCGTCCTCGAGGCGCTGCACGACCAGGCCGCTCTCCTCGGCCGGCGCATCCGACGCGCCCGGCGAGCCGAACGTGCAGGGCCAGCCCTGCACCGGATGCAGGTCCTTGATCGGCATCGGGACCCCGAAGAACGGCGGCAGGTCGTCGCTGCCCTCGGCAGCGATCCGCTCGGTCGCCGTGCGGGCCCGCGCCCGCGCGTCGTCCTCGTCGAGCCAGATCACGGCGTTCAGGGCCGGGTTCCGGTCGGCGACGGCAGCCAGGGTGGCGTCCATGACCTCGGTGGGGGAGACCTCGCCGCGGCGGATGGCCGCGGCCAGGTCGAGGGCGGAGCTGCGGTCGAGGTCGGGCTGCACGGCGCGCACGCTACTGAGCGCCCGCCAGCAGGGTGGCGGCGAGGTCGTCCACGGCCGGGTCGGGTCGGGCACCCGATCGACGGGCCAGGACGAGCCGGCGGACGACGAGGTCGCGGCGCACCACCCGGAGCCCGTCGACCGACCCGAGGCCGGCGAGCGGCAGCACGGTCCACCCCACGCCGAGCAGGGCCATCTCCCGCAGCACCTCGGGCTGGTTGGACTCGGCCACCACCTCGAAGCCGGCCCCGGCTCGGCGCAGGGCGTGCGCGATGACCTGACGGGTGTGCGAGCCGCTCGGGAACGTGACCCAGGGCCCCCAGCCCGCCGGGCCGACCTCGGCGACCTCGCCCGGTGCCAGCACGCTGAGGGGGTCGTCCAGCAGCGGCTGGGTGGTGATGCCCGGAGGCAGGTCCTCGGTCTCGACGCACACCACGAGGTCGAGCTCGCCCCGCACGAGGCGTCGCAGCAGCGGCCCCGACGGGTCCACGGCCAGCAGCAGCTCCACCTCCGGCCGCTGGCGCCGGTGGGCGCGCAGCTCGTCGCGGAAGTGGTGGGTGGCGGCGGCGTCGATCATGCCCAGGCGGACCACGCCGGTGGTCCCCGTGCGCCGCGACGCCAGCCACCGGGCCAGGTCGCGCGTGGCGGCGACGGTGGCCTCGGCGTAGCGCAGGACGGGCTCGTGGTCCCGGGCCGGGACCCGCCGCCGCCCGTCCCGCTCGAACAGGGCGACGCCGAGCCGGCGCTCGAGCTCGGCGATGCCCTGGGACAGCGCCGAGGGGGACACGCCGACGGCGGCGGCGGCCTCCCCCCAGGTGGCGTGGCGGTCGATGGCCACGAGGTACTCGAGCTGCTGGGTGGTGAGCTGCAGCGTCGTCGCCGGGGGTCGCACCCCTGCGAGGTTAGTTCAGTGTTCCTGAACCATCGTTGCGTTTGCTGCGCGATGCTTCATGATGGGGGCATGACCGCACGAGACATCGCGCCCGCCACGGGCAAGCTCGGCGTGCTCCTCCCGGGGCTCGGCGCCGTTGCATCCACCTTCATCGCCGGCGTGCTGCAGGCCCGCCAGAGCGGCGTGGCCCCCATCGGCTCGCTCAGCCAGATGGCCCACATCCGCCTCGGCGAGCGAGACGAGGGCCGCAACCCGCTGATCAAGGACTTCGTCCCCCTGGCCGGCCTCGACGACATCGTCTTCGGCGGCTGGGACCCGATCTCGCCGAACGCGCTCGAGGCGGCGCGCACCGCCGGCGTGCTCGAGGAGCGCGACCTGGCGCCGATCTCGGCCGAGATGGAGGGCATCGTGGCCATGGACGCGGTGTTCGACCAGAGCTGGGTGAGCCGCCTCGAGGGCACCCGGGTCAAGACCGGCAGCTCCAAGATGGACCTGGCCGAGCAGCTCATCGCCGACATCGAGCGCTTCCGCACCGAGAACGGCTGCGATCGCCTCGTCATCGTCTGGTGCGCCTCCACCGAGGCCTACCGCGACGTCACCGAGGTCCACCAGAGCGTGGAGGCCTTCGAGCAGGGCCTGCGCGACAGCGACCCGATGATCAGCCCGAGCCAGATCTACGCCTACGCCGCCCTGATCTCCGGGGTGCCCTTCGCCAACGGCGCGCCCAACCTCTCCACCGACCTGCCCTGCATGATCGAGCTCGCCGAGCGCGAGGGCGTGCCGATCGGCGGCAAGGACTTCAAGACCGGCCAGACGCTGATGAAGACGATCCTGGCCCCTGGCTTCAAGGCCCGGATGCTCGGCCTGCGCGGGTGGTACTCCACCAACATCCTGGGCAACCGCGACGGCGAGGTGCTGGACGACCCGGAGAACTTCAAGTCCAAGGAGGTCTCCAAGCTCGGGGTGATCGACACGATCCTGCAGCCCGATGCGTACCCGGACCTCTACGGCAACGTCGACCACGTCGTGCGGATCAACTACTACCCGCCCCGAGGTGACAACAAGGAGGGCTGGGACAACATCGACATCTTCGGGTGGATGGGCTACCCGATGCAGATCAAGGTCAACTTCCTCTGCCGCGACTCGATCCTCGCCGCCCCGCTGGTGCTCGACCTCGCCCTGTTCTTCGACCTCGCCGCCCGCGCCGGCGAGTCCGGGGTCCAGGAGTGGCTCAGCTTCTACTTCAAGGCGCCGATGGTCGCGAACGACGACCTGCTGCCCGAGCACGACATCTTCATCCAGCAGATCAAGCTGAAGAACACGCTGCGAACGTGGATGGGCGAGGAGCCCGTCACCCACACCGAGCAGTAGACAGTTCCCGTGAGCGACGAGCAGCCGAACATCATCCCCCAGACCCTGGTGGGGATCTCGTTCCCGGACATCTACCGCGCCCAGGAGTTCCTGACCGCCGTCACCCGCCTGAAGGCGAACGGCTCGCTCGAGCTCGAGGACGCGGTCATCGTGGTCAAGGACGAGGACGGCAAGACCGTCGTGCGCGAGACCATCGACCCCCAGCCGGGCCGCTCCGCGATCTCGGGGGGCATGTGGACCGGCCTGTTCGGTCTGCTGCTCGGCGGGCCCGTCGGCTGGGCCGCCGGCACCGCCATCGGCGCCGGCGCCGGCGCGCTCACCGCCAAGGTGGTCGACCTCGGCATCTCCGACGAGTGGGTCGGCTGGTTCCGCGAGGCGGTCAAGCCGGGCACCGCGACGGTCGCGGTGCTGGCCAGCGAGATCGTCGAGGACCACCTCGTCGCCGAGGTCCGTCGCTTCGCCGGGTCCGAGCTGGTGTACGCCAACTTCGACGCCGAGATGATCCGCCGGCTCGAGGACGCGCTCGAGGGCTGAGCCCCGGCGGGCCCGGCCGGCACCGTGCCAGGATGGCTCGAGGGCCGACGATCGCAGGAGGTGCCCCATGGGCCTGGCCATGAGCGTCGAGGAGCGGGAGCAGTTCCTGGCCGGCGTGCACGTCGGCGTGCTGGCCGTCGAGCGCCCCGACGGCCCGCCCCTGGCCGTGCCGGTCTGGTACGACTACCGGCCCGGCGGCGAGCTGTGGGTGCTGACCGCCGAGGACTCCGTCAAGGGCAAGCTGCTGCAGCAGGCGCGGCGGTTCTCCCTCTGCGCCCAGGACGAGACGCCGCCCTTCTACCGGTACGTCAGCGTCGAGGGCCCGGTCACCGCCATCCGGGCGGCAGACGAGGAGGACGACTCGCGACCCATGGCCCACCGCTACCTCGGCCCGGACATCGGCGACCAGTACGTCGAGAGCTCCGACGAGCAGAGCCTCAAGTTCTGCATGCAGCCCGAGCGCTGGTGGAGCGTGGACTACTCCAAGCTCGCGTAGCGTCCCGACGTGACGATCAACGACCTGCAGGGCCAGGTGGCCGTGGTGACCGGCGGCAACGGCGGCATCGGGCTCGGCTTCGCCGAGGGCTGCGCCCGGGCCGGCGCGGCCGTGGCCGTGTGGGCCCGCAACGCCGAGAAGTCCGCGGCTGCCGTCGAGGCGATCGCCGCGCACGGCGTCGACGCCGTGGCCGTGGCCTGCGACGTCGGCGACGAGGCATCGGTGGCCGCGGCGACGGCCGAGACGGTCGAGCGGCTCGGGCGCATCGACATCTGCGTCGCCAACGCCGGCACCAGCGGCGGCGGCCAGCTGCAGGACCTGTCGCTCGAGGAGTGGCGGCGGGTGATGGCCATCAACCTCGACGGCGCGTTCCTCACCATGCGCGACTGCGCCCGGCAGATGATCGACCAGGGCGAGGGCGGCGCCATCGTGGCCATCTCCTCGACGTCGGCCATCCACGGAGCGGCGGCCAACCCCCACTACGGCGCGTCGAAGACCGCCCTGCTCGGCCTGGTGCGGGCCTCGGCCGTCGGCCTGGCCCGGCACAAGATCCGGGTGAACGCCGTCCTTCCCGGCTGGACCCGCACCGAGATGGCCGAGGGCGGCTACCAGGACGAGCGCTTCCGCGAGGTCACCACGAAGCGGACGCCCGTGCGGCGCTGGGCGACCGGCGCGGACTACGAGGCCCTCGCCGCCTACCTGTGCGACAAGTCGGTCGACTGGCACACCGGCGACCAGATCGTGGCCGACGGCGGCTACACGATCTTCTAGGTCGACCGTGCCCGATCGACTCGTCACCGGTGCCGACGGCCTGGCCCGCTGCTGGTGGTGCGGTGACGACCCGCTCTACGTCGCCTACCACGACCAGGAGTGGGGCCGGCCCACCCGCGGCGAGCAGGAGGTCTTCGAGCTGCTGGCGCTCGAGGGCTTCCAGGCCGGGTTGGCCTGGATCACCATCCTGCGCAAGCGCGAGGCGTTCCGGGCCGCCTTCGACGGCTTCGACGTCGCCACGGTCGCGGGCTACGGCGAAGACGACGTCGAGCGGCTGCTCGGCGACGCCGGCATCGTGCGCCATCGGGGCAAGATCGCCGCCACGATCGACCTCGCCCGGCTCAGCCTGCGGCTGCAGTCCGAGGGCACGTCGCTGTCGGACCTGGTCTGGTCCCACGCGCCGCCGCCCCGGACCGTGCCCCTCGGCCCGGACGACGAGCTGCCGGCGTCGACGCCGGAGTCGACCGCGCTCAGCAAGGAGCTCAAGGCGAGGGGCGCCCGCTTCGTCGGGCCGACGATCGTCTACGCGTTCATGCAGTCGGCCGGGATGGTCGACGACCACCTCATCGGCTGCCACCGCGCCGGTTCGTGATCCGGCCGAGCACCCGTCGGAACACGCCCTCGTGGGGCTCCCCGTCCTCGTCGGCGGCCATGCGCCCGTCGAGGGAGCCGTCCCGGGCGTCGCGCAGGTAGAGCACCTTGGCCGCGCCGACGATCGGCGTGGCGATCAGGGCCCCGGGCACACCGGCCATCGCACCGCCGAGCAGGGCGGCCAGCATCGTGGTCGGCGGGGTCAGGTCGACGGCCTTGCCCACCACGGCGGGCTGGATGATGTTGTTCTCGAGGTTCTGGTACACGAGGAACACGACGAGGGCGATGACGGCCGCCACCGGGCCCTGGGTGAGGGCGAGGGTGACCAGGAACGAGCCGCCGAGGAAGCCGCCGATCTGGGGGATCAGGTTGGTGAGCATCGACCACAGCCCGGCGAGCGGCGCGAGGGGGATGCCGAGGACGAGCGCGACGGTCAGCACCACGAGGCCGTTGAGGATGGCCACGAAGAGCGAGCCGGCGAAGTAGTTGCCGAAGGTGCGGTACACGACCCGGCCGATCCCGTCGAGGTGCTCTTGGCGCTCGCCCGTGAACAGGTCTCGGATGCGCTGCACCATGGACTGGCCGTCGAGCATCACCGCGATCGCCGTCACCAGCACCACGACGGTGGTGAGCAACCCGCCCAGCAGGTCCTCGGCGTAGCGGGTGATCTGCTCGTCGTCGAGCTCGGCCGGGAGCCGGTCGATGGCCTCGTCGACCCGGACGGCCAGGTCGGCCTCGGCCAGGCGCTCGCCCACGATCGGCCACGTGTAGGCGTCCTCGATGGTGGCCGGCAGGTCCGAGCGGAGGCTGCCGGCCTGGTCGATGGCGGCCGGGCCGAGCACCAGCAGCACGCCGAGCAGGGCCATGCCCAGCCCGGTGCCGACGATGGCGACGGCGATGCCCCGGCTGGAGCCCCCCAGGCGGTCGCGCACGCGGGCCACGACGGGGTCGAGGGCGAGGGCGATGACGATGCCGACCACGACCTTGGTGATCATCGCCGGCGTCTGCTGCAGCACCTCGAGGATGCCGAGCGCGACCAGGGCGACGACGAGGAGGGTGAGGAAGGACCGCAGATCGACGTCGACCACGGTGCGATCGGGCGTGGGCTGGGTGGCGTCCTCGTCCCCGGGCGCATCACTCAGGCCGGCGGTCACCCTCGGTACCGTACGGCTCGATGCCGGCGACACCGTGGATGACCGGGGACGGCGCCCGCCGGCAGCGCACGGTTCGCATCAGCACCCGCACCATCGTGCTCGGGGTGGGCGTCGTGATCGCCCTGCTCGTGCTCCGCAGCTCCTTCGTCGCCGGCCAGCGGGTGCTGGGCTGGGCCGCCGCCTGCGCGGTGACGGCGGTCTTCGTGGCGCCGCTCGTGACCTGGTTGGGACGCTGGATCCCGAGGATCGCCGCGGTGCTGCTGACCTTCGTGGTCATCGGCGTGGCCGGCGTCGCGCTCGTCTTCGGCACCTTCGACAACCTCGACCGGGAGATCCGGTCGCTGCAGCGGGCGGCCCCCGGCGCCACCGAGCGCCTCGAGGACCGTGACGACGAGATCGGGTCGGCCATGCGCGACCTGGAGCTGTCCAGCCGCGTCGAGGTGTTCCTGGAGGAGCTCGACGAGCGGGTGGGCAGCGGCAGCGACGCCCTGGCCGAGAACGCGCTCACGGTCCCGGTCTTCTTCGTGAACGCGATCCTCACGATCTTCTTGTTCATCTACGGCCCCGGGATCATCCGCGGCGGGTTCTCCCTCATCGGGGACGAGGAGCGACGTCGCCGCGCCGCGACCGTGCTCGAGGACGCCACCGTCCAGGCCCGGCGGACGCTGGCCGCCATGCTCGGGCAGGGGCTGCTGATCGGGGTGTCGGTCGGCCTGGTCGCGGCCGCGCTGTCGCTCCCGGCGCCCGTGGTGCTCGGCCTGGTCGCCGGCGTCGCCGCCACCCTCCCCGACGTCGGCATCCTGCTCGGCGTCCTGCCCACCGTGGCCCTCACCGCGGGCCTCGAGAGCGGCCGGGCCGCGGTGGCCCTGCTGGCCGCGGCCATGGTCCTGCAGGCCTTCGAGGCGCTCCACGTCCGGCGCTGGGTGGACCACTGGGGCGTCGAGGTCGGCCCGTCCGTCGTCTGGATCGTGGTGCTGCTCGGCTACGAGCTCCACGGCATCGGGATGGCGTTCTTCGGGGTGGCCTTCGCGGTGTTCGCCCTGGCCGTGATCGACCAGGTGCCCCGTCACCGGGAACCCGTGGAGGAGCTGGCCCCCGCCCAGCCGTAGGGTGCTGCGGCCATGGACACGACCAGCCGGCGCACCGCCGGGATCCTCGCGACGACTGCCGGCGTCACCATCTGGGGCGCGTCCTCGACGATGGTCAAGTCGATCGACGGCATCGACGCCGTGGGCATCAGCTTCCACCGGCTCGTGCTCGGTGCCGTCCTCCTGGTCGGGGTGCACCTGGCGCGGGGCGGTCGGATCACCTGGACCATGCTGCGGGTCAGCGCCCTCGGCGGCGTCGCCTTCGGCCTGGACATCGTGCTGTTCTTCAGCGCGCTGCGCGAGACCTCGGTCGCCAACGCCACGGTCATCGGTGCGCTGCAGCCGATCCTGCTGGCCCCGATCGGCGTGCGCCTCTTCGGCGAGCAGCTCGGTCGTCGGGTCGTCGTGTGGTCGATCGTGGCCGTCGCCGGCACCGCGGTGGTGGTGCTCGGCGCCACGGGCGTGCCCGAGTGGAGCCTGCGCGGCGACCTGCTGGCGGTCGGGGCGCTCGGCTCGTGGACCCTGTACTTCGTGGCCTCGAAGCAGGCCCGCCGCCAGCTCGGCACCCTCGAGTACTTCACCGGCCTGTCCATCGTCGCCTGCGCCATCATCGCCCCCTACGCCCTGGTCGTCGGCGCCGACCTGAGCCCCGCCGGGCCGACCGATTGGTTCACGATCGTGGTCGTCACCGTCTTCTCCGGCGCCCTCGGCCACGTGCTGCTCAACTGGTCCCACGAGCACGTGCCGCTCCAGGTGATCTCGCTGCTGACCCTGCTGGTCCCCGTCGTGGCCACGATCGGCGCGGTCACGTTCCTCGACGAGTCCGTGAGCGCCCTGCAGTGGTTCGGCATGGCGGTGGTCGTGGCCTCCCTCGCCGTCGTGGTGCTCGAGCGACCCGCGAAGGAGCCACGGGAGGTCGGCGAGCCGGTGCCCACGTAGCCACCGCCGTCGGGCCGCTCGTAGTGTCGGCGCGATGGACCTCCACGAGCAGATCCGCGAAGCCCTCGAGCTGCAGGCCATCGAGGCGGACGGGCCCGGTGCTGCGCAGGTGCTGCAGACGGCGATCCTCGAGCACACGGGTGTGGCGGTCGGCGACGCGCTCCTCGACGCGGCGGCCGTGGCGCTGCGTCGCATGGTGGTGGAGACCGAGGAGACCATGGTCGCCCCCGAGCTGATGACCCGGCTCGCCCTCGACGGCACGGTGCCCGAGGACCGCATCGAGCTGCTGCTGACCACGATGACCATGGCCGCGGCGACGGCAGGCGGGATCCGCCCCTCGGTCGAGGCGCTGATCGGCGGCGAGGGCCTCGAGGACTCGATGTTCGGCCTCTGGCTCGGCCTCCTGACGATCCTGCGGGTCGTGGCCATGGCCCTCGACATGACCGAGGCCGAGCTGGTCGAGGACGTGCTCATCGCCCTCGAGCCCTAGGCCGCCCGGGACGGGTGGTACCCCGCGACGGCGTGTGCCAACGTCGCGCGGATGCGAGTGGTGATCGGTCCGGTCAGCGCAGCGAGCGCCAACGCCTGGCTCGACTACGCCGACGACGTCCTCGACGAGCTCGGCGCCATGGCCCCGGGGGAGTGCTTCGCCACGCCCGAGATGATCGAGACCTTCCGGGGCTACGTCACGTCCTGGCGGGAGGCCGCGGCGCAGGGGGCCGAGGTGGTCTGGGAGCGGGAGATCCCGCCCGAGCACGTCGAGTACCACATGCACGCGTTCCAGCGGGTCGCCGAGGTGCTGGCCGAACGGGCCGAGCGCGAGGGGGTCGCCGCCCCGCCGGCGGGGGAGGACTTCTACCTCGCCGTGCTCCAGGGGGTGCTCTCCGCGCTGGAGGCCGAGGGCCCGGCCAGCGCGGCCTTCGCCGACCACCTCTCCGAGTTCTGGCCCGGTCGAGACCCGCTCACCTGACCGGCCGGTCCGCTACCCGGCGAGGGCCTGGGGGACCTGGTCGACCCGCCGCGCCGCGGTGGCCCAGCGGCGCTCCGCCAGGACCCGGGCGAGGCGGGCGTCGGACGCGGCGTACGCGTGCAGTGCCTCGCGCGACAGGTCGTGGATCCGCTCGCGGTCGACCTCGAGGGGCGCCAGGCCCACGAAGCGGGCGATGGACTTGAGCGAGCAGGAGATGCGCAGCGCCGGGCCGACGTCGTCGCGGTAGACGCGGTAGGCGTCGAGGTGGCCGTGGCCGTGCCACGCCGCCCGGTAGCAGCAGTCGTGGCCGGGGAGGGGCTCGTGGCGGTGCCGGATGCGAGGGTCGGCCACCAGCTGCAGGCCGAGGCGGAGCCGCCAGCGCACCGCCCGGTCGGCGATGAAGGGCAGGTCGAAGGCCGAGCCGTTCCACGTGGCGAGGACGCCGGGCGCGAGCTCGCCGAGGCGCAGGTCGAGGTCGGCCAGCAGCTCGTCCTCGGGGCCGTCGAACAGCTCGTCGCCGTGCTCGGTGGACAGCGCCACCGCCACGATCCGGGACACGTTCGGGTCGAGCCCGTCGACGGTCGTGTCGGTCTCGATGTCGAGCCCGTAGATCGGAAGTCGTCGCATCCGCTACCCCCCGGTTGTGCTGGGCCGATGGTAGGGACGGGGCCGGCGCGGGCGGTGGATCCCTCAGCGCAGCCCGGGCAGCGGCAGCTGGAGGAGCTGGCGGATCCGCTCGGACACGTCGGGCGTGAGGGGCTGCTCGAAGCGATCGATCACGAACGACAGGGACAGCTCGCCGTCGCTGGCCTCGACCTCGTCGAGCCGGGCGCTGCGGGGCAGCGGCGGGAGCGGCAGGTAGCCACGCAGGAAGCGGACCAGGGTCGTCGGGTAGCCGAGCAGGGATGCCTTCGTGGGCTGGAGCTGCACGAAGCCGCCGACGACGGTGGGCATGGTGACGATCTCGCCCATGCGGACGCCGCCGAGCCCGGTGGTGGTGACGACACCCTCCTCGGTCAGCTTCAGCCGGAACGGGAGCCGCAGGTCCTTGGTCCAGCGATCGACGTTGTCCTGGGAGACGACGGCGGTGAACCCGACCGGCGCGGCCACCAGCACCGGCGGCAGCCCCGGCTGGACCCGGACGTGCTCGGCTCGCACGATGAAGCGGTCGATGACCAGGCCGGCGACGGCGTAGGCGGGAAGCTCGAGCTTCACGAGGTCGAGCTCGCCGCGGAGCAGCCCGGCGGGCGACACCTTCAGCTCGGGTCGCAGCGGCCGCCCGAGGGTGGCCTCCGACACGGTGTCGAGCAGGGCCACGAAGAGGTCGTGGGCCGGCCGGTAGGTGGCGGCCTCCTCCGGTGTGGGGATGCGCGGCCGGTCGTCGGCGGGTTCGGGGCCGGTGAGGTCAGGGGTGTCGGGCAACGGAGGGGATGCTACGGACCTCCGTTGCCGACCGGTCGGACCGGTCGGAGGGTCCTAGCTGGCGGCGCGGCGCCGGGCACCCACGGGGTTGGGCACGGGGAAGCCGGCGCGCGTGCGCTCCTCTTCGTTCTCGCCGCCCCAGTAGCCGAACTCCCGCCGCTCGCGGGCGAAGTCACGGCAGGGCGTGCGGGCCGCGCACATCCGGCACAGCTCGGCGGCCTTGGCCTCCCGGCGGGCGCGGGCCTGCGGGCGCTCGGCCAGCGGCGCGAAGAACAGGTGGGTCTTGCCCGCGCACGCGCCCTGGGCCATCCAGTCCTGGCCCGCCCAGTTCCCCAGTGCGACGACGTCGTCCACAGCCCTCTCCCCATGCTCCTGCCAGCCGGTGGTCCGGCCGGTCCCTCTCTCGTCGTGCCGACCACGGCAGTGGGCTGTACTGCGCGTGGCCGAACGACCACCAAACTACTGCTGGTGTTTCCTCTGGTACAGAGGGTGAGGTGAATGCGGTGTTTGTCCGCTTCGCCTAGAGCAGGCGCGCGGCGAGCTCGGCCAGCGGCGAGCGCTCCCCCCGGAGCAGGCGCACGTGGCCGAAGCAGTCCTGGCCGGCGAAGGCGGTGACCAGCGCGGTGAGGGCGTTGGTCTGCTCCGACAGGAAGGCGGCGTCGATCTGGCTGGTGTCGCCGGTGAACACGACCTTGGAGTCGGCGGCGATGCGGGTGAGGATCGTCTTGCCGACCTGGGGCGACAGGTTCATCGACTCGTCGATGATGACGAAGCTCGAGTGGAGCGTGCGACCCCGCAGGTGGGTGACCGACTCCATGGTGAGCTGGCCCCGGGCCCGGATCTCGTCGAGGACCTCGGCCGCGTCCTCCCGCTGGCGGTGGCCGGTGTGGTCCGGGCCGGTGAGGGCGTAGACCGCATCGGTGATCGCCGCCATCCACGGATCGAGCTTCTCGTCGAGCGTGCCCGGCAGGTAGCCGACGTCGGCCTTGCCGACCGGGACGACGGGGCGGTACACGCAGATGCGGGAGTAGCGCCGCTCCTCGACGACCTGCTGGAGGGCGGCCGCGACGGCGGTGAGCGTCTTGCCGGTGCCGGCCGGGCCGTCGAGGGCCACGACCTTGACGTCGTCGTCGAGCAGGAGGTCGAGGGCGAAGCGCTGCTCCTTGTTGCGGGGCCGCAGGTCCCACGCGTGGTGGTCGCTGCCCACCAGCTCGAGGCCGTGGGCGTGGCGGCGCACCAGCGCGGACTGGCTGCCGGCGTGGAGCACGCCGAACTCGTTCACCTGCAGCGCCGCCACCACCGGTTCCGTCAGCGGACCGTCCAGCTCGCCGGCGTAGACGGCATCGACGACGCCGGGCTCGACCTCGAGCTCGCGCCAGCCGTTGTTCCCGTCACCCTGGCGGACGCTGTCGAGCGGGTCGTGCTCGCAGGAGTCGAGGCCGAAGGTCGCCGCCTTCACCCGCATGCCGGTGTCGTTCGACACGAGGCGCACGGCCCGGCCGGCGTCGAAGCGCTGGCCGAGCGCGGTGCCGATGATGCGGTTGTCGGGCTTGTCGGGGTCGAGGCCGTGCTCGCGCAGCAGGCTCACCTGCACGCCGTTGAGCGCGACGCGCAGGGTGGCGTCACCGGGCAGCGGCTGGGGCGTCTCGAGGTCGCCGCCGGCGTCGATCCGGATGCGCTCGATGCGGCGCAGGACGTCGCGCGCCGACATGCCCACGGGGTCGAGGCGCTTCTTGAGCCCGTCGAGCTCCTCGATCACGGTGAGCGGCACGATGAGGTCGCACCCCGGGTAGCCGGCCAGCACCCCCTCCGGATCGGCCACGAGCGCCGAGGTGTCGAGCACGACCTGGGTGCGGGTGCTCGCGTCGAGGTCGGGGAGCGTCGGCTCCACGGGCGCGTCGACGACGAGTGCGGGGTCCGGGGTCATGCAGCCTCCTGAGGGCGCAGGGCACGGCTGATCGCCGGGGCCGAGGATCGGCCGGGTCGTCGTGCCAAGGAACGGACGAACACTGATCCCGATCATGACCGCGCGCGCGACGGCGGACGCGGATGGTGTGGCGCCGATCACACGGCGGACCGCGACGGAGCCCAGTCGCCGAGCTTCGCCCGCAGGTCGAGCCCGTCGGCCACCGCGTGGCCGTACCAGTCGTTGTTGAAGTAGGCGTAGAGGTCGATGCCGTCGTCCAACCAGGCGGCGAACCGCTCGGCGTCGCGGGCCATGCGCTCGGGTCCGTAGCGACCGTGGTACGGCTCGCGGAGCGCGTCGGGTCCGTGGTAGCGGACGTAGGTCCAGTCGGTAGTGAGGACCTCGGGATGGTCGGCGATCAGGTCGTGGAGGCACAGGGCGACGACGTGGCGGGCGAGCGCATCGAACACGTCGTCGTGCACCCAGCTCGGGTCGCGCAGCTCCACCGACCAGCGGATGTCGCCGGGGAGGATCGCCAGCACCGCCTCGAGGCGGGGCACGTCTCGCGACCAGCTCGGCGGCAGCTGCAGCAGGTTCGGCCCGAGGTGGTCGCCGAGGCGGCGGATGCGGTCGAGGTGGCGGGGCAGCCAGATCTCGGGATCCTTCAGCTTCTTGCGGTGCGTGCAGAACTGGCCGACCTTGGCGGCGTAGGTGAACCCGGGCGGTGCCTGCTCCCGCCAGCCGTCGACCTTCTCCGGTGTCGGCAACCGGTAGAAGGTGTTGTTCAGCTCGACGGTGTCGAAGCGCTCGGCGTAGTGCGAGAACCAGGTCCTCGCCGGCGCCTTCTCGGGGTACACGGGTCCGCGCCAGTCCTTGTAGGACCACCCGGAGCAGCCGATGCGTGCCTCTGCCACGGGCAGGACGTACCCGGCGGCAACGGGCAGGATGCGGTCATGGCCGCCTGCACCTTCTGCCGCATCGTCGCGAGCGAGGCGCCGGCCCACGTGGTGCTCGACGACGACGTGGCCGTCGGCTTCCTGGACATCCGCCCGCTGTTCCCCGGCCACGTGCTGCTCGTGCCCCGGGACCACGTCGAGGTCCTGCCCGACCTCCCGGCGAAGCTGGTCGGGCCGCTCTTCGAGCGGGCCCAGCGCGTGGCCGGCGCGATGGTCGAGGTGCTCGGCGCGCAGGGCAGCTTCGTGGCGATGAACAACACGGTCAGCCAGAGCGTCCCCCACCTCCACGTGCACGTGGTGCCCCGCACCAAGGGCGACGGGCTGCGCGGCTTCTTCTGGCCCCGCACCGGCTACGACTCCGACGACCACGCCGCCGACGTCGCCGCCCGTCTCCGCGACCACCTGGCGAACTGGGAATCTCGTGACTGAGGAACACCTGCTGTCCCCGAGGCACGAAGTTCGCAGCTCGGGTCAGGGTTCGAAGGTCACCTGGGGGCGGCCGTCGGCGACGACGAGGGTGGCGGGGATGCCGAGCAGGTCGAGGGCGTCGCCCCGCCAGTCGTGGGACACGACCGACACGACCTCGCCCTTGTGCGCGCCGGCGAGGATCGTGAGCTCGACCGCGACGCCGCCGCCCTCGGCGTCGTCGGCGTCGAACACCAGGGCGTCGTAGGTCCCGTCCTCCAGCACGGCGTCCGAGGCTACGACGGCGGTGCCAGACTCGGCGCCATGGCCGTCATCGTCGTCACAGGTGCGAACTCCGGCATCGGCCGGGCCACCGCCGTCCACCTCGCCGCCGCCGGCCACACGGTCCACGGTGCGATGCGCGACCTCGGCAAGGGGGCCAAGCTCCAGGACGAGGCGACCGCGGCCGGGACCACCGTGGCGCCCCTCGAGCTCGACGTCTCCGACGACGGCTCGGTCCGCCGGGGGATCCAGGCCGTGCTCGACGCCGAGGGCCGCATCGACGTCCTCGTCAACAACGCGGGCCTCGGGTACAACAAGGTCGTCGAGGAGATCGACATCGACGAGGGCAAGCAGGTCTTCGACGTGAACTACTGGGGCGTGGTGCGCTGCACGCAGGCGGTGCTGCCCTCGATGCGCGAGCAGGGCAGCGGCACCATCGTCAACGTCTCCTCCGTGGCCGGCCGCCTCGCCGCCATCGCGCAGGCGGTGTACGCCTCGTCCAAGTGGGCGCTCGAGTGCCTCAGCGAGAACCTGGCCCAGGAGCTGGCGCCGTTCGGCATCCGGGTGAAGGTGATCGAGCCCGGGGTGACCCGCACCGCGCTGCTGGCCAAGCACCAGGAGCTCCACCCCGACTCGCCCTACGCCGATGCCTACCGGCGCATGTTCGCCTTCTACGCCACCGGCATCGAGGCCAACGTCCGGCCGTCCGCGGTGGCCGAGGTGGTGCAGCAGGCGATCGACGACGACTCCGCTCGGCTCCGCTACGTCTGCGCCTACGCCGGCGACGAGCTGGCCGGCGGTCGGGAGGGCGTGAGCGACGAGGACTGGCTGGCCCTCGGGGCGGCGGCGAGCGACGACGAGTACTTCGACCGCTTCGAGCAGGCCTTCGGCCTCGACATCCGGGCCGGCGACTTCCGCACCGACGAGCAGCGGGCCGCGGGCCTCTGACGGCACCAGCATGAGCCTGCGGGGACACCTGCTCGTCGCCGAGCCGACGCTGGACGACCCGAACTTCGCCCGGACGGTCGTCTACCTCATCGAGCACTCCGAGGGCGGCGCCCTGGGCCTCGTGCTCAACCGTCCCGGCGAGGTGCCGGTGCACGAGGCGGTGCCCAGTTGGGCGCCCTACGTCGACGGCGTCGGCGTGGTGTTCGTCGGCGGGCCGGTGAGCCCCGAGGGTGCGATCTGCCTCGCCCGCTGCCGCAGCGCCGGCCCGCAGGAGAGCCTGTTCGCCGGCACGCCCGAGCACGAGCCGACCGCGCTGTTCAAGCCGATCACCACGACGATCGGCGCCGTGGACCTGCACGGCGACCCCTCCGACGCCCCGAGCGGCATCACCGCCCTGCGGGTGTTCGCCGGCTACGCCGGCTGGTCGGGCGGGCAGCTGGAGCTGGAGCTGGAGAACGGCGGCTGGTTCGTGCTCGAGGCCGAGGACGGCGACGTGTTCACCGACGCGCCCGAGCGGCTGTGGCGCGACGTCCTGCGTCGCCAGCGCGGCTCGCTGCGCTCCATGGCGTACTTCCCCGGCGACCCTCGCTGGAACTGACCTCGCTCGTGGGACATAAGATGGCTCTGTGTCCCGGAGCCTGACCGACCACCCGGCGCCCCCGATGGGGGAGCACGACCCGGTGGCCCGCCGGCTGCTCGAGGAGGCGCTGTCCGGCATCGGCCTCGCCGCCGCCGGCGCCAACGTGATCATGCAGCTGTCGATGCTGCCGGTGGGCCACGGGGTGGCCAAGAGCCGGGTGGACAGCGGGCGGGTCGACGAGCACCCGATCAAGCGGGCCCGCACGACGCTGGCCTACCTGGCCGTGGCCCTGCTCGGCACCGAGGCCGAGCGCGAGGCGATGCGCCGGGAGGTGGACCGCCAGCACCGCCAGGTCCGCTCGCTGCCCGGTGATCCCGTCGCCTACAACGCCTTCGACACCGACCTGCAGCTCTGGGTCGCGGCCTGCCTGTACCAGGGCACCCAGGACATCGAGCGCGTGGCCGGCATCCGCCGCACCGACGAGGAGGCGGAGCGGATCTACCGCTACTGCGCACGGCTCGGCACCACGCTGCAGATGCGCCCGGAGCAGTGGCCGGCCGACCGTTCCGCCTTCCGAGCCTGGTGGGACGCGCAGGTCGACCGCATCGAGATGGACGACCTGACCCGCCGCTACCTGCAGGGCATCGCCCGGGCCGAGTTCCTGGGCCGGCCGTGGTCGACCCTGCTCGGCCCGCTGGCCCAGCTGCAGGCCGTCGGGTTCCTGCCCGAGCGGTTCCGGGACGAGCTCGGTCTGCCCTGGACGGCCCGCCACCAGCGGGCGTTCGACGTGATGATGTCGACCTGGGCCGCCGTCGACCGTCGCCTGCCGGGCCCGATCCGCCGGGTGCCGTTCAACGCCTACCTGTGGGACACGCAGCGTCGCATCCGCCGCGGCACGCCGATCGTCTGACGCGCCGTGCCGGCGGTGCGGCCGGCTACACCTCGAGGAAGATGCACTCCCCGGGGCACTCCTCGGCGGCTTCGATCACGGCGTCCATCTGTCCGTCGGGCACCCGCGCCATCCCCTCGGACCCGGCCGGGTTGGCCTCGCCGTCGAAGAGCTTCTCGTCACCGAACTGGGAGGCGGACTCCTTCACGTAGAAGAGCCCGTCGTCCTTGCCGAAGAAGACGTCCGGCGCGAGCTCCTCGCACAAGCCGTCTCCGGTGCAGAGGTCCTGATCGATCCATACCTTCATGGTGGGAGTCCCAACGTCGCGTGGGGTCAGGCTATCGCCGGTCGCGACAGTCGACGTTCAGCAGCCCTGCACGGTGCGGACACCGACCCGTGACCGGCAGTCAACGTCGGCTCCGTACGGTCCGTCCATGGCAGCTCCACTCCTGGATCGGTTGGGTCTCGGCAACGACCGTGCGGTCGCCAACGCGAGGCGGGCGGCGCTGCGGCGCCAGGCGGACGACCAGCTCATCGCCGAGCTGGTCGAGGGGATGGCGCGCCGGGTCAGAGCCGGTCGAGCTTCTTGAACCCCTCGCCGAGCTCGCAGCCTCCGAAGCGGCCCCACTCGGCGAGCCGCTCGCGGATGCGTTCGGCGAAGGCGTCCCACTGCGCCTCGGCGTCGGGGTCGTCGATCGCCACACCCATGGTGGAGCGGAACTGCGACTCGTGGGCCCGGAGCGCCGCGAGCTTGGCGTCGACGTGGGCGGTGTCCACGGCCTCGACGTGATCCGGCTCGTCGGCCTCCCACAGCAGCGCCACGTCCGGGCGGTGGTGCTCGAGCTCCTGCTCCGGGAAGAACAGGGGATCGCGGGCGGCGACGATGCCCTCGACGGCGAGCAGGCCGGCGTGGCGGTGGTCGGGGTGGAGGCGGTAGCGCTTCCACGGGTCGTGGCCGAGCACCACGACGGGACGCAGGCGCCGGATCCAGTAGGCGACCTGCCAGCGCTGGCGCAGCGACGAGTCGAGCTCACCGTCGGGCCAGCCGAGGAAGGCGACCTCGCCGGTGCCCCCGAGCGCCTTGGCCGCCGCACGCTGCTCGACCTGGCGGGCGGCCACGAGCTCGGCCGGGTCCTGGCCGGGATCCCAGGTCCCCTTGGAGCCGTCGGTGCACACGAGGTGGTGCACCACGCAGCCGGCCGCGGCCCACTTGGCCAGCGTGGCGCCGGCGCCGAACTCGACGTCGTCGGGGTGGGCGCCGATGGCGAGGGCGGAGGCGGGGACGGCCAGGTCGCGGCTGACGCCCGTGGAGGCGCCGGGCGGCGCCGGCGTGGGCAGATCGGGGGTGCTCATCAGTAGTGCGCCGGGAGGGCGAGGTCGTCGGGGTGGTCCACGTCCCAGCCCAGCCGGGCGTCGCGCACGATGCGCACCGGCAGACCGAGCCGGACGCCCTCGGCCCGGTGCCGTTCGAAGGACCCGGCGCCGTAGGAGAACCGGAAGCCGGCGCGGGCCGGGACGGCGAGGACGTTCGTGCCGTCGAGACGCCGGTCCGGGACGACGGTGATCCCGTCGGTGGCGGCGACCCAGGCGAGCGAGGTGGCCAGCGGCAGGTCGGAGTGGGCGACGACGACGGTCTCCACGCCCCGGTCGGCGAGCTCGGCGACGCCGGCCTGCACCGCGCCGTTCAGGCCGAGGCCCGGGGTCCAGATGACCTCGGCGCCGACGGACTCCGCCCAGGTGCGCACGTCGGGGTCGTCGCAGACCACCGAGACGGGCAGGGGTGCGGCGGCGGCCAGCACGATGGCGGCCATGTCGCGGGCCAGCGCGGCACGAGCGGTGGCGTCGAGGTGCTCGGCGAGGCGCACCTTCGCCCGGGTGAAGTCCTTGACCGGGACGACGACGGCGATGGTGGGTGCGGCCATGCAGGGCGCAGTGTAGGGACGGCGGTCGTCGCTCGGGCCGCCCGACGGTGCCCTCTCGCGGAAGCCGCCGGACCGAGTGGCAAGCGGACGTCCCGCTCCGCGCAGATCCTTCCAGCCCCGTCACTAGGGTGCGGACCATGTCGACGATCAACGTCGCCGTCCTCGGCGGCGGCTCGTGGGGGACCACGGTCGCTCACCTGTGCGCCAAGAAGGCGCCGACCCTGCTCTGGGCCCGCTCGGAGGAGAGCGTCGAGGACGTCAACGGCTCCCACCGCAACCGCCGCTACCTGCCCGACCACGAGCTGGACCCCTCGCTGCGGGCCACCACCGACCTCGCCGAGGCCCTCGGCTCCGCCGACCTGGTCGTGATGGGCATCCCGTCGCAGGCCTTCCGCGAGACGCTGCGCCAGGCGGTCCCGCACATCCGCCCGTGGGTCCCCGTCGTGAGCCTGACCAAGGGCCTCGAGCTGGACACCGGCATGCGGATGACCGAGGTCGTCCACCAGGAGCTGCCCGGCCACCCCGTCGGCGTGCTCACCGGCCCGAACCTGGCCAAGGAGATCATGGACGGCGCCGCCACCGCCTCGGTGCTGGCGATGCAGG
>Ga0208490_100578_pt1 | contig 21031 bp, 21 predicted proteins | sample SubbioAug_CSWold_FD_184818 | JGI IMG/M metagenome (GOLD analysis project Ga0208490, IMG submission 184818) | Serpentinite rock and fluid subsurface biosphere microbial communities from McLaughlin Reserve, California, USA - CR11Aug_CSWold (SPAdes) | ecosystem: Environmental > Terrestrial > Deep...
GGGGATCCACCCGCTCGTCGCCGATGTCGATCGCACCGTCCAGCGCAGCGAGTGCTCCGGCGACGCGGTCGTGATCGTCCGCGTGCAGCACCAGGACGGGATCGCCGGACGACACCCGGTCGCCGACCTTGGCCTCCACCAGCGCGCCGGCGCCGAAGGAGATGGCGTCCTCCTTGCGGGCTCGCCCGGCGCCGAGGCGCCACACCGCGATGCCGACCGCCTTGCAGTCCATGCGCTGCAGCCAGCCGTCCCGGTCGGCCGCGACGACGTGGGTGTGGGCCGCAGCGGGCAGTGGCACCGACAGGTCGCCCCCCTGGGCCGCCACGATCCGTTCGAAGACCTCCATGGCCCGGCCGTCGTCCAGCACGGGTTCGGGGTCGGTGTCGATCCCGGCGAGGCGCAGCATCTCCCGGGCGAGCTCGAGTGTGAGGGTGCGCACGTCGGCGGGGCCGCCGCCGGCCAGCACGTCGAGGGACTCCTGCACCTCCAGCGCGTTGCCGGCGGCCCGGCCGAGCGGCTGGTCCATGTCGGTGAGCAGCGCGACGGTGTCGACGCCGTTGGCGTTGCCGATGCCGACCATGGTCTCGGCCAGCACGCGGGTGGCGGCGTCGTCGGCCAGGAACGATCCGGACCCGAGCTTCACATCGAGCACGAGGCCCTTGGTCCCCTCGGCGATCTTCTTCGACATGATCGAGCTGGCGATGAGCGGGATGGACTCGACGGTCGCCGTCACGTCGCGCAGGGCGTAGAGCTTTCGGTCAGCGGGTGCGATGTCGCCGCTGGCACCGGCGATGACGCCACCCACGTCGGCCAGGACCTGCCGGTAGCGGTCGGCCGGCAGCACCGATCGGAAGCCGGCGATGGACTCGAGCTTGTCGAGCGTGCCCCCGGTGTGCCCGAGGCCCCGGCCGGCCAGCTGGGGCACGGCCGCGCCGCAGGCCGCGACGAGCGGCACCAGGATGAGGGAGATCTTGTCGCCCACGCCGCCGGTGCTGTGCTTGTCGACCGTGGGCCGGTCGAGGAACGACAGGTCGGCCCGCTCGCCGGTGTCGATCATGGCGGCGGTCCACGTGGCCAGCTCGTCGGGCTGCATCCCTCGCCACACGATGGCCATGAGCAGCGCAGCGGCCTGCTCGTCGGCGACCGTGCCGGCGGTGTAGCCGTCGATGAAGAAGCGGATCTGCTCGTCGCTGAGCGTGCCGCCGTCGCGCTTGGTGCGCAGCACGTCGAGGATGTCGGTGGCCATGGAGCTCCTCAGGTGAGGTCGTCGGGGCCGAAGGCGCCGGGCAGCCACTCGTCCATGGGTCGCTCGTTGACGAGCAGCGTGCCGCCGCCCATCTCGTGCAGGAGCTGCCGGCAGCTGCCGCAGGGCGACAGGTCGGCGCCACCGGGATTCGTGACCGCCACGGCCCTGAGGTCGCCTCGCCCGTACCCGCCGGCCACCAGCACGCCGACGAGCGCGGTCTCGGCGCAGATGCCGGCGACGTAGCTGGCGTTCTCCACGTTGGTGCCGAGCAGGACGGTGCCGTCGCGGAGCAGGCCGGCGGCACCGACGGGGAACCCCGAGTACGGCGAGTACGACCGCGTTGCTGCCTCGGCCGCGGCGCGGCGCAAGGTCACCCAATCGAGGTCGGACACCGTGCTCAGCCGCCCGACTTGTAGACCTGGCCGTTGGCCGCCGGGACACGAGGCCGGCCGACGAGCCCGGCCACCACGACGATGGTGACGACGTAGGGCGCCATGAGCAGGAACTGGGACGGGATCGGGGTGTCGAGCAGGGACAGGTAGTCGTTGAGCTGCTCGGAGAACCCGAAGATCAGCGCGGCGATGAGGGCGCCGATCGGGTGCCAGCGTCCGAAGATCATGGCGGCGAGGGCGATGAAGCCACGGCCGTTGGTCATGTTCTGGTCGAAGCGGCCGGCGGAGCCGAGGGTGAACCACGCGCCGCCCAGGCCGGCGGCCATGCCGCCGTAGATCACGTTGCGGTAGCGGATGAAGCGCACCCGGATGCCGACGGTGTCGGCGGCCCGGGGATGCTCGCCCACGGCGCGCACCCGCAGGCCCCACCGGGTGTTGAACAGCGCCCAGGCGAGGAAGAACACGAGCCCGAACATGAGGAAGCCGAACACGTTCTGGCTGAACAGCAGGGGTCCGAGGAACGGGATCTCGACCAGCAGGGGGATCTGGAACGGTCGGAAGGTGCCCGGCCGGTTGAGCTCGGCGTAGCGCGCGAGGACGCGCACGGCCAAGTAGCTGGTCATGCCCAGGGCGAAGATGTTGATGAACGTGCCGCCGACGATCTGGTCGACCTCGTAGCGGATGCTGATGACCGCGTGCACGGCGCCGAACACCGCCCCGGTGAGCACCCCGCACAGCAGGCCGATCCAGAGGCTGCCGGTCGCGCTGGCGGTGATGGCCGCACCGAACGCCGCCGCCAGCATCATGCCTTCGATGGCGATGTTGATGACGCCGGAGCGCTCGCAGAGGAGCCCGGCGATCGCGCCGAAGGCGATGGGTGTCGCACGCGCGACGGAACCCGAGATCAGGCCGTAGAAGGCGCCGGTGCCATCACGCGCCGCCCACACCACCAGGGTGAGGGCGAAGAGGCCGAGTGCGCCGCCGAAGTACACGGTGATCTTGGGGTTGGGGACCCGCAGCGCCTGCACGCCGAGGAGCACCGCACCGAAGCCGAGGACGAAGGCGGCGATCTGCGTCGGCAGCTCGACGTTCGGGATCGTGTCGACGCCGCGCGGGTTCATCAGCAGCGTCGACACCTGATCGGAGGTGGCCGTGAGGCCGAACAGCACGACGGCGGCGATGCCCACGCCGGCGCAGAGGCCGGCCACCATGAGGGCGTGGCGCCGGGCGCCGGTCTCCTCGACGACCTCGGGGCGAGGGTCGGGAGCGGGCGCGGTGGTGGCGGTCACTGGGCCCCCCAGCCGGCGCTGAACCGCTGGCCGGCGCCGAGGCGGGTGTCCTTGACCCGCCAGACGGTGCGCACGATGGCCGGGGCGGCGACGAACAAGATGATGAGTGCCTGGATCACGAAGATGATGTCGATGGGGGTGGAGGTCTTGGCCTGCATGCCGGTGGAGCCGGCTTGGAGCGCACCGAAGAGCAGTCCGGCGCCGACGACGCCGATGGGGCTCGCCCGCCCCAGCAGGGCGAGGGCGATGGCGTCGAAGCCGACGCTGGCGAAGAACCCGCCGGTGAGGCGTGGTGTGCTGCCGAGCAGGATCGTGGTCCCGCCGAGGCCGGCGAGGCCCCCGGCGATGGTCATGGACAGCACCGTGGTGGTGGCCACCCCCATCCCGGCGTAGCGGGCGGCGTGGGGGTTGGCGCCCACGGCTCGCATCCGGAACCCGACCGTGGTGCGTTGCAGCAGCCACCAGCACCCCCAGGCCACGGCCAGGGCGAGCAGGAACCCGATGTGCACCCGGAAGGAGTCGATCGGCACCGGCAGGCGCACGGAGCCGGGCATCTCCGGGCTGATCGGGTCGGTGCGGCCAGGGCGGCGGAAGGTGTCGGTGGTCAGGGCGTAGTCGAGCAGGCGCAGGGCGACGAAGTTGAGCATGATCGAGGTGATGACCTCGTGCGCGCCGGTGCGGGCCTTGAGGAACCCGATCGCCGCGCCCCAGACACCACCGCCGACGGTGCCGGCGACCAGGGCCATCGGCAGGTGGACGGCGAGCGGGAGGTCGAACGTGATGCCGATCCACGCCGCGCACATCGCGCCGGCGATCAGCTGACCGGCGCCACCGATGTTGAACAGCCCGGCCTTGAACGCGAGCGCAACCGACAGCCCGACGAGGATCAGCGGCGTCGACTGCACGAGCGTGCGTGCCAGCGCCCGCTGGCTGCCCAGCGAGGAGTCGAACAGCGCCCGGTAGCTGGTGGCGATGAGATCCCAGGAGGCGTCGAGTGCCTCGACCGGGTCGGAGAAGAACCCCCGCCAGGCATCGAGGGCGTTCGGGTCGGTGAAGACGATGATCAGCGCGCCGACGGCCAGCGCGGTGATGATCGCCAGGATCGGACCGAGGAGGCCGCGCGCCAGGTCGCGCAGGGCCCCGGCGACCCCAGGGGGACGCTCGTGCGGCGCACCGGCCAGGGGGTCGTCGGCCTCGGGGGGCAGCACGGCGGGATCGGCGGCGGGTGTGGTCACGTGCGGGCTCCCGCCATGAGCATGCCGACGCTGTCGCGCGTGGCCTCGTCGCCGGTGACCTCGCCGATCACGCCGCCGCGGTACATGACGATGACCCGGTCGGCGAGGGCGAGCACCTCGTCGAGCTCGGAGGAGTTGAGCAGCACGGCGAGCCCTTCGTCGCGCGCCTCGACGATGCGACGGTGGATGTACTGGATGGAGCCGACGTCGAGACCGCGCGTCGGTTGGCTGAGGACGAGCAGGCGCTCGGTGTGGGACATCTCCCGTCCCACGATCACCTTCTGCTGGTTCCCGCCCGACAGCGTGCCGACGGCGGCGTCGATCGAGGAGGTGCGGATGTCGAAGTCGCGGACCAGGCGGTCGGCGTTCTCGCGTATCGCCCCTCGGTCGATGCGGATCCCGCGTGAGTACGGCGAGCGGCGGGTGAGGTTCAGGACCAGGTTGTCGGCGACCGGGAACGAGCTGATGAGGCCGTCGCGCTGACGGTCCTCGGGAACGTGGGCCACGCCGAGCTCGACCATGCGCGAGGTGGTGGCACCGGTGACGTCGACGCCGTCGAGCTCGACGTGGCCTGCCGTCGGCCGCAGGAGGCCGACGATGCCCTTCACCAGCTCGGACTGGCCGTTCCCCTGCACGCCGGCGATGGCCACGATCTCGCCGGCCCGCACCTCGAAGGACACGTCGGCGACGGCGAGCTGGTCGCGGTCGTCGCGGACGCGCAGGTCGGACACCCGCAGCACCACGTCGGTGGGCGATGCCTCGCTGCGGTCGACGACGAGCTGCACGTCACGGCCGACCATCGCCGAGGCCAGCTCCTGCTCGTCGCTCTCGTCCGGCGTGGTGGTGCCCACGACCCGCCCGCGGCGCAGGATCGTGATCTGGTCGGCGATGGCTCGCACCTCGCGGAGCTTGTGGGAGATGAAGATCACCGATCGGCCCTCGTCGGCGAGGCGACGGATGATCTCGAGCATGTCGTCGATCTCCGACGGCGTGAGCACCGCGGTGGGCTCGTCGAGGATGAGGCAGTCGGCCTCGCGGTAGAGCGCCTTCAGGATCTCCACCCGCTGCTGCACGCCGACGGGCAGGTCCTCGACGAGGGCATCGGGGTCGACGTCGAGCCCGTGGCGGGCCGACAGCTCCAGCACGCGCCGGCGCGCCGCGTCACGGTCGAGGACGCCGGGGGCCGACGTCGGCTCGACGCCGAGCATCACGTTCTCGGCCACGGTGAACACCGGGACGAGCATGAAGTGCTGGTGCACCATGCCGATGCCGGCGGCGATGGCATCGGCCGGCGACGTGAAGCTCGCTGGCTCTCCGTCGAGCAGGACCTCGCCCTCGGTCTGGCGGTACAGGCCGTAGAGCACGTTCATGAGCGTGGACTTGCCGGCCCCGTTCTCGCCGAGCAGCGCATGCACCTGGCCCGGCTCCACCACGAGGTTCACGTCCTCGTTGGCGACCACGCCCGGAAATCGCTTGGTGATCCCGCGCAGCTCGACCCGCATCGGCCCGATGTCTAGCGCGTGGACCGGTCCCGGACGCGCCAGAGGCCGGGCGTGACACCCGGCCTCTGGTCGTCATGACTGGTGTTCCGTCCGCACCGGACGGTGCCCTGCTACCCGAGGGTCGTGGCGATCGAGCCGTCGATGATCCCGGCCCGGATCTCGTCCAGCTCGCTCTTGAGCTCGTCGGAGATGTCGCCGTCGAACTCGTTGAAGGAGCCGAGCTCGACGCCGTCGTTCTCGAGGGTGCCGCTGTAGACGCCGCCCTCGAACTCGCCGCTCGACGCCGCGATCACGGCGTCGTACACGGAGACGTCGAAGTTCTTCTTCACGCTGGTGAGGAAGAGGTCGCACGCGTCGGAGACCGACTCGCAGCCGTCGGTGTCGACCCAGATCAGCCGGGCGTCGTCACCGCCGGCGCGGATCGCCTCGACGGAGCCCTGGCCCACGGGGCCGGCGACCGGGAGGATGATGTCGGCGCCCTGGTCGAGCAGCGACTCGGTGGTCTGGCGGCCCTTCGAGAGGTCCTCGAAGTCACCGGTGAACAGCCCGTCGTCGTTGGCGGTGCTCCAGCCGACGAGGCGGACCTCGGTGCCCTTCTGCTCGTTGTGGTACTCGATGCCGGCTTCGAAGCCCTTCATGAAGATCGACACGGTCGGGATGTTCAGGCCGCCGTAGGTGCCGACGGTGCCGGTCTGGGTCTGCGATGCGGCGACGTAGCCGGCCAGGAACGCAGCCTGGTCGGTGGCGTAGGTGAGGCCGAGGAGGTTCTCGTACTCGGTCTCGTAGGCGTAGTCGACGATGGCGAAGTTGGTGTCGGGGTTCGCCTGCGCGGCCGCCTCGGTGGCGTCGCCGAGGAGGAAACCGACCGTCACGATGAGATCGCAGTTCTGGTCGAGGAGCGCCTGGATGTTCGGCTCGAAGTCGGCGTCGCTCTGGGACTCGAGCACGACCGGCTCGAAGCCGACCTCGTCAGCGGCCTCGACGAGGCCGTTGTACGCGTTCTCGTTGAAGGAGCGGTCGTCGACGCCGCCGGTGTCGGTGACCTCACAAGCGAGGAAGTCGCTCTCGGTGTCGCCACCGTTGTCTGTCGCGGTGTCGTCGGTCGCGGTGTCGTCGTCGTCGCCGCACGCAGCGGCGATCAGGGACAGGCCGAGCAGCAGCGCGAGCAGCCGCATCCAGCGTCGGTTCAGCACAGGGGTTCTACCTCCGGGTTGGGGCCGCGCACAGGGTCGTGCGGCGCCCGCTTCATGGTGGGGACCTCGCAACGGTAGGGGCCCGGGACCTGTCGGTCCATGATGCACGTGCATCTGGTGACCAAGGTCCCGACGAGGTGGTCCGGTAAGGTCGGGGACGCGCCGCACAGGATCCGGCGCGGGGAGCTCGGGGCGAACCGGGCTGAGAGGGTGGCTGCCACGCCGTCACCGACCCTGGAACCTGATCTGGGTAATGCCAGCGGAGGGAAGTCGTGGACCTCGATCGTCCACCTGACATCGTCGTCGTGGCCGGAGGCGAACCCGTCGCGCCCTCGCTGGTGCCCGACCTGGGTCCGACGACCCTGGTGGTGGCCGCGGACGCCGGCGTCGACCGGGCCCGGGCGCTCGGGTGGCCGGTCGACGTCGCGGTCGGCGACTTCGACTCGGTCGGCCCGGCAGGACGTGCGGCCCTCGACGGCGAGATCGCCGATGTCCGGACCCACCCCGCCGACAAGGACGCCACCGACCTGGAGCTGGCGCTGCAGGTCGCCGACGAGCTCGCCTCCAATCGCCTCGACACTCCCTGTCGGGTCCTCGTCCTCGGGCTCGAGGGCGGCCGACCCGACCACGCCCTGGCCAACCTGCTCGTGGCTGCCTCCGATCGCCACGCCGCACTGGACATCGAGCTCGTGCTGGCCCAGGGCCGGGCGTGGGTGGTCCGGTGCGAGCTCGTCGGGCGGTGCCCGGCGGGTCGCACCCTGTCGCTCGTACCGGTCCACGGCCCGGCCACGGTGTCCACATCCGGGCTCCGCTGGCCCCTGCACCGCTCGACCCTCGACGCCGGCACCACGCGCGGCGTCAGCAACGAGACCGACGGCGGCCACCTCACCATCACCGTCCACGACGGCACCGTGCTCTGCATCGCCCCCCGAACACAGGAGAACCCATGACCCCGACCCGACGCGTGCTCGCAGGCGCGCTCGCCGCCACCCTGCTCGTCGCCGGCTGCGGCAACGACGACGACACCGACACCTCGACCGGAACCGGTGAGGGCGTCACGATCACGCTGGTCACCCACGACAGCTTCGACATCTCCGAGGACGTGCTGGCTGCGTTCACCGAGGAGTCGGGCATCACGGTCCGGCTGCTGCCGTCGGGCGACGCCGGCTCGATGGTGAACCAGGCCATCCTCACGAAGGGCTCACCGCAGGGCGACGTGCTCTTCGGCATCGACAGCACGTTCCTGTCGCGAGCGCTCGACGAGGACCTCTTCCTGGCCTACGAGTCACCGGCGCTCGAGGGTGTGGACGATTCGCTGGTGCTCGATCCCGAGCACCGGGTCACGCCCGTCGACACCGGCGACGTGTGCCTGAACTACGACAAGGCCGGGCTCGAGGACGCCGGCCTGGAGCCGCCCCGGGCGCTGACCGACCTGACCGAGCCGGCCTACGCCGGGACCCTCGTGGTGGAGAACCCGGCCACCTCCTCGCCGGGCCTGGCCTTCCTGCTCGCCACGATCGACGAGTTCGGCGAGGACGGCTGGCAGGACTACTGGCGTGACCTGGTCGCCAACGACGTCGAGGTCACCGCCGGCTGGGAGGAGGCCTACTACGGCAGCTTCTCCGGGGCCGCGGGCAGCCCGGGCGACCGTCCCCTGGTGGTGAGCTATGCATCGAGCCCCCCGGCCGAGGTCATCTTCGCCGAGGAGCCCCTCGACGAGGCGCCGACTGGCGTCGTGGTCGAGTCCTGCTACCGCCAGATCGAGTTCGTCGGCATCCTGGCCGGCACCGAGCACGAGGAGGAGGCCCGACAGCTGGTGGACTTCATGCTGTCGCCCACCTTCCAGGAGGACATCCCCCTGAACATGTTCGTGTACCCCGTGACCGATGTGGAGCTCCCGGCCGAGTTCGTCGAGCACGGCGCCCAGAGCGACGATCCCTACCTCCTCGACGCCGACGTCGTGGCCGAGAACCGTGACGCCTGGATCGAGGAGTGGACCGAGATCGTGCTCCGGTGAGCCACCGCGCCCGAGCGGTGACGCTGGCGGCCTTCGTGGTGCCCGTCGCGTTCCTCGCCGTCTTCTTCGCCGTCCCGGCCGCCACGCTGGTGGCGACGGGTCTGCGGGAGGGCGGGCGGTGGGACACCGGGGCCGTCCTCGACGTGCTCGGCTCGGCGTCCACCCGGCGGGTGGCGTGGTTCACGCTCTGGCAGGCGGTGGTCTCCACCCTGGCCACCGTGGTGCTCGCCCTCCCCGCGGCGTGGGTGCTCGGCCGCATCCAGATGCGGGGGCGGGCGCTGTTCTCGGCCGCGCTCGTGGTGCCCTTCGTGCTCCCCACGGTCGTGGTCGGCACGGCGTTCCTCGCCGTGCTCGGACCGGACGGTCCGCTCGTCCGGCTCACCGGAGCACTCGGGGCCGAGGTCGACCTGCGCCGGACGGCGACGGCGGTGATCGTCGCCCACGTGTTCTTCAACTACGCCGTCATCGCCCGGACGGTCGGCGCAGCGTGGGCGGCCATCGACCCCGACACCGAGGACGCGGCGCGCACCCTCGGGGCGTCGCGGTGGGAGACCTTCCGATCGGTGACCCTGCCCCAGCTGCGGCCGTCGCTCGCGGGCGCGGCCGCCATCGTGTTCCTGTTCACCTTCACCTCCTTCGGGGTCGTGAAGATCCTGGGTGGGCCCCGGATCGCCACGATCGAGGTCGAGATCCACCGGCGGACCACCGAGCTGCTCGACCTGCGTGCGGCATCGGTGCTCTCGCTGCTCCAGCTCGCGGCAGTGATCGCCGCGCTGAGCCTGTACCGGCGTGCTGGCCGCCGCCGGGGCACCGGTCGCCTCCGGGCGGGACGGTCGACCTCACGGCCTGCCGTCGGTGCCGAGCGGTTCCTGGTGTGGGGAACGGTCGCATCCGCGCTCGTCCTGCTGGCCGTCCCGGTCGCCACCCTCGTGTGGCGGTCCTTCGACAACGCCGGCGGCCCCGGTCTGCGCTACTACCGCGCCCTCGGCACGGTCGGACGTGGCAGCGTCGCCTTCGTGCCGCCGATCGAGGCCGTCCGCAACTCACTGCTCTTCGGCGCCGCCGCGGCGACCACCGCGCTGGTGGTCGGCTCGCTGGCCGCCGTCGGCCTCCACCGCCTCCGCGGCCGGACCCGGGGCGTCGCCGACTCCTCGCTCATGCTGCCGTTGGGCGTCAGCGCGGTGACGGTCGGCCTCGGGTTCCTCATCGCCCTCGACGAGCCGCCACTCGACCTGCGCACCTCGCCCATCCTGATCCCGGCCGCCCAAGCGATCATCGCCATCCCCTTCGTCATCCGCACGCTGCTCCCGGCGCTCGATGCCATCCCCGACCGCATGCGAGATGCCGCGGCCTCGCTCGGCGCGCCGCCCCGGCGGGTCTGGCTCGAGATCGACCTGCGGCTCCTGCGCCGTCCGGCGCTGGTGGCCACCGGCTTCGCGTTCGCGATCTCGCTCGGCGAGTTCGGAGCCACGGTCTTCATCGCACGAGCCGACGCTCCCACCGTGCCGGTGGCGATCTTCCGGGCGCTGTCGCAGCCCGGGGCCCTCAACGTCGGCCAGGCGATGGCGCTGAGCACCATCCTGCTCACGATGACGACGCTGGTCATGCTGGTCGTCGATCGCATGGGCGACGCACGAGTCGGCGGGTTCTGACGTGGCCACCCTCGCCGTCCGCAGCATCGAGAAGTCGTTCGGCGCCGAGCCGGTCCTGCGGGGCGTCGACCTCGACGTCGCCGACGGGTCCACGGTGTCGTTGCTCGGTCCGTCGGGGAGCGGAAAGTCCACCCTGCTGCGCATCGTCGCCGGGCTCGAGACCGCCGACGCCGGAGCGGTGCTGATCGACGGCGCCGACGTCACCCGGGTGTCGGCGCACCGTCGCGGCGTCGGCGTCGTGTTCCAGGACCAGGCGCTGTTCCCCCACCTCGACGTGGGGGCGAACGTGGCCTTCGGCCTGCGCATGGCGGGCGTCGAGCGTGGCCCCCGCCGGGAGCGGGTCGCCCAGACCCTCGAGCTGGTCGGCCTGGCCGGGTACGAGCACCGCGATCCGTCGACCCTGTCGGGTGGCGAGGCCCAGCGCGTCGCGCTGGCCCGGGCGTTGGCGCCGCGGCCGCAGCTGGTGCTCCTGGACGAGCCGCTCGCCGCGCTCGACCAGCTCCTGCGCGAGCGCCTCCTGCTGGAGCTCCGGTCGATCTTCGACGATCTCGGCGTCACCGTCGTCGCCGTCACCCACGATCCGACCGAGGCGGGCGCCCTCGGCCAGCGCATCGCCGTGCTGCTCGACGGCCGCATCGCCCAGGTCGCCGAGCCGGGCGAGGTGCTGGCCCATCCCGCGTCGGCTGCTGTCGCCGGACTCGTCGGGCACCGCAACGTCGCCGAGGGGGTCGCCGGCGACGGCGTGGTCCGCAGTGCGTGGGGGTGCTTCCCGGCGCCGAGCAGTGCGGCCGGCCCGGTCCACGTCCTGGTGCAGCCCGACGGGGTCGCCCTGGACCCCGACGGTCCGCTGACCGGTCGCGTGACGGGCTTGATCTTCCGCGGGGGCAGCGCCTTCGCTGTCGTGGAGGGTGGGGGCTGGCCGCCCCTCGACGTGCGCGCCCGACGCGAGTGGCGCATCGGTGACGAGGTCGTGATGCGGGTCGATCCGGCCGCCGTGCACGTGATGGACGGCTGACCCGTCGGGTCAGCGTCCGGTCGGTGGCTCGACGTCTCGAGCCGTCTCCGGTCCGAGGTGCTCGAGCAGGAGGTCGGCGGCGTTCGCGCTGGCGTCGGCGAAGGGGCGCAGGACCATGTCGGATCCCAGTCTCCCGAGCACCTCAGCGTCGTCGCCGGTGTGGGCGGTGACGGCGACCGTGCCGTCGAAGCCCCAGTGGCGCAGGGCCCGGAGCAGGATCCGGGTGGTGTCGAGGCTGGGGATCGTGGACACCACGGCGCGCACCCCGGCGAGGGGCAGGGAGCCGGGGAACTCCATGTCCTCGGCGTCCCCGAAGCGCGTCTCGAGGTCCGGATCGTCCGTGGCGGACATGGCAGTCCGGGGATCCCAGTCCACCACCAGCACCCGCAGCCCCCGTTCGAGCAGGTGGCGGACGAAGCCCTCCCCGAAGCGGCCGTGGCCGTAGACGATCACGTCGACGGTGGACGGCACCTCCTCTTCGTCACCCTTGGTGGGGTGCGCCCGCTCGAAGACCGACAGCGCCGGTGCGAGCATCTCGAAGATGGGCTTCGAGTACAGGATGAGGTAGGTGGACAGACCGATCGTCAGCAGGCCGACCAGGGTGACCAGCCCGACGGTGTCACGGTCGATGTGCCCGAGCTCGAGGCCGAGCGCGACGAAGATCAGCGAGAACTCGCTGATCTGGGCGACGGTCAGGCCGGCCAGGAAGCCGACCCGCTTCCGGTAGCCCATGATCCCCATGATCACCAGCACGATGAGCGGGTTGCCCACCAGCACGAACAGGGAGAGGACGACCGCCGACGTCACCTCGCTCCCGATGGTGCTGAGGTCGAGTCCGGAGCCGAGCTCGATGAAGAAGAACAGGAGCAGGAAGTCGCGCAGCGGGGTGAGCGTGGAGCTGATGGCCTCCCGGTAGGGCGTGGACGCGATGGCGAACCCGGCGAGGAACGCCCCGACCTCGGAGCTGAAGCCCAGCCACTCGCAGACGGCGGCGAGCGACACGGCCCAGGCCACGGCAGCCACCAGGAGCAGCTCCTGGGATCGCGCCGTCTGGTGCAGCACCCGGGGCAGGACCCATCGAGCCACGGCGTAGAGGCCGAGGAGGAACGCACCGCCCTGGCCGACGAGCAGGGCGATCTCGATCGGGAGGCTGTCGTCACCCCGGCCGCCGACTGCGGACAGGACGATCATCACGAGCACGACGACGATGTCCTGCACGATGAGGAACCCCAGCGCGATCCGTCCGTGCAGCTCGTCGAGCTCGCGCTTGTCGGACAGGAGCTTGACGATGATGATCGTCGAGGAGAACGTGAGCGCCACCGCCACGTAGAGCGCCGTCGTCGGGTCCATGCCGAGCACCAGGGCGAGGACGAAGCCGATCCCCGAGGTGAACGCCACCTGTCCGAGGCCGGTGACGAGTGCCACCGGGCCGGTCGTGCGGATGAGGCGCAGGTCGAGCTTCAGCCCGACGAGGAACAACAGGACGGCGATGCCGATCTCGGCGAACAGCTCGAGGGGCACCTCCTCGCCGACCCAGCCGAGGGCGGCAGGCCCGACGGCGATCCCGACGCCGATGAACGCGACGATCAGTGGCTGGCGGAGCTTGACGGCGAGGAACCCGAGCGCGGCGGCCACGGCGAGCACCGCAGCGGTCGTGTAGAAGGGATCGTCCACGCCGGCTGCCTACCTCATCGGTCCGGCTACCGGCAGACCGTGCAGCGGACGTCGCCGACGTCGTCTCCGGTCACCAGGTCGGCGACCCACTCTCGCAGGAGCTCGCCGTCCACCTCGTCGGTGTAGAAGGCGTCCCGGCCGAGCACGGTGTGCTCCGTGCCGGGGCCGATCCAGCTGCGCAGCTCGACGCCTCCGGAGGCGATCAGCTGCTGGTTGACCTCGATCATGTCCAGCAGGTCGCCCGTGTGGCCGATGAGGGCGGAGAAGCGGGCCTGGACGTCGTCGTACGCGCTGTTGAGCGTGGCCATGCGCATGTCCGGCACGTGCCGGCCGGCCTGGACGAACAGGCGGGGCAGCGACCAGTCGCCCGGCGGCGGTCCGGTCTGCTCCGGCCAGGCGGGGAGGTCGTCGAAGGCGCCCCAGAGCGCCCCGATGGCGGTCGTGATGCCCTCGTCGTCCGGGTAGGCGCCCGAGCCGTCGGCCAACACGGTCACGCCCGCCTCCGGCAGCAGATCGTGGGCGAGCCCGGCGTAGAGGGGCGCGCCCGCCGATCCGGCGCTGCTGCCGGCGACCACCAGCTCGCGTGCACCGGGGAACGCATCGGCCATGGCGGCGAGCGCGGTCCTCGCGTTGACACCGCCGTTGTGCTGCACGACGACGTCGTTCCCGTAGTCCTGCGTCGTGCTGCCGAGGTGCAGGTCGCCGGTGCAGTACGGCACGAAGACCATCGACCAGTCGGCGAAGGGGTTGCGGTCGTCGGACAGGTCGAAGATGCCGCCGTCGGCCGGCGCGCCGGCCGCGACATCGGCGCCGTCGGCGAGGTTGCGCTTGAAGGTCGGCGACGCCGGCCCGCAGGTCTCGGCGCTGAAGCACGCACCGCCACCCTCGAGGAAGAACACGACCCGCTCCGGGTCAGCACGACGAACCCAGTAGTGGTACGGCGATCCGTCGCTGCAGGCGCACTCCGGTGGTGCCATGACCTGCTCCCACGACCCCGGCTCGACGGCGCCCACCGCCGGCGGCTCGGTGGTGCTCACCTCCGGCAGGGCCGACGTCGTGGTCGTGGCGGCATCGGGTGCGGCGTCCTCGCCGTCGCTGCACGCGACCGCAGCGACGAGCAGGGAGACGGCGAGGGCCACGACGGCGACGGGGCGTCGCAGCGACCTCACGGGAGGCGCACGGTCCCGTCGTCGGCGAGGGGCCAGTGCGGGTTGTGGGCGACCTCCCAGGGGTGGCCGTCGGGGTCGTGGAAGACGCCGGCGTAGCCGCCCCACGAGGTCGGTGCGCCCTCGCGGGCGATGTGGGCGCCGGCGGCACGGGCGTCGTCCAGCACCGCGTCGACGGTGGCGGGGGAGTCGACGTTGTGGGCGAGCGTCACGCCGCCCCAACCCTCGTCGTCGGTGACGCCGCTGTCCTCGGCGAGGAGCTCCCGGCTCCAGAGGGCCAGGACCATGCCGCCGGCCTGCATGAAGACGACCTCGCCGTCCGGGGACTTGCCCTGCCAGCCCATGGCCTCGTAGAAGGCGCGGGCTCGCCCGACGTCGGTGGTGCCGAGCGTGATGGCCGAGACGCGGGGCTCCATCAGACCTGGGAGCGGCCGCGCTCGGTGACCGCCTTGCGACGGGCCTCGAGGTCGGCGCCGTCGCGTCCGCCGGCCTGCCACTCGCCCGCGACCCGACCTTCGATGGCCCACGCCTCGCGGCCGTCGACGAGGACGCCTTCGTCGTAGGTCTGCAGCATGCGGCGGACGCCGGTATGGTCGTTGCTGGCGATGTCGGCGGCCAGCTGCTGGGCGAAGGGAACCAGCTCGTCGTGGGCCACGACGTGGTTGACCAGCCCCCACGCCAGCGCCGTCTGGGCGTCGAGGAAGTTGCCGGTGGTGGAGAGCTCCTTGGCCCGCCGGTAGCCGACGGCCTCGGGCAGCAGGACCGTGAGGCCCCAGCCCGGCATGATCCCCATGCGGGCGTGGGTGTCGGCGAAGGCGGCTCGCTCGGATGCGACGAGGAAGTCGCAGGCCAGGGCGACCTCGAAGCCACCGGTGATGGCGACGCCGTTGACGGCCCCGATGACGGGCGTGTCCATTGGCGGGATCGGCCCCCGGGCCGTGCCGGTGTCACCCGTCGCACCCGTCTCGCCGAGTGCGGCGCCGGCCGTGGAGGCCAGCTCCTTCAGGTCGAGCCCGGCACAGAAGGCCGGATCGGCGCCGGTGAGGACGATGGCCGCCACCGAGTCGTCGGCCTCCAGCTCGGTCATGGCCTGCCAGAGCGCCTTGCGCAGCTCCTGGCTCAGGGCGTTGCGGGCGCCGGGGCGGTTCAGGGTGACGGTGGCGACGGCGTCGGTGCGATCGACGAGGACGACGGGCTCGGACATGACGGGCTCCCGGAGGTCAGTAGGGGTCGTGGTAGGCGAGGGGCAGGTCGCCGAGGCGCACCAGCATGGAGGCGATCCAGCCGCCGAGGGCGGAGAAGTGGTCGTCGAGGATGGCGCCGTCGCCGAGGGCCTTGTCGCCGAGCTCGTAGCTGCCCTCGTAGGCCAGCTCGACGGCGTGGCTCACCGGCTGGAGCTCGGCGTCGTAGGCGGTCTCGACGGTCGGGGCCGTGCGGAGCAGCTGGTCGCCGCCCACCGAGGGGCTCTCGGCCGGCAGGACCGCGGTCACCTCGTCCGGCGTCGGGATCGTGACGAGGCGTTGCAGTCGCAGCACGATGCTGATGTCGATGCGGGGGTCGTCGTCGGGCTCCTCGCCCCGCAGCCACGTCCGGAACGCCGACTGCGACCAGGTCGGCCAGTCGAGCGTGATGTCGGCCCGGACCCGTGGCGGGGTGCCCTCGCCGGGCAGGCCGTAGGAGGTCTCCCACGTCGTGTCGCCGAGGAGCACGTCGACCTGGAACCGCTCCTCGGCCGTCATCCGCTCGAGCAGCGCCGCCTCGAGGGCGTCCCGGAGGGCGCCGATGGCGTCGGTGAAGACGTGGTCGAGCATGGACGAGCGACTCTAGGGGGTGACCCCCGGACCGCCCGATCGGCGCTCAGGCGGCCGGGGCGCCCTGGGCGTCGACGCCGCAGACGTCCTGCCAGCCCTGCGGCAGGCGGCCGGGTCGCAGCGCGCCGGCCTCGATGAGCGAGCCGAGCACGTTGCGCATCGCCTCGTGCAGCAGGCCGCGGCGGGCCGGCAGCTCCTGGACCGCCTCCCACGTCTCCCGGCCGGGCAGGCCGACGGTCTCGTAGACCCCGGGGCCGATGAGGAAGCGGAACATGTCCTTCACCACCCACGGGGCGACGTGGTGGACGGCGATGCGGTCGATCCGGTTCGCCTGCTCCCACACCTCGGGCAGCACCGCCCTTGCGTAGGAGAGGTGACGGGCCTCCTCGGCTCGGTGGTACCGGTTGACCTCGGCGAGGAACGGGTCGGTGTCGGGGTGCTCGACCGAGCGCTTCTGGAGCAGGTCGGGAATCTCCTCGCCGGCCAGCACGAGCGTGTGGAACAGGGCGGGCAGGGCGATGATCAGGTGCGGGCCCACCGCCTCCAGCACACGGTCGACGGGACCGATCTGGCGGCGGACCGCCGTGGGTGCGAGCTGCTGGACCAGGCGCTGGAACATCCGCTGGTGCCGGGTCTCCTCGCCGATCTCGTGCAGCAGGAACGTGATGCGAGGGTCGGTGACGTCGTCGCTCTTGGCGATCTGCATGGCGAAGCCGGTCTCGAGGATGGCCTCGAACAGGATCCCCGACCGCAGCGATGCGGCCAGCTCCTCCCGGCCCAGCTTGATGCGCTGCTCCTCGGTGAGGTCCAGGTCGAGGCCGTGGATGCTCAGCAGCTCATCTGGTAGCACCCGCCCCGGCCCGAGCTCGCCCGGCAGGTCGGTGTCGGGCTCGATGATGCGGCGCAGCGCCGCCTGGTTGAGCCTTTCGATGCGCGTAATCATCGTCCCCATGTCCGAAGTGAACCATTGGTGATACTTCGCTGTCAGCCGCACGTGACGAGGATCACGCCGTGGCCGCTCAGTTGCGCTGACCGCCGCTGATCTCGCCGAGGTGCGTGTGGGTGAAGCGGTCCTGGAACTTCAACCCGTAGCCGAGCAGCCGATCCACGGCGATGTGGAACGCCCACACGAGCGACAGGAAGGCCGCCCATCGCGCGCCGGCGACGATCGCGCCGACACCGAGCGCAGCTGGCGCGACGTAGCTGTGCACGAGGTTGTAGGTCCACGCGCCCAGGCGGGGGTTGCTCGCGTACCCGACCATGGAGAGGTCGAACACCAGGAACAGGGCGAGGAGCCACCACCACGAGTAGCCCAGCTCCACGAAGGCGACCGCCGTCACGACGGCGAGAACGCCGCTCTCCGCCCGCTGGAACCGCACGGGCAGTCGGTCGATCACCCCCACCGGCGGAACGCTACCGGAGACGACAAGGCCAGTCGGCCGACGTGGCGTACCAGGACATGGAGACCTCCTCGCCCACGGACGACCGGCAGTCGGTGCTTCCCAACGCCACGCACCGTGGTCAGGATGTTGCGCCTGGGCAACGCCACAGCCCCGGAACCCTGAGGCCACGAAGCTGGGCGCAGGGAGTTGCGCCAGTGCAACGTGGTGGCCCCAGAAGCCGCCTCAGCCAGGAGGTGGCTCGACTCGCTCGACTGACTCGACGCGGTCGATCGCTTTGTCGAACGAGGCAACGCGTCCAACGTTCGCGGATTCGGCGCAGGCGACGAGGTAGGCCTCGGCGAAGTCGAGCCGGTCGATCTCGTAGACCTCGATGGCTCGGAGCAGGAGCGCAGGATCGACGGTCACGATCGAGTCGAACGCGATCAGCGAACGGATGGCCTCGGCGATCTGAACGCGAGGCGCCTCGTAGAAGGACTCCAGGACGTAGAGGGTCTCGGCGACCACGAGATCGGTGAGCAGGAGGTTGTGTTCTGTCTCGAGGAACGTCGTCGACCGTGAGGCGAGATCGGCTGGGTCGCCGGTGAGATGCCTCACGAGGATGTTCGTGTCGATGAACATGCCTCACTGGCGGGCTGCGGCTCGATCGGCTCGTGTTCGCCGGACGATGTCGTCCCAGGCCACGTTCCGCTTCGACGCTGGCACCGAGATCGTGCCGGCAAGGTCGAGGAAGTCGGGGGTGCGAGCCAGGACGGCGCGGTTTCCTTCGACACGGAAGATCACTTCGTCGCCTTCGTGGATTCCGAGCGCGTCGCGTACCGCCTTGGGCACCGTGACTTGACCTTTCGACGTGACCTTCGCTGCGACATCCATGACATCCCCTTACCTGGCGCTAGAGGTAAGGATACCGTGGCCCGCTGGATCGAACAACGGGCCTCACCGATCGTTCGGTTCTCTCCGGTGGACAGGGCGCGAGGTACCCGCGCACTCCAGCGTCGAACGACCCGGCGATCGGCGCGCGCCGCCGACCAGACTTCCGGCATGGGTTCGCTGCTCGTCGTCACCGGCCCCCCAGGTTCGGGGAAGTCGACGGTGTCGAAGCTGCTCGCCCAGCAGGCCGGACCGAGCGCACTTATCGAGGGTGATCAGTTCTTCGCCTTCCTGGCGCGCGATGCGATCGAACCGTGGCTCCCCGAGTCGCACGATCAGAACTCGGTCGTCATGTCCGCTGCCGCTTCTGCCTCCGGCCGCTTCACGAAGGGCGGTTTCTTCACTGTCTACGACGGTGTCGTGGGACCGTGGTTCCTCGACACCCTTGGTACGGCCACGGGACTGGAGGAACTGGACTACGTGGTGCTCATGCCGAGCGCTGAGACCTGTGTCCAACGAGTGTTGACCCGAGCCGGCCACGGGTTCCGTGACGAGGAAGCGACCCGGAAGATGCACGACGAGTTCGCTGGCGCAACCGTGGACGCCCGTCACGTGCTCGCCACCGGTTCGGAGTCGGTGGCTGACGTCGTGGACTGCATCTCGGCGGCCCAGGAAGCCGGACAGCTGAGGTACTCCGTGCACCACGGGTAGTACGGGCCCCAACGATGTGCCGCTCGACGGTGGGCTCGTCGCACCACGTCGGAGCGACTGCTGGCGCTCGCGAAGCCCTACTCGGCGTGGACCAGCAGCCGTCGACCCGGCAATCGGCGCGCCCTATGGTCGCCATCCACTGACGAGTGAGCCGCGCTCCATCCACTGTCGTGCGTCAGCGGGAAGCTGCGAGGCGGCCAGCTGTTCATGGGAGCGCACGAGGTGGTCAGGCATGAGGTCCTGCCATCGACCCGAGCCTCCTTGGTTGAAGAAGCTCGCAGCGCCCCCGTCGAACGCGACTGCGAGCATGGATGTCTCGTGTGCCTTGCGCATCTCGGCGATACCGCACCGGTCCACGACGGCCGGCCACAGGTCGTCGGGTACCTCGACGTCGAGGAACGTAGCGATCCGGCGCATCTCGCCGACGAGGTCTTGTTGCAGGTCTGCGTAGTGAACGAAGAAGACGTATGGCTGCCCCCGGTGTGGCCACCACGACGCGAGGTGCTCCATCGGGGTCCCCCAGTCGACCCACTCCTGCCAGAGGTCGTCGAGGTCACCGCTCCAACGTGGTGTCCAGGGTGCGACGCCGTCCGAGGAGGCGTCTGCGTTCATCGCTTCGATGAGCTCGGGTCGCATCGTGCGCCGGTGGTTCGCCCACGAGACGAACGCATCGCGAGGGTCCCGGTAGACGGCCAGGTAGCGGCAGGCGGTGTAGATCGGGATGCAGTCTGCGGGAGAGTGCGTCTTGATGATCCGGCGATGCGGGAGCTGGTCGAGCTGCTCGATGAGCTCTGAGATCGGGATGAGCCGTAAGTCGAGCCAGGGACAGAGATCGAATGCCGGTGCTGGACTGTCGCCGGAAGGCCACAACATGGAGACGACGATCCCCTGCATCCAGGTCGTTCCGGACTTTGGAGGCGTCGCAACCACGATGTCGTCCTCTCGCGGCTCGAACCGATCCCACCGGCGACTGTCGTCGTGCACATGGACGCGACTTCGCTTCGGCTCGATAGCCAAGCTCACGCCCACCATCGTACGACGAGCACCGGCCCCGAGCGAGCGAGATCGGCTCGTGCACCAGACGAGGCTGGAACACGAACGAAGTGCCGATGACCTGCGGGCCGGGGCTGAGGCCTCGGCCGGGAGCTCACCGCACCGATCAGCCAGTTCCCCGGGCGATGGCGCTGAACATTCGGCAGTACATGGCGACGGTCCTGCGGTCTGGACCCCGCAGCTACGCACCGCCATGGAAGACGGAGTCGCCTGTCTGTGGCGCTGGGCACCGTCGCGGTTGTGTGGAAGGCTCCCTCGCGATGCGAAGTGGCACTCGCGATTTCGGGCTCGCTGTGCTCGGAACGCTGGCCCCCTGCCTTGCGTTTCTCGCAGGCCTCGCAGTCGCCGACCTCTGGGTGGAGTACAAGGATCTCGGGCTGCGAGACGACGCCACCGTGGGGAACATGGCCTTCTACTTCGGGCTCTTCTTCATTGTGCCGACGTTCTTCCCGATCTGGCTGACAAGCACGGGACGATCCCGAATCCTCGTCATCGGTCTTCTGAGTACCGTCGCTTTCTGGGCAGGCGTTCAGGTGATGACCGTGGACGATGCGCAGGCCGGCTTCGCCGTCTTCCTCGTGCCTATGGCGGCGATCGCGATCAGCATCGCGATTCTCGTGGCAGGCGGCATCCGATCCCTGAAGAACCACCGGGGTGATTGACCGCTCTCCCATGAGACGGAGACCGCGATGCCAACATCGGTCGCGCCGAAGTGATGCGATGAAGGAGCGGGGCCTCCGCTCCCCGGAAGACGGTGAGTCTCTTGGTCGAGACTCGGGCTTCCTACAACCACGTTCCTCGCGAA
>Ga0208490_100579_pt1 | contig 21026 bp, 14 predicted proteins | sample SubbioAug_CSWold_FD_184818 | JGI IMG/M metagenome (GOLD analysis project Ga0208490, IMG submission 184818) | Serpentinite rock and fluid subsurface biosphere microbial communities from McLaughlin Reserve, California, USA - CR11Aug_CSWold (SPAdes) | ecosystem: Environmental > Terrestrial > Deep...
CGCTGAAATCGCCGATGCGCCTCGCGCCCGGCCGCGACGAGGTGGATCTGCTGGCGGCGGTGGAGGATTTCTGCGCCGTCCGCACCGCCTTCACCCTGCCGCGCCTCAGCGTCGAGGCAGTGGGGGCGAACGGGCGGGGGGATGCGTTCATCGCGCTGATCGAACCCACGCCGACGCCGGAGCTGATGGCCTTCGAGCGCGAGGCCGTCGTCTCCTTCGACACCTTTCGCGCGCCCCTCACCGGCGAGGAGATCGCCCGGCGGCACCCGGAGCGGCTGAGCGAGCGGCAGCGGGAGTATCTCGCGAAATACGGTTATCCCGGCGTGCTCGAAGAGTTCAAGTTCCACCTGACCTTGACGGGGCGCGTGCCGGCTGACGAGCTCGACGGCGTGCGCGACGAGCTGCGGGCGTTGTTCGCGCGGGAGGTGGGTGACGTGGCGCTCGCGGTGGACGCGCTCGCCGTCTACCGGCAGATGCCCGGCGAGCGCTTCGCGATCATTTCGCGCTTTCCCTTGCGCGATATCAATGGAGCACCCTGAGCGATCGCGTTATTCTCATCAATCGATCAAGAGGGAGGAACGCATGATCTCGCTGGAGGACTGCATCGGCCTTTGCGACCTGTCACCGGAAGAAGTGGCTGCCATTGCCGAACATGAGCACGTGCCGGAAATCGTCGCGGCGAGCATGGGGGCGTATCTCGTGCATTCCGAGCACGGCGCGGAAAAGATCCGCGACATGATCATCGACGATATCAGGAATGCGGTGCGCCATCACGATGTGGCGCATGCGAGGCAGCTGGTCGCGGTGCTGCGCCACTTCTTCGCGGAGCATCCGGGGCTGTCGCTCAAGCCCTCCGCGCTCTGATCAGAGCCCACGCCGCCGCTCCGCCAGCCATATCCCCCCGAGCACGAGCAGCAATGCGCCCCCGTGGTAGAGCATGAACGGCTCGGCCAGGATGCTGACGGCCAGCATCGCGCCGAAGATCGGGACGAGGTTCACAAACAGCCCCGCCCGCCCCGGGCCGATGAGCTCGACGCCGCGCATGAAGAAGAGCTGGGCGATCAGCGATGGGAAGAGCGCCACGTAAAGCAGGATCATCAGCCCCTTGCCCGTCGGCCACAGCACCGTCCCGGCCCAGATCTCGTAGAGCATCAGCGGCAGCGAGGTGACGAAGGCGACGCAGGCGAGCGATGCGAAGAAGACGAGGCCGGAGACCTTCGGGCGGTTGCGCAGAGCCAGCGTGTAACCGGCGTAGAGCAGGCAGGCGAGTAGCATCAGGAGGTCGCCCGGGTTGAAGGCGAGGCCGAGCAGCGTAGTGATGTCGCCGCGCGTCGCCACCAGCGCCACGCCGGAGAGGGTCACGATCATGCCCAGCACCTGGAGAAGCGTGATCCGCGTCCCGAAGACGAGGAGCGCGCCGCACAGCACGAGGACGGGGATCGCGCCCTGGATGATCGTGAGGTTCACGGCGGTGGTGTAATGCGCGCCCACATAGAAGAGCGCGTTGAACCCGGTGAAGCCGAAGGCCCCCATGGCGAGGATCAACTTCCAGCTTTGGCGAAGCACGGGCCATTCCGCCACGAGTTCGCGGCGGGTGATGGCGACCGAGATCACGATGACGATGGTCCAGCGCAGGCAGGTGAGCGCCATGGGCGAGATCTCGCCCACCGCAAGCCGGCTCGCGACCGCGTTGCCGCCCCAGAACAGCGTGGTGAGCGCGAGCAGCAGATAGGCCTGCCCGAAGAGCCATCCGATCGGCTTGCCGATGAGCGGGAGGGCGGCTGCGCCGGTGGGGGCGGAAGGCAAGGAAGGCTGCATGGATTGCGCATCCTTGCGACCGATCTCGTCTTTGCGTGACTCGGACATTGAGCTAGACCACCAGACGGGTTTGGTCGGAGATGCCTTCAATGGGCTTACGGTTTCTCGTCATCGAAGGCAACACGCGGGCGGATCGCGAAAAACACTGTTCGGTATTTGGTTTGACGCCCTCCGACAGCTATGCCGAGGTGGTGCGCGGGCTCAGCCCCGGCGCGATCTGCGATATCGCCTGTCCCGCCGATGAGGGATCGAACATCCCCGACCGCGGCGGGCTGGCCGGCTATGACGGCATCTTCCTCACGGGCTCGGCGCTCAACATCTACGACGCGACGCCGCCGATCATGCGGCAGGTCTCGCTGATGCGGGCGATCTACGCCTCGCAGACGCCGTGCTTTGGATCCTGCTGGGGCCTCCAGGTGGCAGCCGTTGCAGCAGGTGGCGACGTGCGAATCAATGGGAAGGGCCGCGAGATCGGCTTTGCCCGCAACATCGCGCCGACGCCCGAGGGCCGCGCTCACGCGATGCTCGCGGGCCGCCCCGCCGCCTTCGATGCGCCGGCCGTTCACCTCGACACCATCACCGTCCCGCCGCCGGGCGCGACGGTGCTCGCGGCGAATGCGCTGACGCAGGTTCAGGCGGCGGAGATCGTCCACGAGGGCGGCTGCTTCTGGGGTGTGCAGTATCATCCGGAATTCGATCTGCGCGAGCTCTCCGTGATTCTCGAGCGCCTCTCGGCCAGGCTGGTGGAGGAAGGCTTCTGCTCAACACGCGAAGACGCCGCAGCCCTGGTTCGGGATCTCGAAACCCTCCACCGCGATCCGGCCCGCACCGATCTCGCCTGGCGCTATGGGCTCGACGCGCAGGTGCTCGACCCGGCTCTGCGCCTGACGGAGATCGCCAACTTCGTCGCGCACCGCGTCGAACCTGGGAAATCCGGGCGATCGCGCGCCTGAAGCGGGGATGCGGCACCGAAGAGGCAATTCAATCCTGCGCATTCTCTCTTGGTTAAGAGCCTCTTAACTCGCGTCTCCCTAATATCCGCGTTGAACAGGACGGTCAGCGCGATCATGCAGTCATCACGACGGAATTCATCGGCGACGGACGAACTGACGGACGCCCTTCGCGGGTTCTTCAGGCGTCGCCTTGCGGAAACCATCGGTCTCGGCCTGCTGGCCTTTTCCGTGGCGATGGCGCTTGCGCTCGCCACGTGGTCCGTCGAGGATCCGAGCTTCAACCATGCCGTCGATGGCGAGGTCCGCAACATCCTCGGCTTTCCGGGCGCCGTTGCCTCCGATCTCGTGATGCAGCTCGTGGGCCTCGCCTCGCTGGCGCTGCTGGTGCCGCTCGCCATGTGGGGCTGGCAGCTCCTGCGCACCGGGGCGCTCGGCCGGCTGCAGCTGCGATTCGCACTCTTCGTGATCGGCGCGGGTGCGGCGACGGCGGTGGCGAGCGCGCTTCCCGCCACCGCCCGCTGGCCGCTCCCCACGGGTCTCGGCGGGGTGACGGGGGATGCGCTGCTGGCGGGAGCGCGCGCGGTGACCGGGATTTCGGGCGGGCCGGCTGCCGCGATCATCGGCTTCGTCTTCGCGGGCATCGCTATTCTCTCGATCACCGCCGCCTGCGGCTTCGGCTTCAACGACGAGGTCGCCGAGGAAGAAGAGGCTCCGGCACCCCGTCGCCGTGGCCCGATCGATCTCGACGATCTCGACGAAGCTCCCCGCGACGACGAGCCGGGCTTGCTGGTCGTGTGGCTCGGGGGCGCGGCGCATGCGCTGCTCAGCCTGCGCGTGCAGATCCGCCGCGGGTTCTCACGCTTGCGCGAATCGTTTGCCGGGAGGGGCCGCGACGACGACGATCTGGCCTATGCGGGCGGCGTTTCGCGCCGTTTCGGTCGCGAGCCGGAACTCGACGACTTTCCCGCCCCCGCCGCTCCCTTGCGCCGCGAGCAGGTTCCCGCGCGCCGCGAACCGGTGATCGACGTGCCCGTGCCGAGCGTGCGCGCCCCCGAGCCCCGCGTCGCGCCCCCCCGCCAGGCCGCCCCGCCTGTACCGTCCGCTGCCTATCAGCAGCCGGAGGACGATTACGGCTACGACGACGACGATTATCGCGATGATTCCTTCGAGTCGACCTATGAAGAGCCGGCTTACGAAGAGCCGGCGCAAGGCGCGCAGCAGGAGACCCCCTCGAGCCGCGTCAGCATGCCACCGGCAAAGCCCAGGCCCGGCAAGCGAATCGTGCGCGAGGCCCAGCCCTCCTTCCTCGACGAGGGCGATTACCAGCTCCCGGCGCTGACGCTTCTCTCGGAGCCGAAGAATGTGGGTGTGCCCACCGTCTCCGCCGATTCCCTGGAGCAGAACGCGGCGATGCTCGAATCGACGCTTGAGGATTTCGGCGTGCGCGGCGAGATCATCAACGTCCGCCCCGGCCCCGTGGTCACGCTCTACGAGCTGGAGCCCGCTCCGGGAACCAAGTCGAGCCGGGTCATCGGTCTCGCCGACGACATCGCCCGCTCAATGAGCGCTGTCTCGGCCCGCGTCGCCGTGGTCCAGGGCCGCAACGCCATCGGCATCGAACTGCCCAACGCCAAGCGCGAGACGGTGTATCTCCGCGAATTGCTGGCGAGCCACGATTTCGAGGCCTCCAAACAAAAGCTCGCGCTGTGCCTCGGCAAGACGATCGGCGGCGAACCCGTCATCGCCGATCTGGCCCGCATGCCGCATCTGCTCGTCGCCGGCACCACCGGCTCGGGCAAGTCGGTCGCCATCAACACGATGATCCTGTCGATCCTCTACAGGCTGAAGCCCGAGCAGTGCCGGTTGATCATGGTCGATCCCAAGATGCTCGAGCTTTCCGTCTACGACGGCATCCCGCATCTCCTCTCGCCCGTCGTGACCGACCCCAAGAAGGCGGTGATCGCGCTGAAATGGGCGGTGCGCGAGATGGAGGACCGCTACAAGAAGATGTCGAAGCTCGGCGTGCGCAATATCGACGGCTTCAACGTGCGCGTGGCGGAGGCGACGGCGCGCGGCGAGGTGATCACCCGCACCGTGCAGACCGGGTTCGACCGCGAGACCGGGGAGGGCATCTTTGAGGAAGAGGAGATGAGCCTCGAGCAATTGCCCTACATCGTCGTCATCGTCGATGAAATGGCCGATCTGATGATGGTCGCCGGCAAGGAAATCGAAGGCGCGATCCAGCGCCTCGCCCAGATGGCCCGCGCCGCAGGCATCCACCTGATCATGGCGACGCAGCGCCCGTCGGTGGACGTGATCACGGGCACGATCAAGGCGAACTTCCCGACCCGCATCTCCTTCCAGGTGACGTCGAAGATCGATTCGCGCACCATTCTCGGCGAGATGGGTGCAGAGCAGCTGCTGGGGCAGGGAGACATGCTCTACATGGCCGGCGGCGGGCGGATCACCCGCGTCCACGGGCCGTTCGTCTCCGACGACGAGGTCGAGAAGATCGTCGCGCATCTGAAGACGCAGGGGCGTCCGGCCTATCTCGACGCCGTGACGAGCGATGCGGATGCCGAGGATGACGGTGCCGGCGGCGGAGGTGGAGGCGACGGCGGGGCGGTGTTCGACAAGGGCGCGTTCGGCGAGCCGGGCGGGGATCTCTACGAGCAGGCCGTGGCGCTCGTCCTGCGCGACAAGAAGGCCTCGACGTCATATGTCCAGCGCCGACTCCAGATCGGCTACAATCGAGCGGCCTCGCTGATCGAGCGGATGGAGCGCGAGGGCGTCGTCGGATCGCCCAACCACGCAGGCAAGCGCGAGATCCTGATCGAATCGGGACAGAACCCCGATGAGGACGATGGTTATTGAGGAACCGTGGCCACGCTCAGGTCGTTGTTTCGCCACAGCATTCCTCTAGGGCTGCAACGAAGGTTGCGGCGCTTGTTCCGAAGGTCCAGGCGTTGCGGCAAGTGATCAAGCGTTGCGGCATGTGATAAAGGGTTCCCGAATGGTCGTGCGAGGCAGAAAGAGTAGCGAGCGAAAGTTCTCCCTGCGAGGGGTCACTCTGGCAGCGCTTCTCGTCGCAGTTTCACCTCTCCCGTTGCTCGGTGTGCATTCGGCCTCCGCACAACAGGCGGAGTGGGAAGTGGACTGGCAGGGGCAGTCGCGGGCACAGGGCGCGGCCCCCGCTGGCGCGCAACAGGCAGGCGCGCTGCCCGCCGTGATTACCGTCCAGCCGCCGCGACGGCCCGCCGAGCTTGCGTCCAGTGGTCGATCGATACAGGAAGCTGCTCCGACTGTTGCAGTGCAGGCATCCGCTCCCGCCGTTGCGCAGGTGCAGGCGCCGGCGCAACCAGTCGCCGCTCCGACTCCTGCACCCGCACCCGCGCCGATGCAGCTGGCCGCCGCCTCGAGCGAGCCGGTGGCGGTTGCTGTCGCAAACACCTCGCTCAGCGACGCCGAGGTGGTCGCGCGGGCAAACGACTACTTCAACGCGATCACGATGATGTCCGGCCGCTTCACGCAGGTCGGCGCGAACGGCAGCCGGGTCGGCGGGACGCTCTACGTCCACCGCCCGGGCCGCGTGCGCTTCGCCTATGACCAGCCGGCCACGATCGACGTGATCTCCGATGGACGCTCCGTCGCCATCCGCGATCGCAAGCTGGCGACGCAGGATCTCTACCCCGTCTCGCAGACGCCGCTGAAGTTCCTCATCGGGGACCGGGTGGAACTCGGGCGGACGATTCCCGTGATCGGGGTCGAGCGCTCCAGCAGCGAGACCGACATCATCCTGCAGGACAGCACCACCTTCGGCGGGACCTCGCGTATCACCGTGACCTTCGACGCCTCCGTTCGCGAGCTGAAGCAGTGGCGCATCCTTGATCCGCAGGGGTTCGAGACGACGGTGACCCTGTCCAATCTCAACCGGTCGGCGAACGTCGATTCGAGCCTCTTCGTGATCGATTACCAGCCGGTCTGGGGCGTGAACTGATCACGTGCGCAGGAAAGGACGACAGGGCTCTTAACGCCGCGCGAAAAACAGCGTAGACCCGCGCCATGGCTCCTCCTCTCCTGCATCTCCAGAGCATTTCGCTGACCTTCGGCGGGACGCCCCTTCTCGAAAACGCCGAACTCGCGGTCTCCCCCGGCGAGCGCGTCTGCCTCGTCGGTCGTAACGGCTCGGGCAAATCGACGCTGCTCAAGATCGCCGCCGGCTCCGTCGCGTTCGACGGCGGCACGCGGTTCGTGCAGCCCGGCGCGACCATGCGCTATCTGCCGCAGGAGCCCGATTTCTCCGGGCATGCGACAGTCGAGAGCTATGTCGAGGCGGGGCTCGCCCCCGGCGACGAGCCCTACCGGGCGCAGTATTACCTGAGCGAGCTCGGCCTCAGCGGCGAGACGAGCACGGCCAATCTTTCGGGTGGAGAGGCGCGCCGCGCGGCACTGGCGCGTACGCTCGCTCCCGCCCCCGACATCCTGCTCCTCGACGAGCCGACGAACCATCTTGATCTTCCCGTGATCGAATGGCTCGAGGGCGAGCTGAAGTCGATGCGCGCCGCGCTCGTGCTCATCAGCCATGATCGGCGCTTCCTCGAAAACCTCTCCCGCGCCACCGTCTGGCTCGATCGCGGCGTGACGCGCCGGATCGACGAGGGCTTCTCCGCCTTCGAGGCCTGGCGTGACGCGTTCTTCGAGCAGGAGGAGCGTGACCGCCACAAGCTCGAGCGCAAGATCGCGGCGGAAGGCGACTGGCTGCGCTACGGCGTCACGGCGCGGCGCAAGCGCAACGTCCGGCGGCTGGGTGCGCTCTATTCCATGCGCGACGAGTTGCGCGAGCAGCGCCGCGCGGTGGGGCAGGTCAAGCTGACGGCCACCGAGGGCGAGACTTCCGGCAAGATCGTGATCGAGGCGGTGGGGGTCTCGAAATCCTATGGCGGGCATCCCATCGTCGCCGATTTCTCGATGCGCATCGCCCGCGGCGACCGCATCGGCATCGTCGGCCCCAACGGGGCTGGCAAGACCACGCTGATCAACATGCTGACGGGGATCCTCGAGCCCGATACCGGCGAGGTCACGCTGGGCGCAAACCTGCAGATGGTCACCCTCGACCAGCGCCGCGAGAGCCTCGATCCGCAATGGACGCTCTCGCAGGCCCTGACCGGCGGTAGCGGCGATACGGTCGAAGTCGGCGGCGAGAAGAAGCACGTCGTCGGCTACATGAAGGACTTCCTGTTCCAGCCCGAACAGATGCGCACGCCCATCCGCGTGCTCTCGGGCGGCGAGCGAGGTCGGCTGATGCTGGCGCGCGCACTGGCCAAGCCCTCGAACCTTCTCGTGCTCGACGAACCGACCAACGATCTCGATCTCGAAACCCTCGATCTGCTGCAGGAGCTGCTCGCCGATTACAACGGCACGCTCATCCTGATCAGCCACGATCGCGATTTCATCGACCGCGTCGTGACCTCGACCATCGTCTTCGAGGGCGAGGGGCGCTGGGTGGAATATGCCGGCGGTTATTCAGACATGGTCGCCCAGCGCGGCTACGGCGTCGCGGCGCTCTCGCGCGGCTCCGGCGAGGGCGTGGGCAAGATCCCCGCGCCTGTCGTGAAGGCGGAGCCGGCGCAGAAGAAGCGCCGCATGTCCTTCAAGGAGAAGCATGCGCTGGAGACGCTTCCTGGCAAGATAAGGGAAGCGGAAGCCGAGATCGAGAAGCTGCGCAAGCAGCTCGACGATCCCGACCTCTACACTCGCGAACCCGCCCGCTTCGAGGCGCTGACCCAGAAGATCGCCAAGGCGCAGCTCGCCTTGAACGAGGCCGAGGAGCAGTGGCTGTCGCTGGAGATGCTGCGCGAGGAGTTGGGGGCCTGAATCCAATTCAGCCAACCGTCGACTTCGCGGCTTCGTCCCAAATCATGCGAAGAACGTCCTTCCATCGATGGCGAGGCCCACAAGACGCCTTATATGCTCGAGATACAGCCTCCATAGAGGAGGCAATCCGGAGACGTTTTGTTGGCGTGCAGTGGCAATCATAGATTTCTCTCCGGTGGCGGAGAAACGGGTTCGCTGATCGAAGCTCATGACTGGTCGGCGACACCGCTAGGGCCAATCGAGGCCTGGCCTGCCAGTCTCAGGGCAACGACCTCCATCCTTCTTCGATCCCGCGTTCCAATCGTGCTGCTCTGGGGCGAAGAGGGCGTCATGCTCTACAACGATGCCTATGCGGGGTTTGCCGGAGGGCGGCATCCGGAGCTTCTCGGCTCGAGGGTGCGCGAAGGCTGGCCCGAGGTCGCCGACTTCAACGACAACGTGATGCGGGTTGTCCTCGCCGGCGGTACGCTGGCATACCGGAACGAGGAACTGACACTTTACCGGCACGGCGTTCCGGAGCAGGTCTGGATGAATCTGGACTACTCGCCCGTTCTGGACGAGGGCGGGACGCCGGTGGGTGTCATCTGCATCCTCGCGGAGACGACGGAGGGTGTCGCTGCGGAAAGGACGCGGCAGGCGGCGGTGACTCTGCTGCGCGCGAATGAAGCCCGTCTGGGATTTCTCGACCGTCTCGCCGCGGCGACAGCTGGGCTGGCCGACGCCGATAGCCTCCTCGAGACCACGACGCGCCTGCTGGGCGAGCACCTGAACCTGGCGGTCTGCGCATATGCGGACATGGACGAAGATCAGGACGGCTTCACCATACGCGGCGACTGGTCGGCCCCGGGTTCGAAGAGCATCGTCGGGCATTACAGGCTCGCCGATTTCGGCACGCTTGCGCTGAAGAACCTCTCGGCGGGACGCCCGCTCGTCGTGAACGACAATCTACGGGAACTGGCTCCCGAAGAAGCCGCGACGTTCCAGAACATCGGGATCGCCGCGACCATCTGCATGCCGCTCGTCAAGCAGGGGCGACTTATCGCCCTGATGGCGGTTCACGACCGTGTGCCTCGGTACTGGACCGATGAGGAGCTGGACCTGCTGCGCGAGGTCACCGCCCGATCCTGGGCGCACATCGAGCGGGTCGCCGCAACGGCGGAGTTGCGTGCAAGTGAGGCGCGTTTTCGGCTGATGGCCGACGCGGTTCCGCAGATTGTCTGGATCGCCGATGCCGCGGGCCGCGCAGAATTTTTCAACAAGCAATGGAGCGACTACACCGGCCTCTCCCACGCGCCGACGACAGCTGCAGAGGTGGCGGCGAACCACATTCATCCGGACGACGCTGCCGCTACCATCGCCGCGTTCGACGAGGCTCGCCGCACGGGCAGCACGTTTCTCGTCGAACACCGGATCCGTTCGAGAACCGGCGGCTACCGGTGGTTCCTGGTCCGGGGGGAACCCTATCGCGAGCCCGGAACCGACGATATCACCCGCTGGTTCGGCACCTCGGTCGATATCCACGGTCGTCGCCAGGCCGAAGCCGCGCTTCGCGAGAGTGAAGAACGCTATCGTCAAATCGTCGAAGGGGCGGAGGACTTCGCGATCATCACCCTCGACGAGCGAGGGGTCATCACGAGCTGGAACAGCGGCGCCGAGCGGATGATGGGCCTCTCGGAACGCGAAGCCGTCGGCCAGCGCGGCGACATCTTCTTTACCCCCGAGGACCGCGCGGCGGGCAAGCCCGGCGACGAGATGGAGCGGGCGGACCGCAGGGGCCGCGCCTTGAACGAACGCTGGCACCTCAGGAAGGACGGCTCGCGTTTCTGGGGCTCGGGGCTGATCATGCCTCTGGAGGGAAATGCCGGTTACCTCAAGATCTTTCGCGACCGCACGGCGGAGCATGAGGCCGAGGCCGCGATGCGGGAGAGCGAGGCGCGCCTTCGCCTCGTCCAGGCCGCAGGAGGCATCGGCAGCTTCGACTACGATCTCCAGAAGGACGAGGCAATCTGCTCCCCGGAATTCCATGCCATTCTCGGGTTGCCTGACGGACACCCGGTCAATCTTGCCACCTGGACGGCTGCGATCCACCCGGACGACGCGAACGAGACGATGAAAGCATTTCAGCGCGCGGTAGCGGATCGAGCGCCGTTCGCCTTCGAATACAGGATCGTGCGCGCCGACAACGGCGAGGTGCGCTGGCTGAGCGGGCGCGCGGCGGTTCTCTTCGACGGGGAGAATCGTCCCTGGCGCTATGTCGGCGGCAACATCGACGTCACCGACCACAAGGCGCTCGAGGAACGGCTGCGGGTGTTGAACGAAACTCTGGAGCAACGGGTTGCCGAACGCACTGCCGAGCGGGACCGCATGTGGGAATCATCGCCCGATCTCATGCTCGTGATCGGCTTCGACGGCATCGTCCAGCGGGTGAATCCTGCCTGGACGACATTGCTCGGCTACGCTCCCGAGGAGCTGGTTGGCCATCACGTAAACGCGTTCATGGACTCCGATGATAACGATAATGCGCTAAACGCGAACGAAAACGCGGCAGCAGGCGGCGGGCCCAGGATAGTCAACCGCTACCGGCACAAGGACGGCTCCGTTCGCTGGATTTCCTGGGTGGCGGCACCGGCCGGCGGAGCGACCTACGCTACCGGACGCGACGTCACTGCCGAGAAGGAGCGCGCGGCCGAGCTGCTGGAGGCACAGGAGCAGCTTCGTCAGTCCCAGAAGATGGAGGCCATGGGCCAGCTCACCGGAGGGGTGGCGCACGACTTCAACAACCTGCTGACGCCGATCGTGGGCAGCCTCGACATGTTGGTCCGCCGCGCGGTCGGCAGCGAGCGCGAGCGACGCCTGATCGAAGCGGCATTGCAGTCGGCCGAGCGTGCCAAGACGCTCGTCCAGCGGCTGCTCGCGTTCGCGCGCCGACAGCCGCTGCAACCGACCAGCGTCGATGTCGGTCGGCTGGTGGAGGGAATGGCGGGCCTCATCGGCTCGACGCTCGGGCCAAAAATCGATGTTCAGGTCGCTCTTGCCGACGATCTGCCCCACGCCATGGCCGACGCGAACCAGCTCGAGATGGCGGTGCTGAACCTGGCGGTGAATGCACGTGACGCGATGCCTCGTGGCGGCAAGCTCCTCATATCGGCATGCCCGGAGCGTGTGCACGGGGATCGGGAGCCAAGCCTCGAGCCGGGAGACTATGTCCAGATCCGGGTGACGGACACCGGGGTCGGAATGGACAGGGCCACGCGTGAGCGGGCGGTCGAGCCGTTCTTTTCGACGAAGGGCGTCGGGAAGGGTACCGGTCTCGGCTTGTCGATGGTGCACGGACTCGCCGCTCAGCTCGGGGGCGGAATGAGAATCGTGAGCGCGCCGGACGAGGGCACGACCATCGAGCTCTGGCTTCCGGCGAGCACCAGATCATCAAGAGCCGGCGATCATGCAGCCGTGGCGTCCCCGGCGCGCAGAGGTCGTGGAACAGTTCTCCTTGTCGATGACGAAGATCTGGTCCGGATGAGCACCGCCGAAATGCTGATCGATCTCGGCTTCGAGGTGCTCGAAGCGGGTTCCGCAGAGGAGGCGCTGAAGCTTGTCCGCGCTGTCCCGACGCTCGATCTTCTCGTGACGGATCACCTGATGCCGGGGATGAGCGGTACCGAGCTCGTGCATGAGGCCCGCACGCTGAAGCCGGCCCTGCCCGTGCTGGTCGTGTCCGGTTACGCGGAGGTCGAGAGCATCGCGCCGGACCTGCCGCGCCTGAGCAAACCATTCCGGAATAGCGAGCTGGCTGCGGTCCTTTCCACCTTGATTCCGGTGTCGGGGTAGCGCTGCCCTTTCTAGCAGGCCAGTCCCATAGCTTCGAGCCGAGAGACGCTGTCCGGCAGCCGCTCGAAATCGCTGTTCACCTCGAGGATCAGGCGGGGCTGCGTCGCGCAACGGGCGAGCGCGGCGAAGACCGGCCTCCACGGGATGCTGCCATCGCCCGGATGCCAGTGGCGATCGGCGTATGCGTCGGCATCCTGGAGATGCACATGCCCGAGATGCTGCGACGAGGCGGCGATGAAATCGACGACCGGCGGGGCGCCATAGCGACCATGCGCGAGCTCGGCATGGCCGGTATCGAGCGACACCATCAGATTGGGGTGGTCGATCGTCTCGACGAGTTCGCTGCGATCGCGCGGATCGGTATCGTCGATATTTTCCAGCATCACCGTGCACCCGCATTGCCGTGCGCGGTCGAGCACGGGAGCCAGGCACGCGGCGGCGGCGGAGAACATGTCGGCTCGCAGCTTGGGATAGTTGGCGTAGTTCAGCGTGTGCCAGAGCGTGAAGGGGCTGTGCACGACCATATGCGTCGCCTTGAGCTTCTCGGCGATCTCGAGCCCGCGCAGGAGGCGCATCTGCACCACCTCGCGGATGGCGGGGTCGGGGGCTGCGATGTCGAGGCTGAAGAAGGGGCCGTGAATGCCCCGCAGGCCGCGATGCCCTTCGAGCTTGTCCTGCCAGCGCGCAATCAGATCCGAGCAATCGCCGCCGATCACAGCCGGTGTCACGAAGTCCTGGATCTCGATGGCGCGATCGGTGTCGAATATCCAGTCGCGCAGAATGTCGAACGGAGCGGAGGTGACGGCCACGCCGAGGCGGGGAAGGGTCATGGAGTTGTCCTCTTTATTTGATGCCCGCGCGCATGAAACTCTGCACGAACTGGCGTTGGAAGAGCAGGAAGGCGATCAGCAGCGGACCGGACGTGATCAGCGTCGCGGCTGTGATGATCGACCATTCGATGCCGCTGTCGGTGGTCGAGAAGATCGCAAGCCCCACTGTCAGCGGGCGCGTCTCGACGGACGAGGTGATGATCAGCGGCCAGATGAAGTTGTTCCAGTGGTGGCTGACGGAGACGAGAGCGAAGGCGAGGATGGTGGGCCTGGCGAGCGGGACATAGACGCGCCAGATCAGGCCCAGAACCGAGCAGCCTTCGACGCAGGCGGCCTCGTCGAGCTCCTTCGGGATTGTCTTGAAGGTCTGGCGCAGAAGGAAGATGGCAAAGCCGCTGGCGAAATAGGGCAGCCCGATCGCGAGGATCGTATCCACCAGCCCGAGCTGCGCCATGGTCGCGTAATTGCGCACCAGCAGGATGTCCGGCATTACCATGAGCTGCACCAGCACCAGGGCGAAGAGGATGTTCTTGCCGGGAAATTCCAGCCGCGCGAAGGCGAAGGCCGCATGGATGCACAACAGGAGCTGCGCACCGAGGACCATCGTGACGAGCAGGATCGTATTCAGGAAATAGCGCGCGAAGGGCGCCGCGTTCCAGGCGCGCACGAAGTTGTCGAGGGTAAGCGGTGCCAGAAGCACGAACCGCGTCTCGTAGGCCGAGGGATGGATCGCCGTCCAGATCGCGTAGATGAGCGGCAGGATCCAGACGAGCGCGAGGAGCCAGGCACCAGCGACGAACAGCGCGCGATCGACACGCGTCGGGGCGACGACGAGGGTGCTCATTTGTAGTGCACCCGTCGATCCATGAGGAAGAACTGCCCGATGCCGATCAAGGCGAGCAGGGCGACCATCACCACGGTGAGCGTCGCGGCATAGGCCGTATCCCAGTAGCGGAAGCCCTGCTCGTAGATGTAGTACAGCAGAAGCATCGACGCGTTGTTCGGCCCGCCCTGCGTCATGACGAAGACATGATCCACCATCCGGAAGGCGTTGATCGTGGCGTTGACCGAGAGGAACAGCGTCGTCGGCATCAGCAGCGGCCAAAGCACGCGCCGGAAGAAGACCCAGCGCGGCGTTCCCTCGATCGCCGCAGCCTCGCGCAGGCTCTCGGGGATGGTCTGCAAAGCTGCGAGATAGAAGATCATGAAGAACCCGGCCTGGTTCCAGATCGTGACGGTCATGATCGCATAGAGCGCCGTATCCGGCGTTCCGATCCAGTTACGCGGGCTCAGTCCGAGGAAGCCACGCAGCTGCTCGAGAAGGCCGAAGCCCGGCAGGAAGAAGAACAGCCAAATATTCGCCACCGCGATCAGCGGCAGCACCGTGGGCGTGAAATAGGCCATCCGCAGGAAGCCCCGCCCGGCGATGCGCCGCTGCACGAACAGCGCCATGGCCAATGCCAGCGCAATCGAGACGGGGATCGTGATCGCGGCATAGATGGCGTTGTTGATCATCGCCCGGATGAAGATCGGATCGGCGAGAAGCCTCTCGTAATTCGCCAGCCCGACAAATGCCGAGGGCCGTCGTCCTCGCGGGGTCGACCAGAAGCTGTCGATCACCGTCTGGATCGCGGGCAGATGCGTGAAGGCGAACAGGAGGACGAGCGCGGGTGCGAGCAGCAATCCGGCGTGGATCCATTCACGGCGCATGACGCCTCCAGAGGTTCGGGCGGCCCGGTGAGGCCGCCCGATGCATCAGAGAATACGAGCTCAGCGATACGCGGCGAGAACGGCGTCCGCCTCGCGCTGGGCATCCGCCATGGCCTGCGCCGGCGTCTTGTCGCCGATGATGGCAGCGGCGATGGCGTCGTTCATGATCTGCGTGATGCGCGGTCCCTCGTATGTGGAGAGCTCGGCCACCGCGTATTCCAGCTGATCGCGTGCGACGAGCGCGCCCGGCACTTCCTCGGCATAGGCACGCATCTCGTCCGTGTCCCAGGTGTCCGGGCGCGGGGCGACATAGCCGGTGTCGATCGACCAGCTGGCCGCCTTGTCGGGCGCCGTAGCCCATTTCACGAAATCGACCGCAGCCTGGAGCTGCTCTTCGCTGGAGCCGTCGAAGAGGTAGAAGTTGCCGCCGCCCGTGGGCGCACCGCGACGAACATTGGCCGGCAGCATGGCGACGCCGAAATCGAAGGTGGCGTTGCTGCGGATGTTGGTGAGGTTGCCGGTCGTGGTCCAGGCGATAGCGCTCTCGCCGTCGAGGAAGGCGCGCGGGGTCGCACCCCAGTCGAGAATGCCGGGTGCCATGATCTCGTGCTCGGTCGCGAGCGAGACGAGATATTCGAGCGCCTCGACCACCTCCGGCGTGTCGAACATGACTTGCGTCCCCTCGTTGTTCGCCAGACCGTCCTGCCCGTTGGAAGCGACGAGCCCGGTGAACAGCCATGAGGGGAAGCCGGAAGAGGGAATGCGCACGCCCCACTGGCTGACATTGCCGCTCGCGTCGCGAACGGTCAGCTGCCGCCCCATCTCGACCAGTTCGTCCCAGGTCGCGGGCGGGGTTTCCGGGTCGAGGCCGGCTTCGGCGAAGGCTTCCTTGTTGTAGTACATGACCGGCGTCGAGCGCTGGAAGGGGATGCCCCAGGTCTGGCCGCCGGTCTGGCTGTTGGCCATGAACGAATCGTAGAACCCGCCGATCCAGCTCTCCTGCTCTTCGTCGGTGACGAAATCGTCCCAGGCGAGGATGATGTCCTCGTCGATCAGGGCGAACATGTCGGTGGAAAGCAGGATCGCGAGCTGAGGCGGGTTGCCGCCGCGTGCCGCCGTGATCGCGCGCGTGGTCGTATCCGCATAGCTGCCGGTGTAGATGGCGTTGATGTTCACGCCGGGATTTTCTTCCATGTAGGTGTCCGTCAGCCGCTGGATGATTCCGGCGGCATCCCCGCCCACGGCCACGGGAAAGTAGAATTCGAGATCGACCGCCGAGGCTGTGGCGGGTGCCATCGCAACGCCGAACATGGCGGCTGCGGCGAGCAGGCGGGTCTTGATGTGGGGCGTCATTGGCGTTCGTCCTTCATCGGGGATCTTGAGAGGTTGGGTTGAGGCTTTGTCCGCTCACGAAGGTGAGAGGGCGATGCGCTGGCCGTCGGAGCCGAACAGGTGCTCGGCTTCTCTCGACCAGCTCAAAGTCAAGGGTTCGCCCGCGAGCGATTCGCGGGCCGGCAGGCGGGCGAGGAGGCGCGCCGTCTCATTGCGCCCGCCGATCTCGAACGTGGCGAGTTGGTCCGCTCCCAGATATTCGACACCGTCGAGCCGGGCTGGAACGCCGTCTCGCGCGATCGAGATGTCTTCCGGGCGGATCCCGAGGAATCCACCTTCGGGAAGGCCCCTGTCGTCGTCGAGCACTGCGGCGGGGACGAGGTTCATCGGCGGCGTGCCGATGAAGCGCGCGCAGAAGGTGTTCGCGGGTCTGGCGTAGAGCTCGCGCGGCGCGGCGACCTGCTGCACCCGGCCTGCATTCATCACCACGATATGATCGGCCATGGTCATCGCCTCGACCTGATCATGGGTGACGTAGACCATGGTCAGCCCGAGCTTCTGCTGGAGCGCGCGGATCTCGACGCGCATCTCGGCTCGCAGCTTCGCATCGAGATTGGACAGCGGCTCGTCCATGAGGCAGACGGGGCGTTCGGAAATCACGGCGCGTGCCAGCGCGACGCGCTGCTGCTGGCCGCCCGAGAGCTGCGACGGGCGGCGGTCGAGCAGCTCCCAGAGCCCCATCATCCGCGCCACGCGCTCCAGGCGAGACGCCTGCTCGTCGCGCGGCACGCGCCGGACGGAGAGGCCGAACAGGATGTTCTCCGCGACGTTCAGATGGGGAAACAGCGCGTAGGACTGGAAAACCATCGACAGATCGCGCTTGCCCGGCGGCAGCGCGGTGACGTCCCGCCCGGCGAGCAGGATCGATCCTTCAGTCGGCGTGTCGAGACCGGCGATCAGGCGCAGAAGGGTCGATTTTCCACAGCCGGACGGGCCGAGCAGAACGGAAAACTTTCCCGCCGGCAGATGGATGCTGACATCGTCGAGCGCAGTCGCCGTATCGAAGCGGCGACCGACCTTGCGCAAGACCAGGCCTTCCGCAGCGTCGCCGCAGGCGAGTTGGTCCTTGAATACTTTTGTGGAAACGGCGTATGTCATGCGCCGTTAGCTAATCCGAGACGATGACAGGTACGTGACAGCAAGCGGTAAACCAGCTGCTTCGGCATCGGAGCTTTCGACCAGGGCCATGAGCGGTCCGCGCGGCTCGTAGGCGCAGTCGACGACGCGAGGCCCTGCCCGCTCCTACGTCACACCGACATAAAACTGTTATCTGCAGCTGATAGCGCACGCGGATGCTTCAGATCACGCCGCGAGTGGATTCATGTGCCGTCGTGTCCGAGAATATCGGGCGCGCCTATGATGGCCGAAGCGTTCTTTCCGGCATCAACCTGACTGTCGGCCAGGGTGAGATCGTCGCACTGCTGGGCCCATCGGGCTGCGGCAAGACGACCTTCCTGCGCATCGTTGCGGGCCTCGTCGCGCCCGATACCGGCGTGCTCCACCTCGATGGGCGGGTCGTCGCGGATGGAAGTCGCGGGCTGGCGCGCCCGCCCGAGCAGCGCGGCCTCGGCATGGTCTTTCAGGACTACGCCCTGTGGCCCCATCTCAGCGTCGTCGACAATGTCGCCTTTCCGCTGCGCATGCGTGGCGTGGGCCGAGCGGAGCGGCGGCAGCGGGCTCTTGCCGCGCTCGACAGGGTCGGGCTCGCCCAGTTCGCCGCGCGGTCGCCGGGGACGCTGTCTGGAGGGCAACAGCAGCGCGTCGCCCTCGCACGGGCCGTCGTGGCCGAGCCGCCCCTCGTCCTGTTCGACGAGCCGCTGTCCAATCTCGACCGCGAGCTGCGGGAGAGTCTTGCTGTCGATATCCGCCAGTTGCTCCTCGATCTGGGATTGTCCGCGATCTACGTCACCCACGATCAGGGCGAGGCCTTCACCATCGCCGATCGTGTGGCGGTGATGCAGGAGGGGCGGATCGCGCAGATTGCAGCGCCTGAAATGCTGTTTCGCCAACCCGCCTCGATCGACGTGGCACGTTTTCTCAATATCGGGGCGATCATCGCTGGCGAAGTATCGCAATCCCGGTTTACGGCCAGCGACGCCACCCTCGAAATCGCAGCCCCGGTTTGCGAGGCCGGGAGCGGGAGCGTTCCCGGTGGGCCCGCACAGCTTCTCGTGCCGCGTGCTGCGATCCGCCCCGCCTCGCCAGCCGAGGGAAAACTTAGGGCCGTCGTGTCGCGATGCCAGTTCCAGGGCGACCGCTATCTGCTGCACCTCACGCTCGACGCAGCAGACGGCCTGCAGGCGATGACGTGTTCGTCCGATCATGCCTTTCGCGCCGGCGAAACGATCGGGCTCGACCTCCAAGCCGAACGTCTCCGGCTCTATCCGGCAACCACGGCCTGAGCGCGATTTCATCTTCCCTACACCTGAGGACAAAAATGATGCTCCGTACAATCACCCTCACGATGGCCCTTGCACTGGGCGCCTCCATCGCCAGCGCCGACGAGCTGACGCTCTACACTGCCGGCCCCGGGGGGCTCGCCGACAAGCTGGCCGATGGCTTCCGTTCAGAGACGGGCATCACCGTGAACGTGTTCCAGGGCACCACGGGGCAGGTCATGGCCCGCCTCGAGGCCGAAGAGGCCAATCCGCAGGCGGATGTCGTCATCTCCGCGAGCTGGGATTCCGCCGTGGACATGAAGGCGCGCGGGTTGCTGCTGGAATATCTCTCCCCCGCCGCCGAGACCGTGCCGGACTTCCTGAAGGACACGCACTATGTCGCCCAGGGCGTCTCCGCGCTGGCGATCGCCTGGAACACACAGTCGGGCACGCCCAAGCCCGCGGATTGGTCGGATCTTGCAGCGCCTGAGTTCCGGGATCTCGTCACCATGCCGGATCCCGCGCAATCGGGCTCTGCCTTCGAGCTGATCGCCGGCCTGGAGCAGGCCCGGGGCGAGGATGCCTGGGCGCTCCTCGCAGCGCTCGCCGACAACGAGATGATCGTTCCGGGCCCGAACGCGGCAGCGCTGAACCCGGTTCTGCAGGGTGCGAAGGCCGCCGTGTTCGGTGCGGTCGATTACATCTCCTACGGCAATCAGGACAAGGGCGAGAGCATCGAGGTCATCGTACCCGAGAGCGGCACGGTGATCGCGCCGCGCCCGATGATGATCCTGCAATCGTCGTCGAACCACGACATCGCGCGGCAGTTCGTCGACTACGTGCTGTCAGAAGAGGGTCAGACGCTCGTCGCCGAGACCTTTCTCATGCCGGCCCGCACCGATGTGGAGGGTCGCCGCCCCGGAATCTCGGAGCTGACGGTGATCGAACTCGACGGTGCCGAGGTTTCGGCGCGGCGCGAGGAGCTGATCGCCAGGTTCAACGAGGTCGTGCTCGGCCGCTGATGCCGGCATGAGCGCATGAAATCGTAGCGGCGAGACGGGGGCGTTGGTGTCCCCGCCTCCTTTTCTGATGAAGGTCGACCGATGTCCAAGTCCTCCTCGGTCGTGACGGTGACGGCTGCGGGCGCACTGATCGTCCTGATCGGCGTCCCGGTGATCTTCGTCCTGCTGCAGGCGGTGTTTCCCGAATTCGCCCGCGGATCGCTGGGCGACCCGTTCGCTCGCATCAGCCTGCTCACGCAGGATACGCGGCTTCTCGGGCAGGCGAAGAACACGCTTCTCCTCGCATCCTGCGTCATGTTCGGCTGCCTCGTCTTCGGCTTGCCGATCGGTATCCTCCGCGGTCTCTTCCACGTTCCCGGCGCGCGGATCTGGGACGTGGTCTTCCTGATCCCGTTCCTGATCCCGCCCTTCATCGCCGCCATCGCCTGGATCATGACCCTTCAGCCGCGCGGCTATCTCTTTCAGATCCTCGGATTCGATCTCGGCCGGTTTCTCTTCACCTTCGCAGGCGTTGCGTTCGTGATGACCCTGAACCTGTTCCCGCTCGTCTACTTTGCCGTCTCCCGCTCGCTCGAGAGCGTCGGAACCAGGATGGTCGCGGCGGCGCGCGTGAGCGGGGCTGGTCCAGTGCGCGCCTTCTTCCTGATCACCCTGCCGCTCGCCATTCCCGGAATCGCCGCGAGCCTCCTGATCGTCTTCGCCATGTCGATCGAGGAATTCGGCACGCCGGCGGCGCTCGCCGCACGAACGGGCTTCGAGGTGCTGGTGACGGGCATCTACACGCGGATTTCCGATTACCCGATCGACATGTCGGGCGCAGCCCTCGGTTCCGTGATCCTGATGGCGCTCGTCCTCGCCGCCTTCTTCCTGCAGAACTGGATCGCGACGCGCCGCTCCTACATCGCCCAGACGGGCAAGCCCGAGATCGCGGAGCGCGCAGCCCTCGGCCGCTGGACATGGCCGGCAATGGCCTTGTTCGGCACCGTTGCCGCGATCGGCGTCGTCATTCCCCTGGCCGCGATCGTCGTAACGTCCTTCTCCGGGACGGTGTCGGGCGGGATTGGCTGGAGCAACCTCGATACGCGTCACTACGCCCCGCTCTTCAGCCCGGGAAGCAGGGCGCTCCAGGCGCTTTCAACGAGCGCATGGCTCGCGACGGTAACAGCCTTCGCGACGGCCCTGATCGCCGCGATCGTCGCCTTCACGGTGGTTCGCGGCTCG
>Ga0208490_100580_pt1 | contig 21007 bp, 22 predicted proteins | sample SubbioAug_CSWold_FD_184818 | JGI IMG/M metagenome (GOLD analysis project Ga0208490, IMG submission 184818) | Serpentinite rock and fluid subsurface biosphere microbial communities from McLaughlin Reserve, California, USA - CR11Aug_CSWold (SPAdes) | ecosystem: Environmental > Terrestrial > Deep...
CCCGCTCGTCGCCGAGCGCATCAGCTGACGCGGGTTCAGTCCCGACGCACCCGGGCGGTCTCGATGAAGGCGTCGTCCTTCGGCCACATCTTGGCGCCGGCGGCGCCACCGGCCGCAGCCGCGCCCAGACCGAGGGTCAGACCGAGGAGCGCCTGGGCGGCGGCATCCTGGGCGTCGTCGCTGGCCTGCTCGGTGTCGAAGTCGTCCGTGGTGAACTCGTCGAACGCCTCGCTGGTGTCGATCGCGCCGAGCGCCAAGCCGCTGCCGAAGGCTGACAGCAGCACCAGGCCGACCAGCGCCGCGAACCACATGACGATGCCGTGCAGGACGCCGTCGTCCACGCCCTGCCACATCGCCGTCGCGCCGGTGGTGACGCCACCGATGAAGAAGGCGATCAGCGCAGCGATGCCTGACGCGATCGCCGCGTCGTCTGCGGCGCCCTCGCCCAGATCGATGATGCCGAGCGCCACCAGCCCGAGCAGCAGGAACAGGTAGGAGCCGACGGCGGTGACCACGCCGGCCCAGACCGGACCCCAGCGGATCCGATCACGCCGAATCGTCTCGGCCTCGTTGTGGATGCCGATCCGCTCCCGCTCGACTCGCAGGTCCCCGCCGTCGCGTCGCTCCACATCGGTCTCGTGGGCGCCTCGTGTGTCGGTCATGCCAGCACTCCCTTCGACTCGTGCCGCGGGCAGGTGCCCTCGGTCACATCTGCCGTACCCTGCCGTTCAGCTTCTAGACAGGGAGCGTGCCCGGAACACCACGATCTGGGGAGAAGATCCCGGTTCTGGTGCGCAGATCGTCCGGTCAGATGCCGGACCGGGGAGCCGGTAGCGTCGGCGCATGCCGACGTCCCCCACGCGAGCGCTGATCCGGGAGGCGCCGAAGGTCCTGCTGCACGACCACCTCGACGGCGGCCTGCGACCGTCCACCGTGATCGAGCTGGCCGCCGAGCAGGGCTACACCGCGCTGCCGACGACGGATCCGGGCGAGCTGGCCGCCTGGTTCGTCGAAGGGGCAGCCCGCCGCAGCCTGCCCCGCTACCTCGAGCCGTTCCAGCACACCGTCGGGGTGATGCAGACCCCCGAAGCGCTGACCCGGGTCGCTCGCGAGTGCGCCGAGGACCTGGCCGACGACGGGGTCGTCTACGCCGAGGTCCGCTTCGCACCCGAGCTGCACCTCGAGCAGGGCATGGAGCTCGACGAGGTCGTGCAGTCGGTGCTGGCCGGGTTCGCCGAGGTCACGTCGCAGGGCCGCATCCAGATCGGGCTGCTGCTCACCGCCATGCGCACGGCGGCGAACTCCTCCGAGATCGCCGACCTGACGCTGCGCCACCGTGCGGACGGCGTGGTCGGCTTCGACATCGCCGGCAGCGAGGCGGGACACCCGCCGACGCGCCACCTCGACGCGTTCCGCCGGATCGCCGCGGCCAACCACCACATCACGATCCACGCCGGCGAGGCGTTCGGTCTGCCCTCCATCTGGGAGGCGATCCAGATCTGCGGCGCCGAGCGCCTCGGGCACGGCGTGCGCATCGTCGACGACATCGAGGTGCAGCCCGACGGGTCGGTGAAGCTCGGCGAGCTGGCGTCGTTCGTGCGGGACCGTCGCGTCCCCCTCGAGATGTGCCCGACGTCGAACGTGCACACCGGGGTCGTCGACGAGCTGGCCGACCACCCCATCAGCCTGCTGACCCGCCTCCGGTTCCGGGTCACGGTCAACACCGACAACCGGCTGATGAGCGACGTGACGATGACGAGCGAGATGCACGCCCTGTGCGAGACGTTCGGCTACGGCTGGGCCGACCTGCAGTGGTTCACGGTGAACGCCATGAAGAGCTCGTTCTGGCCCTTCGACAAGCGGCTGCGCCTCATCAACGAGGTCATCAAGCCGGGCTACGCCTCGTTGCAGGCCCGGGGGCTCGAGTCCGCCTGACGACCCGTCAGATGCCGTCGAGGATGGCCGCCGACGCCGACGCGCCGATGCGCGTGGCGCCCGCCTCGATCATGGCGAGGGCGGTGGCGGCATCGCGGATGCCACCGGACGCCTTGACGCCGACGTCCCAGCCGACGGCGGCGCGCATGCGCCGGACGGCCTCGACGCTGGCGCCGCCGGAGGGGTGGAACCCGGTGGAGGTCTTGACGTAGTCCGCCCCGGCGTCGACGGCGACCCGGCACACCTGGTCGATCTGCGCGTCATCCAGCGCCGCCGACTCGATGATCACCTTGAGCAGCGCGGGTCCGGCTGCGGCGCGCACGGCGGCGACATGGGCGGACACCACGGTCCACTCCCCCGCCACCACGGCACCGAGTGGCACGACCATGTCCAGCTCGCCGGCCCCGTCGGCGTGCGCAGCCCCCGCCTCGGCCGCCTTCACCTCGGCACGGTGGGCACCGGAGGGGAAGCCGACCACGGCGGCGAGCCCCACGTCGGAGCCTCGGAGCTCGCCGGCGGCGAGCGCGATCTGGTTCGGCGACACGCACACCGCACCCACGCCGAGCTGGATCGCCTCGGCGCACAGCGCCCGCACCCGGTCGGTGGTCGCCTCCGGGGCGAGCAGGGTGTGGTCGATCATGCGGGCGACAGCGGTGCGATCCACGGCTGCCATCATGCCCACATGGACACGCTCGTCGTCGACCACCCCCTGGCCGCCCAGCTGCTGACCCGCATGCGCGACGAGCGCACCGACCGGGCGGTGTTCCGCCAGGCCGCGGACGAGCTGGCCCTCATGCTCGTGTACGAGGCCACCCGCGCCCTGGCCACCGAGCCCGTGACCATCCGGACCCCGCTCACCGAGACCACCGGGGTGCGCGTCGCCCGCCCGCCGATGGTCGTGCCGGTGCTGCGCGCCGGCCTCGGGATGCTCGGCCCCGTGCTGCGCCTGCTCCCCGGCAGCGACACCGGCTTCATCGGCGTGGCTCGCAACGAGGCGACCCACGAGCCCGAGCCGTACATGAACTCGGTCCCCGACGACCTCGACGGGCGTGACGTGCTCGTGCTCGACCCGATGCTCGCCACCGGCGGATCGATGATCTTCGCCTGCGAGCAGCTCGCCGCCCGCAACCCCGGCGTCATCACCGCGGTGTGCATCCTCGCCGCACCGGAGGGGGTCGACCGCCTCGCCGGCACCGGGCTCGTCAACCGTCTCTGCACGGCCTCGATCGACGACCACCTGAACGACGACGCCTTCATCGTGCCGGGGCTGGGCGACGCCGGGGATCGGCTCTTCGGCACGGCCTGAAGGCACGTCTTGGGACCCCGCGGGGTAAGGGTCCGCTCGGCCATCCCCGACGAAAGAGGACTCCCATGGACGCCATCCAGCTGCTCATCGCAGACCACGACGAGGTGCGCGGTCTCTTCGACCAGTTCCGCAAGGCCGAAGAGGCCGAGGACATGGACCGCATGAAGGAGCTGCAGGAGAAGATCTTCCGCGAGCTCGAGACCCACACCCGGATCGAGGAGGACATCTTCTACCCGGCGGTCCGCGAGGCCGACGAGGAAGAGCTCGGCGACATCGTGGCCGAGGGCATCCAGGAGCACCACGTCGTGAACGTGCTCATGCGCGAGATCAAGGACGTGTCCGGCGAGGAGACCTTCATCGCCAAGATGAAGGTGCTCATGGAGAACGTGGAGCACCACGCCGAGGAGGAGGAGACCGACATGTTCCCCGACGTGCGGGAGCGCATGGGCGAGCCTCGCCTCCAGGAGCTCGGAGCCGAGCTCGAGGCCGCCAAGTAGCAGGAGGGGCGCGACGGGGTCAGGCGGCCCCGTAGCGCTCCACCAGGCGCGGGATGCGGTGCTCGAAGTCCAGCTTGTCGAAGCATGCCGTCGCGCCCCGGGCCCGGCTGCGGTTGAAGCTCTCCGCCGCCGCGTAGGCGGTGACGACCAGGACCCGCGCCTTGGGGCAACGTCGCTTCAGCTCCGGCAGCGCCGAGAGGCCGTCGCGGTTCGGCATGAAGAGATCCAGGATGATGAGGTCGGGGCAGACGTCGGCCACCTGGTCGATGCAGTCGTCGCCGTCCACCGCCTCGGACACCTCGACGCCTCGCTCCTCGAAGGCCATCCGGAACAGCAGTCGGATGTCGGCCTCGTCGTCACAGATCAGCACCCGCACGCCCGCCACCGTACGGCTGCGGTCCGGCCCGAGCACGTGTCGTGCTCGATTCCGTGCCAGTTCAGGTCAGGTGCTGCTCGAGGTCGGCGATCACGCCATCGATGCGCTCGTCGGCGGCCGTCGTCGCGCTCCCGACGTCTCCCACGCCCGCCACGGCCCGCACCACCTGGACGTAGAGCTTGAGCTTGGGCTCGGTCCCTGACGGTCGCACCACGACGCGCAGCCCGTCGGCGCGGAGCACCACTGCGTCGGTCGGCGGCAGCCGGTCGCCCAGCGCCAGGTCCTCCACCTCGGTCACCTCGACCCCGCCGATGGATGCGGGCGGTGTCGCCCGGATCCGATCGACCGCCGCTGCCATCCGGGCCGGGCCGTCCACCCCCTCGTAGCGCAGGGACCGCTGGCGGGTCCGGTGCAGGCCGAGCTCGACCGCGAGCTCACCGAGCCGCTGGGCGACCGAGGAACGCTGCGCGGCCAGTCCGGCCACGGCCTCCACGGCGACGACCGCGGCACTGATGCCGTCCTTGTCGCGCACGAGCGACCCGACGCAGTAGCCGAGCGCCTCCTCGTACCCGAGCAGGGGGCGCAGGTCGGGACGGTCCATGGCGGCCCGCGCCAACCACTTGAATCCGGTGAGGGTCTCGACGAACGCCACCCCGTGCGCATCGGCCAGCGCGGCCAGCGCCGAGGACGAGACGACGGTGGTGACCAGCAGCCGGTCGGGGCCAGCGGAGTGTCGGAGCAGGTGATCGGCGAGCAGCAGCCCGATCTCGTCGCCGGTGAGGACCCGCCACGCGGTGGTGCCGCCGCGGGGCACCGGGACGGCCAGGGCGAGCCGGTCGCCGTCGGGGTCGTTGGCGATGGCGAGGTCGGCGCCCTCCTCCTCGGCGAGGGCGAGGAGCAGGTCCATCGCCCCGGGCTCCTCCGGGTTCGGGAACGCCACGGTCGGGAAGTCGGGATCGGGTTCGGCCTGTGCGCCCACCACCGTCGGCTCGGGCAGTCCGGCCCGCTGGAACGCCCGGCGCAGCACGGCGAGTCCGACGCCGTGCATCGGGGTGTAGGCGACCCGCAGGTCCACCCGGTGGTCGGTGGACCGGAGGCCGGCGACGCCGTCCACGTAGGCGTCCACGACGTCGTCGCCGAGCAGGGAGATCCGGGGGTCGCCGAGCTCGGCCAGGGCCAGCTCGGACACGCGCTCGACGGCGGCCATGTGCGAGGCGATCTCGCCGTCCCACGGAGCGACGATCTGTGCGCCGTCGCCGGCGTAGACCTTGTAGCCGTTGTCGGCCGGCGGGTTGTGGCTGGCGGTCACCATCACGCCGGCCGCACCGCCCAGGTGACGGACGGCGAAGGCCAGCACCGGCGTGGGGAGCGGATCGGGCGCCAGGACGACGTCACGACCGGCACCGGCCACCACCGCCGCGGTGTCCTCGGCGAACCCGGCCGAGCCGTGCCGGGCATCGCGGGCGACCACCACGGGCCCGTCCCAGCCGTGCTGGTCCAGCCAGCGGCAGATGCCCGCCGCGGTCCGGCGGACCACCGCCCGGTTCATGCGACCCGGGCCCGCGCCGAGCGGCCCCCGGAGGCCGGCCGTCCCGAAGGTGAGCGGTGCCGCGAAGGCGGCCTCGAGCGCGACCTCGTCGTCGGCGGCGATCAGCGCGTCGAGCTCGGCGACCGTCGCCGGGTCGGGGTCGTCGGCGCGCCAGGCGTCGACAGCAGCACGCAGGGCTGCGTCCACGGCGACCTACAGCCGCCGGACCAGCCGGGCCAGCAGCGAACCCATCTCGTCAGCCGACGTGGCCGCGACGGCCAGGACGTCGTCGTGGTCGAGGGAGTCACCCAGGCCGGCGGCGAGGTTCGTGACCAGCGAGATCGCCAGCACCTCGGCCCCCAGGTGGCGGGCGGCCACCGCTTCGTGGACGGTGGACATGCCGACCAGGTCGGCGCCGAGCGTCTGCAGCATCCGGATCTCGGCGGGCGTCTCGTACTGCGGCCCGTTCATCCCGGCGTAGACGCCCTCGACCAGCGAGGGCTCGAGCTCCCGGGCCAACGCCCGCAGTCGGGCGGCGTACAGATCGGTCATGTCGGGGAAGCGGGGTCCGATGGAGGCGTCGGGCGCCGGCCCGGTGAGGGGCGACCGGCCGGTCAGGTTGAGGTGGTCGGCGACGAGCACGGGTTGGCCGATGGCCAGGCCGACACCGAGGCCACCAGCGGCGTTGGTGAGCACGACGGTGCCGCAGCCGGCGAGCACGGCGGTGCGGACCGGGTGGACGACGTCGGCGAGGTCGTGGCCCTCGTAGGCGTGCACCCGCCCGAGGGCGATGAGGACGTGCCGGCCGTCGACGTCGACGGATCGGAGCTCGCCACCGTGGCCCTCGACCGTCGGGGCGTGGAACCCGGGCAGCTCGGCGGCCGGGAAGGCGCTGGTCGCGTCACCCAGCTGCTCGGCTGCAGGACGCCAACCGGAGCCGAGGACCACGAGGACGTCGTGGCGGGCCACACCGGTGCGCTCGGCCAGCGCCCGGGCGGCCTCGGCGGCGCGCGCGTAGGCGTCGGCCGGGGCGGTCGGGTCCGTCACGCGAGCTGCGCCAGCGACTGGCCGGGACGGGCACCGGTGTGGCCGATGACGGCCGATGCGGCAACCGAGCCCAGGCGACCGCACTCGGGCAGCGGCAGCCCGGTGGCGAGGCCGAACAGCACACCGGCGGCGTAGAGGTCGCCGGCGCCGGTGGTGTCGACGACGTCGACCGGGTGGGGCGGGACCTCGACGACGCCGTCCGACGTCACGATGAGCGAACCCTCGGGGCCGAGGGTGACGCAGGTGGTCTCCACCTCGTCGCGCGCCCGGTCGACCGCGGCGTCGAGGTGGATGTCGTAGAGGGCGCGGAGCTCGGCGTCGTTGGCGAAGAGCACGTCGACCTGGTCGACCACCAGCGAGCGCCACTCGTCGATGTGGCGCTCGACGCAGAACGTGTCGGAGAGGGTGAGCGCGACCTTGCGGCCGGCGCCGTGGGCGATGTCCGACGCGGTGCGGTAGGCGGCCTTGGCCTCGGGCCGGTCGAAGAGGTAGCCCTCGAGGAACGTGTACCGGGCCAGCTCGACCAGCTCGGCGTCGACGTCGTCGGGGCCGAAGAAGGCGGAGGCGCCCAGGTAGGTGTTGAGCGTCCGCTCGGCGTCGGGGGTGACGATGATGAGGCAGCGGCCGGTGGGCGGCCCGTCGGTGGCCGGCGGGGATCGGAACACGACGCCGTTGGCCCGCATGTCGTGGGCGAAGACCACGCCGAGCTGGTCGTCGTGCACCTTGCCGAGGTAGGCGGCGCGACCGCCGAACGACGCCACGCCGGCGACCGTGTTCGCGGCCGAGCCGCCGGAGACCTCGATGCCGGGTCCCATGGCGTCGTACAGCACGCCGGCCCGGTCCGGCTCGATGAGCGTCATCGCCCCCTTGACCAGGTCGTGCTCGGCGACGAAGGCATCGACCTCGTGGCTCAGGACGTCGACGAGCGCGTTGCCGATGCCGACCACGTCGAGGGCGGTGCCGTCGGCACGCACGTCGCGGAGGATCTGCTCGGATGCGGGGGGCGTCACGCTCGGCGACGGTACACGCGGCCGATACCGTTGCCCGGTGCCCCACGACGACGCCACCGCCCTCGGCTCGGCCCCGGCCGACGGTTCCGGCCGCCTCCCCACCGACGCCCGGCCCCAGCGCTACGACCTGCGCCTCGCTCCGGATCTCGCCATCAGCACCTTCCGAGGCGACGTCGCCGTCGAGCTCGACATCGTCGTCGCCACGGGTGTGCTGGTGTGCAACGCCGCCGAGCTCGAGGTCGGCGATGCCTGGGTCGACGTCGACGGTCGACGCATCGACGGCGAGGTGGAGCTGGACGAGGCGCTGGAGCAGGTCCGGGTGACCCTGGCCGAGGAGCTGCCCATCGGGTCTGCCACCCTGCACCTCACCTTCTCGGGTGTCCTCAACGACCGCCTCCGGGGCTTCTACCGCTCCACCTACACCGCCGACGACGGGGGCGAGCGCACCATCGCCGTCACCCAGTTCGAGCCGACCGATGCCAGGCGCGCCTTCCCGTGCTGGGACGAGCCCGAGTTCAAGGCCGTCTTCGGCGTCACGCTCGACGTGGCCGAGGACCTGCTCGCCGTGTCGAACGGTCCCGAGCTGCGTCGCGACGACCTCGGCGAGGGTCTCGTCCGCATCCGCTTCGCCGACACCATGCCCATGTCCACCTACCTGGTGGCCTTCGTCATCGGACCGATGGAGACCACCGGCCCGGTCGACGTCGACGGCGTCCCGCTGCGCATCGTGCACCGCCCCGGCCAGGGCGAGCTCGCCGACTTCGCGCTGGAGGTCGGGGCCTTCGCGCTGCGCTTCTTCGCCGACTACTACGGCATCGCGTACCCGGGCGACAAGGTCGACATGGTCGCCGTGCCCGACTTCGCGTTCGGTGCCATGGAGAACCTGGGCTGCGTCGTCTACCGGGAGACGCTGCTGCTGGTCGACCCCGACTCCGCCACGCAGTCCGAGCTGCTCGCCGTGGTCGATGTGATCGCGCACGAGCTGGCCCACATGTGGTTCGGCGATCTCGTCACCATGCGCTGGTGGAACGGCATCTGGTTGAACGAGGCCTTCGCCACGTTCATGGAGATGCGGTGCTCCGCCGCCTTCCGGCCCGACTGGGAGCGCTGGATGCACTTCGGGCGGGAGCGCTCCGGCGCCTTCGACGTCGACGCGCTGGCCACGACGCGCCCCATCGAGTACCCGGTCATCACGCCCGCCGACGCCGAGGGCATGTTCGACACGCTGACGTACCAGAAGGGCTCGGCGGTCGTCCGCATGCTCGAGCAGTACCTGGGCGAGGACGCGTTCCGCGACGGCATCCGCCGCTACCTGCAGACCCACCAGTTCGGGAACACCGAGACCGGCGACCTCTGGGACGCGCTCGAGGCCGAGACCGGCGAACCGGTGCGGGCGATGATGGACTCCTGGATCTTCCAGGGCGGGTTCCCCCTCGTCACGGCCCGCCTCGGTGACGGCGTGCTGCACCTGGCTCAGGAGCGGTTCCGCTTCACCACGGACGCTGATGCCGGCGGAGGCGACGCGGCGACCTGGCACGTGCCGGTCGTGATCCGCAGCGCCGCCGGCACCCAGCGCATCCTCCTCGACGGGCCGGAGACCACCATCCCCCTCGACGTCGACGTGCGCGCCGAGCATCCCGTCGTCGTCAACGCCGGCGGTCACGCCTTCTACCGGGTGTCCTACGACGCCGAGCTCCGAGGCGCCGTCCTCGAGGGACTCGACCGCCTCCAGCCCCTCGAGCGCTACGCCGTCCTCGACGACGCCCACGGCCTCACGCTGCGGGGCGAGCTGCGCGCCGGCGATCTGGCCCACGTCATCCAGCGCCTGGCCGACGTCGGGGACACCGACCTGTCCGTGTGGCAGCTGGCGGCATCCAGCCTGGATCTGCTCCACCGGGCGGCCGCCGAGGACGAGCGCCCGGCCGTGTCGGCCTGGATCCAGCGACTGCTGGCGCCGCTCGCCGAGCGGCTCGGCGAGGACGTCGACCCGCACGACGACGACCGCACCCGGGCGCTGCGTGGCCTGGTGCTCGGACTGCGTGGCGTGCACGGCGACCCGGGCTCCATCACCCGGGCGGCAGCCCTGTTCGACGAGCAGCTCCGCGACCCCGCCGGCGTCGACGCCGAGCTCGGAGCGGGCGCGCTGAAGGCCGCCGCGATCACGGCCGACGGGGCCCGCTTCGGGGCCATGCTCGACCGCTTCCGCCACGGCGACACGCCCCAGCAGCAGGTCCGGTACCTGTACGCCGCCGCGACCGTGGCCGACCCCGACCTGTTCCGCCGCTACCTCGACCTGCTCGACACCGACGAGGTCCGCAGCCAGAACCTGGCGTTCGCGTACCGAGCGGCGCTGCGCAACGTGCACCACGACCACGAGGCCTGGACCGCGGTCCGCGACCGGTGGGAGCGGATCCGTGCTCGGCTGCCGTTCAACGCCAACCACCGGCTGGTCGAGGGGATCACCGAGATCACCGACGCCGACCTGGCCGCCGATGTCGAGGCGTTCCTGGCCGACCACCCCGTGCCGGAGGCGACGACGCTGATCGCGCAGCACGTCGAGCGCATGCGCGTGCAGGTGGCCGTGCACCAGCGCGAGGCCGGGCACATCGCGGGCGCGCTGCCCGCCGGATGAGCACCAAGGTCCACGAGAGCAGCCGCCGGACCCGGGCGGTCAACGCCCTCCGGACCCACGTCCCTCCGCTGCCGCCCGGGTCCGGCCCGCCTCGTCGGCCGAGGCGGCTGGAGGTCTTCGGCATGGGCACGTCGTGGGTGCAGCTGACCTGGAGCGCCCTCGGTCCCGGGCCGGTCCGGCTGCGCTGCGCGGATGTGGTCGTGGACGTGGACGCCGACGGAGGACCGGGTGCCGCGGTCCTCTCCGGGCTCACGTCCGGTGCCGAGCACCGCATCGAGCTCTCCGGGGCCGGCCTCCCCGGGCCCGTCGGACCGCTGCGGGCGCGGACGCTGCTGGCACCGCCCGGCGAGCTGCTGCACCGCATCGCCACCGTGAGCGACGCGCACCTGGGCTCCCACGGCACCGGCTTCCTGCACACGATCGTCGAGAAGCCCGAGCGGCCGCCGGACGACGCGCATCCACTCCGGTGCCTGCGTGCTGCGGTGCACGAGGCTCGGACCTGGGGGGCCGACGAGCTGATCGTGAAGGGCGACCTCGTCGAGCAGAGCGATCGGGAGGCGTGGGCGCAGGCCGACGCCGTGCTCGGCGCGCTCGGCCTGCCCGTGTCGATCATCCCGGGCAACCACGAGCGGTCGGGACGGGGCGACTGCGATCCGGCTGCCGGCCTCGCCACCCACGGGCGCCGCCTGGTGACCGGCGTCGAGCACGTCGACCGGCCCGGGCTCCGGGTGGTGCTCCTCGACACCGTCATCGCCGGCGGCGACCGGGGCCACCTGTCGGATCTCCTCGACGACGTCCTGGACGTCGCGCACGGCTCGAGCTCGCCGTTGCTCGTGGCGATGCACCACCAGCCGATGCACTGGCGGATCCCGACCTACCTCCCGGCCGGCGTCCCCGCACCCGAGGCACGTCACTTCCTCACCGAGCTCGGGGGCGTCGAACCCCGCACGATCGTCACGTCGGGCCACACCCACCGGCACCGCCGGCGCCACGTCGGCCCCGTCACCGTGACCGAGGTCGGCTCCACCAAGGACTTCCCCGGCACGTGGGCCGGCTACGAGGTGCACGAGGGCGGCATCGTGCAGACCGTGCACCGGATCGCCGAGCCGTCCTGCATCCGCTGGACCGACCACACCCGGCGCGCCGCGCTCGGCGCCTGGCAGCTGTGGGCCCCCGGACCTCTCACCGACCGTTGCTTCACCCGGACCTGGTGACGCACAGCCCTCCGCTCAGGCCAGCGAGGCGACCAGTGCGATCTGCGCGGCGTGGTAGGTGACCATCACCGCGACGCGCCCCCAGGCGAAGGGCTGGATGAACCGGGTCCAGGCGATGAGGGCATCCGACGCGTAGAACGACAGCGCGCCGGCGAGGGCCAGGGCACTCCCCGACGCGCCGGCCGAGACCACCATCGCGCTGATCACCAGCACGTACAGGGTGACGGGCACGGTCAGCTCCGGCTCGTCGCCGGCCCGGACCGCACGTAGGACCCGGCCTCCGAGCAGCGGCAGCGCGACCGCGATGATCACCACGCCGACGGCGAGGCCGGCGAGGGAGATCCCGTCCGACAGCAACCCGACGATGTAGGCGACGTGGCCGAGGAGGAACGAGGCCAGACCGGGCACGAACAGGTCGCGCGGCAGCATCAAGAACACGTCGCCGGCGAGCGACAGCACGAGCGCGACGACGAACCACGTGCGCTGCGTGCCGTCCGCGGGATCGATGGCGAGCGCGGCGGCGATCAGCACCACCATCGTCAGCGGCTTGGCCACGTACTCGACCCGACGACGGTCGGTGGCCACGGCCCACCAGTCGACGGCGGCGACGACGAGGGTGGCCGCCAGGAGGGCGGTGACGGTGCCGTTCACGCCGATGGTCTACTTGACGCCCTGTGACCCGGACCGACCTCGAGCACTTCACGGAGATCCGGCGGTCCAACCGCACCACCCCGATCTGGGTGGCGCTCGTCGCGCTGGCGGCAATCCTCGCCTTCGTCCTGGGAGCCGGCGACGAGACCGGCGAGGACGCAGGCGGCGAGGCGCCCACGACGGTGCCGGCGCCGCCCACCAGCGAGACCCTCACCACCACGTCCCCGCGTGGGCTCCCGGCTGTGCACGGCCTCACCGCCGCCGGAGGCGACGGCGCGCTGGTGGCGTTCTCGACCGCCGTCGCCCCCTCCGCCGATGGCGGTGACCCGGTCGTCGGCACCGTGCAGGCGGTGCTGGTGAGCGACGACGTCGTGGTCGTGCTGGCCGGCGGCACCGTCCACGCCGCGGAGGCGGGCCGGTCCTTCCGGCCGGTCGTGGCCTGCTGCGTCGAGGGGCTCATCCCGTCCAACGAACCGGGGCACGTGTGGCTGCGCGACGACGGCGAGGTCGCCCTGCTCGAGCTCCGGGGCGGTGGCTACGTCACGGAGCTCGACGTCGGCGACGGCGAGGTCCTCGGCCCGGCGAGCTTCGGGATCGTCGTCCTCGGATCCGACGGCCTCGTGCGCTGGCACCGGCCCAGCTTCGACCCCACGGTGGTGCAGCTCCCCGGCGACCGCCGAGCCATCGACAGCGGCGGCGAGCGCCTCCTCGTCGTCGCACCCGGCGATGGCGCCGCCTCCCGGCTCGAGACGTGGTCGATCGCAGGCAACGGCCTCCTGCAGACCTACGTGCTCGCGGACGGTGCGGCCGCGTCGGGGGTGCTCGCCCCGGACGGCTCCGTGCTCGCCATCCCCTCGCCGGGGGGTTGGGAGGTGCGTGACGCCGCCAGCGGCCTGGTGCGCGGGACGCTCGCGGGGGTGGTCGCTCCGGTCTGGGTCGGCGGAGCCCGGTTCGCCGCCTCGCTCGGCGAGCGCCTCGTCGTGTCCGACAGCGGTGAGCTCCCGTTGGCGTGGCCCGTGCTGGCCGTGGCCGAGCAGTCGCCCTGAGGCGCTACCCCGCCGCGGCGGCGAGGGCGTCGTCCCAGCCGAGCCCCTGCTCGAGCGCCATCCGGTAGCGGACGGTCTTGGCCGGCCAGTTCCAGCCGAGTGCGCCGGTGACCTGCCCGTCTCGTCCGTAGAGCGCCACGAACCGGTCGTCGCCGATGGCACCACCGACGACGGCGAAGTCGCCGCCCTCGTGGGGAAGCGTCGGTCGTCCCGCCACCTGGATGCGCACGTCGTGCTGATCGGACCAGAACCACGGCACCGGGTCGTACGCCTCGGCCTCGTCGTCGCTGGCCAGCAGGCGCCGGCCGGCGGCCCGGCCCATGTCGACGGCGTTGTCCCAGTGCTCGATGCGCAGGCGGCCGTAGCGGGGGCTGTCCCAGGCGGCCACGTCGCCGGCCGCGGTGATCCCGGGTGCGACGAGCGTGGTGGCGTCGCACTGGACACCGTTGCCCACCGGGAGCCCGGAACCGTCGAGCCACGCCGTGTTCGGCACGACGCCGATGCCGACCACGACCAGGTCGGCCTCGATCACCTGACCGTCCGCGGTCCGCACGCCCTCGACGTGGTCGACGCCGAGGACGGCATCGACCCCGATGCCGAGCCGCAGGTCGACGCCCGCGGCTCGGTGCACGTCGGCGATCGCCGCGCCGATGGTCGGCCCGAGCACCCGCTCCAGTGGCTGCGCCAGGGGCTCCACCACGGTAACCTCGTGACCGCGCTGTCGGCACGTGGCGGCCACCTCGCCGCCGATGAAGCCCGCCCCGACGACCACGACCCGATCCGGTGCCGCGTCCAGGTCGGCCCGCAGCCCCAGGCAGTCGTCGAGCGAGCGGAGCACGTGCAGCCCGGCCAGGTCCCGGTGGTCGGGCAGGCGGCGGGGCGCTGCGCCGGTTGCGATCACGAGGCCGTCGAAGGGGACGGTCTCGCCGGTGGCCAGCGCCACCGTGCGGCCGTCCACGTCGAGGCCGACGGCCCGCTCGCCCACCAGCCAGTCCAGCTCCAGGTCGTCGTCGCGTGCCGCCGCCCACGCCGTGGTGGCCGGGTCGTCGCCGCCGAGCACGCCCTTGGACAGCGGCGGTCGCTCGTAGGTGCGCACGGGCTCGTCACCGATGAGGTGGATCGGCCCGTCGTGGCCCCGGGCCCGGAGCTCGGCCGCGGCCGAGAAGCCGGCGATCGATGCGCCGACGATGACGATGTCGCGCATCCGCTGGTGCGCTACTCGTCCTCGATGGCGATGGCCTGCTTGGGGCAGCGCTGCACGGCCTCTTCGACCTTGGGACGCAGCTCATCCCCCGGGTGCTCCTGGAGGACGTAGAGGAAGTCGTCGTCGCGCACCTCGAAGACCTCGGGGGCGACGCCCATGCAGATCGCGTTCGACTCGCACAGGTCGAAGTCGACGACCACCTTGTAGCCCATGTCCCGAAGCCTCTCTCGTCTCGACGGCAGGTAGCGGCGGAGCGTAGCGGTCACGTGCCCGGCCGGCGGCCAGACTGCCACGGTGCCCCGGCCCTCGAGCCTCACCTCCGCCCAGGCCCGCCGCACGGTCCTCGCCGCCCAGGGCCTCGCCGCCGGCCGTCCCGCCGGGCGCGTCGACCGCCGGCACCTCCGCGGGGTCGTGCGACGGCTGGGGCTCGTGCAGATCGACTCGGTGAACGTGCTGGCGCGCGCGCACCACCTGCCGTTCTTCAGCCGCCTCGGCCCCCACGACCCCGCCCTGCTGGACCGGTTGGCGTACCGAGACCACGAGCTGTTCGAGTACTGGGGCCACGAGGCGTCGCTGATCGACGTGGAGCTCGAGCCGCTGCTCCGCTGGCGCATGGCCGAGGGCCATCGCTGGAGCGGGCCGACCACGGTGGCCACGCGGCGCCCCGATCTGGTTGCCCAGCTGGAGGCCATCGTGCACGAGGCCGGCCCCGTCTCGGCCGCCGACGTCGACGCCCTCATCGGCAGCCAGCGAGACCGCACCGGACCCTGGTGGGGCTGGAGCGACACCAAGAAGGCCCTCGAGCACCTGTTCTGGTACGGCCGGGTCGGCGCCGTGCGCCGGAACGGGTTCGAGCGCGCCTACTGCCACCCGGCGGCCGTCGTGCCGGCCGACGTGCGGGAGCGCCCCACGCCGGGCCGGGAGGAGGCGGTGCGCGCGCTCGTGCTCGTCGCGGCCCGGGCCCACGGCGTCGCCACGCCGAAGGACCTGGCCGACTACTGGCGGCTGCCCATCCGGGAGGTGCGGGCCCTGGTGCCGGCCATGGTCGCCGACGGCGAGCTGGAGGCCGTTGCCGTGGAGGGCTGGGCGGAGACGGCGCTGCGCCATCCCGACGCCGCGCTCCCCCGGCGGGTCGACGCCTGCGCGCTCGTCTCGCCCTTCGACGTCGCGATGTGGCACCGCGAGCGCGTGGAGCGGGTGCACGGCTTCCGCTACGTCATCGAGATCTACGTGCCCGAGGCCAAGCGGGTGCACGGCTACTACGTGCTGCCGTTCCTGCTCGGCGACACCTACGTGGCCCGGGTCGACCTGAAGGCGGATCGAGCGGGCCGGCGCCTGCTCGTCCAGTCGGCGTGGGCGGAGCCCGACCTGGCCGACCGTGGCACCGACGAGCTCGAGGTCGCCGAGCGCCTCCACGGCGAGCTGCGCCTGCTGGCGACGTGGCTCGACCTCGACGACGTGGTCGTGGTCGATCGGGGCGACCTGGCCCCGGTGCTGCTCGCAACCACCTCCTGATCGTTCCCTGCGCGCGGATCGACCGCCCGTCGTCGGGTCGCGCGCGAGGAAGCTCAGTCGGGGTGGGGGGTGAGCACCTCGGCGCCGTCGTCGGTGACGAGGATCGTGTGCTCGAACTGGGCCGTGCGCTTGCGGTCGATGGTGGCGGCGGTCCAACCGTCGTCCCACATGACGTGGTCGTGGGCGCCGACCGTGATCATCGGCTCGATGGTGAACGTCATGCCCGGTTCGATGACCCGGGTCAGGCGGGGCTCGTAGTAGTGCGGGATGTGCAGATCGGTGTGGAACTGCTCGCCGATCCCGTGGCCGACGAAGGCCCGCACGACGCCGAACCCGGCGCCCTCGGCGTGGTCCTGGATCGCCCGGCCGACGGCCGAGAACGCCTCGCCTGGCTTCACGGCCTCGATGCCGCGGAGCAGCGACTCGTACGTGACCTCGACGAGGCGGCGTGACTGCTCGTCGACCTCGCCGACGAAGAAGGTGCGGTTGGTGTCGCCGTGGACGCCCTCGCGGAAGATGGTGACGTCGATGTTCACGATGTCGCCGTCGAGCAGCTCCCGGTCGTCGGGGATGCCGTGGCAGATGATCTCGTTCACCGACGTGCACACCGACTTCGGGAACGGGTTCTCGGGGCCGCCGTAGAGCAGGGGGCTCGGGTAGGCGCCGGCAGCCACGGTGGCCTCGTGGCAGATGCGGTCGAGCTCGTCGGTGGTGATGCCGGGACGGACCGCCGCGCCGGTGAGGGCGAGGATGCGAGCGGCTTCGGCGCCCGTGCGCCGCATGCGCGCGATGACGTCAGGCGACTTCACCGACGGTTCGTCCCAGCGGTCGACCCGGCCCTCGACGACGTAGGCGGGCAGGTCGATGTCGGCGGGCACGGGGCGCTGCGGGGAGATCGAGCCCGGGCGAACGGGGTCGAAGCTCGCCTTGTGGCAGCGCTTGAACTTGCGGCCGCTGCCGCAGAAGCACTGGTCGTTCGCCTTCATCGTGGCCGTCACGGCCTCCAGGCTACTGCCGGATCATCCACCGGCCGCCCCGCGCCATGTGCCACGGTCCTTGTCGTGGGACGCCCCACCGATGCCGCCACCAGACGAGCCCGGACCCGCCGCCGCAACGCCCGGCGGGCGGCCACCCGGGCCACGGTCCAGCTCGTCGCCGTCCTCGTCGGCGGCGTGCTCGCCGGTGCCCTGGCCGTCGCGGCCGCGCTCCCGGGTGCGGTCGAGCCGGTGCCGTCCACGGCCGCCCTCGGCGGCGCCGCGTTCGTGGCCGTGGTGACCTTGCTCGTCGCCCGCCGCCTGCGGCCCATCGATCACGGGCGCTCGCGCCGGTAGCCCTCCCAGTGGTCGAGGGCGCTGCGCATGAGCACCTCGTACTCCTCGAAGGTGGCGCCGTGCCGGGCGGCGACGACCAGCTCGGCGTCGCTGCCGACCGGGGTGCGCAACGGCGCCTGCGGGTCCTCCACCACGTCGGCGACCGTGCGAGCGACCAGGGCCGGGTCCGGGGCCTCACCGTCCCCGGCGAGGCCCTTGGCCCGTGACTCCAGCTGCTCGGCGATGGCCCAGTACCCGTCGGCCTCGGCGGTGAAGGCCGAGGCCGTCACGGTGTTGCCCGACAGCCCCGTCGGGAACTGGCCCGGCTGCACCGTGTGCACCCGGATGCCGGACAGGCCGAGCTCGAAGTGGAGGGCCTCGGAGATCGCCTCGACCGCGTGCTTGGACGCGGCGTAGATCCCCGCGAAGGGGCGGGCGATCACGCCGGCGACGCTGCTCATGTTCACGACCACACCGGCCGGCGACGCGCGCAGGTGCGGCACCGTGGCGCGCACCACCCGCAGCAGTCCGAAGACGTTGGTCTCGAACTGCAGGCGGACCTCGGCATCCGAGACCAGGTCGACCGGACCCCGCACCTCGATGCCGGCGTTGTTCACGACCACGTCGAGGCCGCCCAGGGCGGCGACCGCGTCGTCCACCCCACGGGCGACGGAGGCATCGTCGTGGACGTCGAGCGCCACGACGTGGACCTCGACCCCGGCCTCGTCGCAGGCGGTCCGCAGCGCGGTGTCGTTGCCCAGGTCGCGCATGGTCGCCACCACGTCGTGGCCCCGCACCGCGAGCTCCACGGCGGTGAGCAGGCCGAAGCCGCTGGAGCAGCCGGTGATCAGGACCCTGGGCACGGCGACGGTCTAGCGACCATCGGTCGGCGCGTCCCACCCGAAGGCGTCGATGGGTCCGTGGCCGCCTCCGAGCCGCCAGGTCCGGGCACCGAGCAGGCCGCGGTGGACGAAGGCCTTCGCCGATCGGACCGCGTCACCGACGTCGTCGCCGAGGGCGAGCCGCGCGGCGATGGCGGCGGCGAAGGAGCAACCCGAGCCGTGGTCGTTGGGCGTGTCGACCCGGGGCGCAGTCAGGCGCTCGACCCGGCCTCCCACGGCCAGCACGTCGACCGCCTGCGCGCCCTCGTCCTCGGCGTCACCCCCCTTCACCACCACCGCCTCGCACCCGAGGCCGAGCAGCTCCACGGCGGCGGCCTCCATGTCGGAGACCGTCGGGAGCGACCGGCCGACCAGGAGGCCGGCCTCGGTCCGGTTCGGCGTGATCACCCGCGCCCGGGGCAGCAACCGGTCGGCCAGTGCGTGCTGCACATCCACGGGGAAGAGCGGCGTGCCGGTGGCCGTGACGAGCACCGGGTCGACGACGAGGTCGCGGAGCCGGCCGGCATCGGCAGCGTCGGCCACCACGCCCACCACGTCGGCGGAGCCCAGGAAGCCGGTCTTGGTCGAGCGCACATCGAGGTCGCCGAGCACGGCGTCGAGCTGGGCGGCCACGAACGACGCCGGCACCAGGTGCACGGACTCGACGGCACGCGTCGACTGGGCGGTGAGCGCGGCCACGACGGTCGCCCCGTGCAGGCCGTGGGCGGCGAAGGCCCGCAGGTCGGCGTGGACGCCGGCACCGCCGGCGCTGTCGACGCCGGCGATCGTGAGGGCGACCAGCGGCGTCGGCACGGCGGGGCTAGTTGCGGCCGAAGTCGTCCTCGAGGCGGACGATGTCGTCCTCCCCGAAGTAGTCGCCCCGCTGCACCTCGATGAAGACCACGTCGGCGTCGGTCTCGTTGGCGCAGCGGTGGGCCATGCCCTGGGCGATGTCGACGGCCTGGCCGGCGCCGACCTGGTGGTCCGTGCCGTCCAGGGTGACGGTGGCGGTGCCGCTGACGACGTACCAGTGCTCGGCTCGGCGGGCGTGGGTCTGGTAGCTGAGCCGCTTGCCGGGGTGCACGACGATGCGCTTGACCTTGTGGTCGTCCTCGTCGGACAGCACCGTGTAGTTGCCCCAGGGTCGCTCGTCGTACTCGAGTGGGGTCATCGCGACAGTCTGGTCAACCCACGGACAGGACGGCGAACCCCTGCAGCAGCCCGACGCTGGCGCCGAGCGCGCCGCCGATGGCGATGAGGATCCACTCGTCCTGCTCGAAGATGCCGCGCAGCAGCCGCTCGAACTCCAGCTTCGGCATCGCCCGCAGCTTCGACTCGACCAGCTCGCCGACCTGCAGCTGCTTCTCGAGGTAGGCCTCGATCTCGGGCTGGATGTCGGGCACGGACTCGGTGACCCGGGCCACGACCATCGTCTTCACCGAGGTCAGCTGGGCGTCGGTGACCTCGGCCTGGGTCAGCATCTCGACCATCGGTCGGGCGGCGTCGACCCGCTCGCTCACCTTGGTCAGCACGACCCGGGCGATGCGGGTGCCGGCCTCGCCCTCGGTGACGAGGCGCAGGAGGTTCGCCGGGGTCAGGATCTCCCGGGACGTGATGCGCCCGTAGTCGGCGGCGATCTCCTCCTGGCGGCTGGGGAACATGCCCTGGTAGGTGACGAGGCCGGCGTAGCGCTTGGGCTCGATCGGGCGGAAGATCATCTGCAGGGCGAGCCAGTTGGTGCCGAGGCCGACGATGCCGCCGACCAGCGGCATCAGCCACCACTGGTCGAAGATCGAGAAGCTCGCCGCCTGGAAGCACCCGATCACGAAGCCGAAGTACCCGCCGAAGCGGACGATCGCCTTCAGCTCCTTGCCGCCGATCTCCTGGAAGAGGCGCACGAGCCGCTTCACGTTCGGACCCGACAGCAGGTCGAACACCAGGCGCTCCAGATCGAGCAGCTCGTGGCTGATGCCCTGCAGGTCGTCGAAGATCTCCTGGGCGACCTGGCGCCCCTCGGTCTTGATCTGGGCGATGACCATCCGCTGGGCATCAGGCACCATCTGGTCCCAGGTGCCCGGCGCCAGCATCTCGGCCACGTCCCGGACGATGACCGGGAGCTCGTCGTCGAGGCGGTCGGCGAACAGCGCCTCCATCTCGGCCGGGTCGAGGCGCTCGGCGAGCTCGGCGGGTGACAGCACGGCGCCGACGTTGCCGGCCACGTCCGCTGCGAAGGTGTCGGCCTTGGACGGGAGCACGCCCTGCCAGCCGATCCTCCACACGCCGACGAACTCCTCGGGCTGGAAGATCATCTTCACGGCGGCCCAGTTGGTGATGTAGCCGATGAAGGCGGTGACGAGGGGCACCGCGACGAGGATGACGACGAGGCTGGTCGCGGTGATCACGACGCAGGATTCGCCGGTGCCTGGCGGTTCACCTGTCTCGCCATCAGTCGAAGACCACCGTGCGGTTGCCGTAGGCCAGCACCCGGTGCTCGAGGTGGAGCCGGACCGCTCGCGCCAGCACCGACTTCTCGAGGTCCGTGCCGAGGCGGATGAGGTCGGGCACCTCGTGGCGATGGCTCACGGGCGTCACGTCCTGATGGATGATCGGGCCCTGGTCGAGCTCGCTCGTGGCGTAGTGCGCGGTGGCCCCGATCAGCTTCACCCCCCGCTCGTAGGCCTGGTGGTAGGGCTTGGCCCCCACGAAGGCCGGCAGGAACGAGTGGTGGATGTTGATGATCCGGTTGGGGAAGTCGGCGATGAAGGCGTCGGGCAGCACGCGCATGTAGCGGGCGAGGACGACGAGGTCGACCCCGGCGTCGCGCACCAGCGCGTGCATGTCGGCCGACTGGCGGG
>Ga0208490_100581_pt1 | contig 20976 bp, 18 predicted proteins | sample SubbioAug_CSWold_FD_184818 | JGI IMG/M metagenome (GOLD analysis project Ga0208490, IMG submission 184818) | Serpentinite rock and fluid subsurface biosphere microbial communities from McLaughlin Reserve, California, USA - CR11Aug_CSWold (SPAdes) | ecosystem: Environmental > Terrestrial > Deep...
GTAATATAATGATGAAGGTATTTTCTTCTTACACTACTGGTGGTAGCTATGAATCACAAGGATATGGCTACGGTCCCGGAATTGGAGAAGGTTACAATCGTTTGGTTCTAATACTTTCAAGAGCATCTGGGTCTCCAGTTGTTGCAAATGCAATAACATATGCAGCTGATTTAGTTAAAGGTGAGGTACTTGAAGTTGCTAAGAAAGAATTTGAAATGGCTAATAAGGCTGGTTTAAAAGATCTTTTAGCAGGATTAACGAAGGAAGTAAAAAAAGAAGAGTCAACAGAGGTTACTAAAGCACCAGAAAAAGAACCAGTAACTGGGACAATAGACGGAATAGATATTATGGAATTGGATGATGCAGTAGCTGTTCTTTGGAAAAGTGGAATTTATGCTGAATCAGGAATGGGATGTACTGGACCAATTGTGATGGTACACGAAAATAAATTATCCAATGCTCTAGTTGTATTAGCCAAGGCAGGATACGAAGTTGCACAAGCTGAAGATTGCTAATAGATTATTTTTAGCACCAAAGTTAACTCTTTGGTGCTTTTTTTGTTCAATTGTGTTAAATAATTTAATTTGATATAATACAATTGAAACCGAAATGGGGGTAGTTGCAATGAAGCTTAATTACGACTTGAGTTTAGAACAAAGTCAAAAATTAATAATGACACCAGAGCTAAGACAAGCAATCCAGTTACTTCAATACACTAGCCTTGAATTAAATGATTACTTGTCACATGAATTAGAAGAAAATCCTCTACTGGAAATGGAAAGACCAATTGAGGAATTGCAAAACATAGAGAGTTTGAATGAAGAAAAGGACATAGATTGGAAAGAGTTTATCGAAAAATATGATGATATAAGCTATAGGACAGAAGTTGATAGAAATCACAAAGAGTATTCTGTAGAATCTTTTATCAGTTATGTACCTTCTTTAAAAGATTTTTTAATGGAACAATTAAATATGGTAACCATAGGATCTCGAGAAAAATTAATTGCAGAATATTTGATACAAAATATAAACGGCAACGGTTATATGGAAACAGAGTTAAAAGAAATTGGTAAGATCCTCTCAGTCTCAACTGAAGAAGTTGAATTAATGTTAGGAGTTATTCAAGGATTTGAACCAATAGGAGTAGGGGCAAGAACTCTTAAAGAATGTTTATTTATTCAAACAAAAGATATGAAAGATGTTAAATTAAATGAAATAATAAATAATCATTTAGAAGATATTGCAACTAATAGGCTTATAAATATTTCTAAATCACTGGGTATATCAATTGAAAGGGCACAAGATTATTGCGATATCATAAAGTCGTTGGAACCTAAACCAGGAAGAACTTATAGAGGTGAAGGTGAAGATATACGATATATTATCCCAGATGCAACAATTGAAGAGGTAGATGGGGAATATGTAATATTTATCAATGAAATAACTGGACCACGGTTGAATATAAATGAGTATTACAAGAATCTTATTAAAAGTAGCAAAGATGAAAAAACTTCAGAGTTTCTTCAAGATAAACTTAATTCTGCATTATGGATTATTAAGAGTATTGAACAAAGAAGGCAGACATTATACAAGGTAATTGTATCCATTGTTGGTTTTCAAAAGAGCTTTTTCAAGTATGGTGAAAAGAATCTTATACCTCTTACTCTAAAGGATGTTGCTTTAGATATTGACATGCATGAATCAACTGTATCAAGAGCTACAAATGGTAAGTATGTTCAAACTCCAAGAGGGGTTTTTGAATTAAAGTACTTTTTTACAACCGGGTTAGCTAGCTCAAGTGGAGATGTATCAGCAATCAAAGTTAAGGCAATAATTAAGGGAATGATTGATGAGGAAAACCCTAAAAAACCCTTAAGTGATCAGCTTATTTCAGAAGCACTAAAAGCAAGGGGAATGATTGTTTCCAGAAGAACTGTAGCAAAATATAGGGATGAATTAAATATACCATCATCTTCAATGAGAAGAAGATATTGACCCATGTAGAGCTTGCAAAAAGTTTCTATATGGGTTATAATTTTCATAGAGGTTATTTTTTTTATATGAAGTGGGACAAAAATTAAACATAGGGACACAAACAGTCCCACATTAGGAGGAGATAAGATTGGAATTATTAAAATTAATAAGAAAATTGTCTCCAGAATCAATCATAGAAATAGAAAGACGATACGAAATCCTAAGAACTATCAGTTATAGGCAACCTATTGGAAGAAGAGCACTTTCTTCTGAGTTGGATTTAGGTGAGAGAATTATTAGAACTGAAGTTGAAAATCTAAAGGCTTTAGGGTTATTAAATAAGAATAATATGGGTATGTATGTTACAGACGATGGCAGTAAACTAATAAATGATTTGGATGAGATTTACTTAAATCTTAAGGGAATACCTGAATTGACTAGGAAATTAACTCAACTTCTAGACCTTAAAAAAATCATAGTTGTTCCAGGTGATTCAAACAAAGATGATTTAGTTCTTAAGGATATGGGTAAAGCTGCATCAAAATATTTAATTAAGTTACTTAAACCCAATGATATAGTTGGTGTAACTGGTGGTAGTACAATGGCAAATGTATCTGAGTTAGTACATTCAGGATCAAGGTTTCCTGATGTCACCATTATACCTGCTAGAGGGGGACTTGGTATTGATTTATATACACAAGCAAATTCTATTGCAGCTAAAATGGGAGAAGGTTTAGGAGCTAAATATAGGCTTTTATATATCCCAGATAGTTTATCAGAAGATGCACTAACAGCTGTATTAAAAAATCAAGAAATTAAAGAGTCTATTGAGTTAATCAAAAATATGGGAATATTATTATTTGGAATTGGTAGAGCAGATACCATGGCAAATAGAAGAAACTTATCCAAAGAAAGAATTGATTCTCTAATGAAAAGTGGAGCAGTGGCAGAAGCATTTGGTCATTACTTTGATATCCATGGAAATGAGATTTGGGAGTATAAGACTGTAGGCATAACTTTAGCAAATTACAAGAGAATAAATGAGATAATTGGAGTTGCAGGTGGAGAAGATAAAGCAGAGGCTATAATAGCTGTTTCATCTCTTCGAAAGGATATCACCCTTATTATTGATGAAGCTGTCGGAAACAAAATAATTAATATACATTTAAAATAAAGAGGAGGAATTTATATGACTTTAAGAGTTGGATTAAGCGGTTTTGGTAGAATAGGTAGAGATGTAGTAAGAATTTGGGCTGAAAATGATGTAAAAGATTTTGAAATAGTTGCAATTAACGCATCAGGTGCAATTCCAGATTTAGCTCACCTATTTAAGTATGATAGTTTATATGGAAAGTTCGATGGAGAGATTGGAACATATGACAAAGGTTTTGTAATAAACGGGAAGGAAATACCTGTTGTTGCTTTTAGAGACCCATTGGAGATTCCATGGAAGGAATTAGAAGTTGATTTAGTAATTGATTCAACCGGTGCATTTAAGGATAGAGAAGGATTATCTAAGCACTTAGAAGCAGGGGCTAAGAAAGTTATGATAACTGCACCTGCAAAAGGAGAAGATATTACTATAGTACTTGGTGTAAATGACCATCTTTATGATCATGAAAAGCATAATATAATATCAAATGCTTCATGTACTACAAATTGTTTAGCACCAGTTTCAAAAGTTATACTTGATAAACTTGGAGTTAAAAAAGGTTTAATGACGACAATTCATGCATATACAAATGACCAACAAATTCTTGATAAAAGACATAAAGACTTAAGAAGAGCTAGAGCGGCAGCAGAAAATATTATTCCTACTACAACAGGAGCAGCTAAAGCTGTGGCGCTAGTTTTACCAGAATTAAAAGGAAAATTGAACGGATTCTCTGTAAGAGTTCCTGTTCCAACAGTTTCTATGGTAGATGTTGTATTTGAAGTAGATAGACCAACTACAGTAGAAGAGGTTAATGGATTCTTGAAAGCAGCTAGTGAGAATGAACTTAAAGGAATATTAGGATTTTCAGAAGAACCATTGGTATCAAGAGACTTCCTAGGAGATGAAAGATCTTCAATTGTTGATGCTGATTCAACTATGGTCATTGATAATATGGTAAAGATTATCGCTTGGTATGACAACGAATGGGGATATTCAAGTAGAGTAGTAGATCTTGCAAGTTTAATAGCTTCTAAGTGGTAATCAAAAGTCGGGTCTTAGACCCGACTTATAAACTTAAAGGAAGATTAATACTAGAAAAAGAAGGTGTCTATATGTTAAATAAAAAAACACTTAAAGATTTAGATGTTAAGGAAAAGACTGTGTTAGTAAGAGTAGACTATAATGTTCCCATGGATGAAGATTTAAATATAACTGACAACATTAGAATAAGAAGCTCATTGCCTACAATTGAATATTTACTTGAAAATGATGCAAAGGTAATACTAATGTCACATCTAGGAAGACCTAAAGGCGAACCAAAAGCAAAGTATTCCATGGAACCTGTAGCCAAAGAACTTTCAAGTCTTCTAGGGAAAGAAGTTATTTTTGCTAATGAAGATTCAGTTATGTCTGATAAAGTTAGAGAAATGGCTAAAAACCTAAAACCAAGAGATGTTATGGTTCTACAAAATACGAGATTTAGAAAAGAAGAAGAAAAAAATGATGATGGTTTTGCAAAAGATTTAGCATCCCTTGCACAGGTTTATGTAAATGATGCATTTGGTACTTCACATAGAGCTCATGCATCAAATGTTGGAGTTTCAAAATACCTTCCATCAGCCCTTGGATATCTAGTAGAAAAAGAAGTATCTATAATGGGTAAGGCTATAGAAGATCCTGAGAGACCTTTTGTTGCTATTTTAGGGGGAGCTAAGGTTTCTGATAAAATAGGGGTTATTGAAAATCTATTAAGTAAAGTGGATGCAATAATAATTGGTGGTGGGATGGCATTTACTTTCCTAAAAGCCAAAGGTTATGAAGTAGGAACTTCATTATTAGAAGAAGAAAAGATAGATTTAGCAAATGAATTAATGAAAAAGGCGAAGGAAAATGGAGTAGCTCTTGTGCTTCCAATTGATGTAATTGTAGCAAAAGAATTCAAAAATGAGACTGAGTTTAAAACAGTAGGAGTAGAGGATATACCTGCTGATATGATGGGTCTAGATATTGGAGAAGAGTCTATAGAGTTGTTTGAAAAGGTAATAGAAGAAGCAAAAACAATAATATGGAATGGTCCAATGGGAGTATTTGAAATGGATAACTTTAGTAAAGGAACATTTGCAATTGGGAATGCTATGGTTAAATCTGGGGCTATAACAATTGTAGGTGGAGGAGATTCAGCTTCGGCAATAGAACAAGCTGGATTAGCAGATCAGATCACTCATGTTTCAACAGGTGGTGGAGCATCTTTAGAATTACTAGAAGGGAAAGTACTACCTGGTATAGAAGCGATTAGTGAATAAGGAGGAATTTTTTTGAGGAAACCTATAATAGCTGGAAATTGGAAAATGAATAACACTATTTCCAGTGGTAAAGAATTAATCCTAGGGATTATAAAAGGAATTGAAAATAAAACTGTAGAAGCAGTAATATGTGTTCCCTTCACTAATCTTGAAAGTTCAGTAGACCTTACTAAAGATACTGAAGTAAAGGTTGGAGCTCAAAATATGCATTGGTTGGATAATGGGGCATATACTGGAGAGATTTCACCATTAATGCTAAAGGAACTAAATGTTGATTATGTCATCATCGGTCATTCTGAAAGAAGACAGTACTTTAATGAAACTGATGAAACTGTTAATCTAAAAGTAAAATCTGCTCTTAGTAATAACATTAATCCAATAGTTTGTGTAGGAGAAACACTACAGCAGAGAGAAGAAAAGATACACATAGAATTAGTTCAAAATCAGGTAAGAAAAGCTTTTGAAGGAATTGAGAATAATGAAGTATCAAAGGTAGTAATTGCATATGAACCAATCTGGGCAATTGGAACTGGAGTAACAGCTTCATCTGAGCAGGCTGAAGAAATGTGCAAATTGATCCGCGATACCATAAAGAGCATATATAATGAGAACATATCAGATGAAATCAGGATTCAGTATGGAGGCAGCGTTAAACCAGATAACATTAAAGAATTGATGAATAAGGAAAATATCGATGGTGCTTTAGTTGGCGGAGCTAGCCTAAAAGCTGAAGATTTTCTAAAGCTTTTAAACTTTTAAACGGAGGAAATATATGACTAAAAATCCAGTGATGTTAATGATATTAGATGGCTTTGGAATAGGAAAAGCATACCCTGGTAATGCCATTAGGCTAGCCAAAACACCAAACTTTGATAGGATCATGGATGAGTATCCACACACAACAATAAAGGCAAGTGGTCTTTCTGTTGGATTACCTGAGGGACAGATGGGCAATTCAGAAGTAGGTCATTTAAATATTGGATCAGGTCGTGTTGTCTATCAAGAGCTAACTCGAATAACAAAAGAGATTAAAGAAGGGCATTTTTTTAAAAAACAAGAATTTTTAGATGCCATAGAAAATGTAAGAAAAAACAAATCAACTATGCATCTAATTGGGTTAGTATCAGATGGAGGTGTCCACAGCCATAATACACACCTATATGGACTCTTGGAACTTATGAAAACACAGAGCATTACAAATGTTCTCATCCATGTAATACTTGATGGTAGAGATGTTGCACCTTCAATAGGCAGTACCCATGTAAAGGAACTTGAAGACAAAATTAATGAAATTGGAGTAGGTAAAATAGCTACTGTATCAGGTAGGTATTATACCATGGACAGAGATAAAAGATGGGAAAGAACTAAGCTGGGATATGACGCAATGGTTTTAGGAATAGGTAATACTAGCGATAATCCAATTAAAACTATTGAGGACTCATATAAAGAAGGTATTAATGATGAGTTTATGATTCCAACAGTTATTACACAAGATGGAATTCCAGTAGGAACAGTAAATGATAATGACTCAATTATATTTTTTAACTTTAGACCAGATAGAGCAAGACAAATTACCAGAGCAATAGTAGATGTAGAATTTGAGGGCTTTATTCGAGCAAAGAAAGTAAAGACATACTATGTGACAATGACAGAATATGATAGGACAATAAATAATGTTCATGTAGCATATAAAAACGATGGTTTGGAAAATACATTAGGTGAATATATTAGTAAGAAAAACCTGACACAATTAAGAATTGCGGAAACTGAAAAATATGCTCATGTTACATTTTTCTTTAATGGTGGAAGGGAGTTGCCTTTTCCAAAAGAAGATAGGGCATTAATTCCATCACCTAAAGTTGCAACTTATGATCTAAAACCTGAAATGAGTGCATATGAGGTTAAGGAAGAAGTTATTAAAAGGATTAAAATGCAGGTATATGATCTAATAATATTGAATTTCGCAAACCTTGATATGGTAGGTCATACTGGTGTAATTCCAGCAGTAGTAAAAGCAGTAGAGACTGTAGATAATTGCTTAGGTGAAATTATAGAATTAATGGAACAATTAGGAGGAAAGGTAATAGTTACTTCTGATCATGGGAATGCAGAAATGCTAATAGATGAAGAAACAGGAGGAGTATTCACTGCGCACACAACCAATGTGGTACCATTAGTTTTAGTTGGAATGAAGAACAAAGTATTAAGAGAAGACGGAATTTTAGCTGATTTAGCACCAACATTACTAGAACTACTAGATTTGCCAATTCCAAGTGAGATGACTGGAAAATCGTTAATAGTTCACAACCAAGAATTCAATAGATAGGAGTGATATAAATGAGTATAATAACTGATGTATATGCAAGAGAGGTACTTGATTCCAGAGGTAATCCTACAGTAGAGGTAGAGGTTTGGACAGAATTAGATGCATTTGGAAGAGCAATTGTTCCATCAGGAGCTTCAACAGGAATCTACGAAGCAGTTGAATTAAGAGATATGGATAAGTCAAGATATCTTGGTAAAGGTGTAATTAATGCAGTTGAAAATGTAAATGATATTATCGCAGATGAAGTGATTGGCATGGAGGTTTTTGACCAAGTCCTAATTGATAAGGTATTAGTTGAACTTGATGGAACTGACAACAAAGGGAAATTAGGAGCAAATGCTATATTAGCAGTATCAATGGCTGTAGCAAGAGCAGCTGCAAATGAGCTAGGAATGCCATTATATCAATATATTGGTGGAGTAAATGCTAAAACACTACCAGTGCCTATGATGAATATATTAAACGGTGGAGAACATGCTGATAATAATGTTGATATTCAAGAATTTATGGTTATGCCAGTAGGAGCTAAATCATTTAAAGAAGCTTTAAGAATGGGAACAGAAATATTCCACAACTTAAAAGCAGTACTAAAGTCTAAAGGTTTAAGTACTTCAGTTGGTGATGAAGGTGGATTTGCACCAAATTTATCTAGTAATGAAGAAGCTTTATCAACTATTGTTGAAGCTATTAAAAAAGCTGGATATGTGCCTGGAGAAGATGTGGTGCTAGCTCTTGATGTTGCAGCTTCAGGAATGTATAACGAAGAAGATAAAACATATAATTTAAAAGGAGAAGGTAGAATATTAACTGTTGAAGAGATGGTTGTTTACTACGAAGACCTAGTAGAAAAATATCCAATCGTATCTATAGAAGATGGACTTGGGGAAGATGATTGGGATGGATGGAAATTATTAACAGACAGACTTGGGAAAAAGATTCAAATAGTTGGAGATGACCTATTTGTAACAAATACAGAGCGTCTTCAAAAAGGAATTGAAATGGGAGTATCAAATTCAATTCTAATAAAGCTAAACCAAATAGGAACAATTACTGAAACTTTGGATGCTATTGAATTAGCAAAGGTGAATGGATATACTGCAGTTATTTCTCACCGATCAGGTGAAACTGAAGATTCTACTATTGCTGATTTAGCAGTAGCTACAAATGCTGGGCAAATTAAAACCGGTGCACCTTCAAGAACTGATAGGGTTGCAAAATACAATCAACTATTAAGAATTGAAGATGGACTTGGAGAAATGTCAAAGTACAATGGTATAAAAACATTTTATAATATTAAATAAAGCCAATTTAAATTTAAACTATTGACAGTAGAGTAATAACTAGTGTAAAATAAAACGCACTTGCAAATTAATTGCATTTGCGTTTTATTATATTTTTTGTGGGTATAACTACAAGGATATTGTGATTTTATTTATTAATATATTTACAGTTCAAGAGGAGATAATATGAAAAAAATAATTATAATTACATTTTTACTATTAATAGTAATAGGATTTACAGCTTGTTCTACACCAAAGGAAGTGGTAGATGAACCCTTAGATCCTGTTGGAAATAATGATGTAGAAGAAGTTGATAGACCTAAAATTATGGTAGTAGCAACTTTATTTCCACAATATGATTTTGCAAGATCCATAGGAGGGGAATTTGCTCAGATAGATCTATTATTACCACCTGGAATTGAGGCTCATTCATACGAACCGACTCCTCAAGAAATGGTTAAGCTTCTTAAATCTGACCTATTTTTATTCACTGGGGACCTTATGGAACCGTGGACTAAAAATATCGTTAATAATTTAGAAGAGGAAGATGTAGTTGTTGTTGATCTAAGTGAAAATATGGTATTGATGCAAGTAAAAGAAGATGACCATGATCATGGGGATGAATCCCTAGATCCTCATTATTGGACTGATCCTAATATGGCTTTGCTTATGGTTGATTCCATAGTGGATGCATTTGTAAACTTAGACCCTGAAAATGAAAGTGTTTATTCTTCAAATGGAGATAAATTAAAAATAGAATTAAATAAACTTGATACAGACATTGGAGGAGCATTGGCAAAAACTGAATCTAAAACAATTATATCAGGAGGTCACTTTGCATTTGGATACTTTGCAAAGGCATATGGTTTAAGTCATATGTCTCCATATAACGGATTTTCACCAAACGCTGAACCAACACCTCAAAGTATAACGAGTTTGATAAATAAAGTTAAAGAAACAAAAGTAAATGCAATTTACTATGAAGAACTAATAGATCCTAAAGTTGCAAGAACAATTATTGAAGAAACTGGGGTTGATATGTTATTACTTCATGGTGTTCATAACATTTCTAAGGAAGAATTAGAATCTGGAATAACATATATAGATATAATGTATCAAAATCTTGAGAACTTAAAATTGGGGTTGGGTTATAATGAGTAAAATTATGAAAGTTAAAGACTTAAACATATTTTACGGACATCAGCAGGTGTTAAAAGACATAACATTTGAGATTGAGTCTGGAGATTATATTGGTCTAGTAGGTGCAAATGGATCTGGAAAAACTACATTGGTAAAAGCAATGCTAGGATTAGTGCATCTGACTTCTGGCTCAATATCATACTTTGGGATAAAAGAAGATCAAGAGAGTATAGGTTATCTGCCTCAAGTTGCAGTAACAGGAAATACACTTTTTCCAGCAGAAGTACATGAAATTATTGGAATAGGATTAATGGGACTAAAAAAATTCCCAAAGAGAATAACAAAAGAAGACAATGAGAAAATAAATGAAATACTAAGACGACTGGATATTTTAGATTTAAAACATAAAAAGATAGGTGATTTATCAGGGGGTCAACAGCAGAGAGTATTACTTGCTAGGGCAATGGTGAGCAAACCGAAACTACTAATTTTGGATGAGCCAACATCTGCACTTGATCCAAAGGTCAGGACAGAATTTTTTAAGCTTATAAAAGATATCAATGAAAATGATGGAACTAGCATTGTGCTAGTTTCCCACGACTTGGGTAGTATAAAGAAATGTTCTAAAAAGATTATGCTTCTTGACAGAGAACTTATGTATTTCGGGCCTTCTGAAGATTTTATGATAAATGTCAATTTTGTTGATGGAATTCATGATCATAATCATGTGGAGGTGTCAGTGTGATTGAGACATTTGAAATGGTAAAAGAAGCTTTTGAGTTTAGTTTTATGCAAAGGGCTTTACTAGTAGGTACTCTTATAGCCATAAGTAGTTCATTATTAGGTGTGTTTTTAGTTCTAAAGAAATTTTCAATGATAGGTGATGGACTTGCTCATGTAAGTTTTGCAACTGTTGCAATAGCATTGTTATTAGGTGCTTCACCAATGTTAGTTTCTATACCAATTGTAGTGATATCATCGATTTTTATAATGGAGTTAAATGAGAAGGCTGGAATCCATGGTGACGCTGCTATTGGTTTAGTTTCTTCATTTTCTGTAGCTTTAGGAGTTTTGATTTCCAGTGTCGCTGGAGGATTTAATGTTGATTTATTTAGCTACCTTTTTGGGAGTATACTGGCTATTCAAGAATCAGATATGTATCTTTCCATAATACTTGCAATTGGAGTTATATCACTAATTATATTTTTCTATAATGATCTATTTGCAGTAACCCATGATGAATCTTTTGCTAGCGTTATAGGAATAAAGACAAAGAGAATGAATTACTTAATCGCTACATTAACTTCAATAACAATAGTACTAGGTATAAGAGTAGTTGGAACAATGCTAATATCCAGTATGATAGTATTTCCTACAGTTACTGCGCTACAGATTTCTAAGAGCTTCAAGTCAACTATGATAATTTCAGCTTTTGTATCAATACTTGCAGTATTTACAGGGGTAATAGGATCATATATTTTTAATTTTCCTTCTGGGGCTAGTATAGTTATGGTTAATGCAATTTTATTTGTGGTTTTTCTGACTCTAAAGAAGATAATAAGAGTTTAAGTTTAAAGGAGAATTATTATGGAAATAATTGAAGTTAAGGAACTATTTAAAAAAATGGGAATAAAATTTTCACAGCAAAGGCTTCTAATATACCACTTATTATCTCGAAAGAAGAAACCAATTAGCGCAGATGACATTTATCTAGAATTGATTAATGAAGATAGTAATAATATTAATATATCAACTGTGTATAGAATCTTAGGATTGTTTACGAAAAAAGGATTGGTTTTAAAGTCTAATTTAAATATTGAGGGCAAAGCAACATTTGAAATCAATCACAAAGAACATAGGCATCATTTAATATGTGTCAATTGTGGAAAGATAATCCCAATAAGTGGATGTCCCCTAAAAGAGTATGAAAGGAATTTAATCGAAAAGACAAATTATAAAATTATTGATCACAACTTAGAAATTCGGGGAATATGCCCTGAATGTCAAAATAAAAACACAAGGGTATAATAGCAATTATCATTGCTTTTAAATTACCCCTGTGTTAAAATGTTAATGTTATAGATATGGAATATAATATTTTTTGGAATACAGGAGGTGTGGTATGACAACTTTGTTTTCAATTTTAATGCTTATTTCTAGCATCACTTTAATAGCTAGTATTTTATTACAAGAAAGCAAACAAGAAGGACTAGGAGCAGCAATGGGTGGAAGTAACATGGATTCAATGTTTGGCAAGAGTATCGGAACAAGCAAGCAAGCACTGTTAAGAAAAGTAACTATTGTATCAGCAGTGGTATTTATAATAGCTGCTATAGCTTTAGCAGCATAGTAAAGGGAGGAAGGTAAAATGAATTTTGCTTTAATCGCTGCTCCAATAGTGGGAGTAGTTGCTTTGTTGTTTGCATTTTACAAAGCATCATCAATTAATAAGGTTAGCCCTGGAAATGATAGAATGATAGAAATCGCATCTTATATCCAGGAAGGAGCTATGGCATTTCTTACTAGACAGTATAAATCACTGGCTATTTTTATTGCAGTTTTATTTGTTATATTAGCATTTTTAATTAATCTTACTACTGCGATAACATTTATCTATGGTGCAATATTCTCAATAATGGCAGGATTCTTCGGCATGAGAGTTGCAACAAAAGCAAATGTTAGAACAGCTAATGCTGCAATGGAAAGTGGAATGACAAAAGCATTGAATGTAGCATTCTCAGGTGGAGCAGTTATGGGAATGAGCGTTGTAGGATTAGGATTATTTGGTATAGGCACTTCTTATATGATCTTTAAAGATCCAGCAATTATAACCGGTTTCGGATTAGGAGCTTCATCAATAGCTCTTTTTGCAAGAGTTGGTGGAGGAATTTACACAAAAGCAGCTGATGTTGGAGCTGACTTAGTAGGAAAAGTAGAAGCAGGAATCCCAGAAGATGATCCAAGAAATCCAGCAGTTATCGCTGATAATGTTGGTGACAATGTTGGTGATGTTGCGGGTATGGGAGCAGACTTATTTGAATCCTATGTAGGAGCAATTATATCAGCTATTACACTTGGATTATTGGCATTTGGTGAAAAGGGTGTTTATTTTGCACTAGCTTTATCATCAGTGGGTATTTTGGCATCAATAGTTGGCGTTTTCTTTGTAAGAGGCGATGGGGACCCACAAAAATCTCTTGATAAAGGTACTATTGTTAGTTCGCTAATTACCATGGCTGTTGGTGCATTCTTAAGTATTTGGATTTTAGGCGAATTTAAGCCATTCATAGCTATTGTAGCAGGTTTAGTTGTAGGTTTATCAATAGCTAAAGTTACAGAGTATTTTACTTCTGCTGATTATAAACCAGTAAAAAGAATAGCTAAAGAGTCAGAAACTGGAGCATCAACTAATATTATTGGTGGTCTTTCAGTAGGAATGATGTCAACAGCAATTCCAATTTTAATATTAGCAACTGGTATTTTGGTAGCTTTCTATGTATCAGGTGGAGCTACAGAACCAGCTAAAGGTCTTTATGGAATAGCATTAGCAGCTGTAGGAATGCTTTCAACTGCTGGTATGACTATAGCAGTGGATGCATATGGTCCAATAGCAGATAATGCTGGTGGAATTGCAGAAATGTGTAATTTACCAAAAGATGTAAGAAAGATCACTGACAAACTTGACTCAGTTGGAAACACAACTGCAGCAATTGGAAAAGGATTTGCAATAGGTTCTGCAGCTTTAACAGCTTTAGCACTATTTGCTTCTTATACACAAGCAGTAAAGTTAACATCAATAGATGTAACTAAACCAACTGTAATCGCTGGATTGTTTATCGGTGGTATGCTTCCATATTTATTTGCAGCATTAACAATGGATGCAGTTGGTAAAGCAGCATTTGAGATGATTGAAGAAGTTAGAAGACAGTTTAGAGAAATTCCAGGAATCATGGAAGGAACTACAACTCCAGAGTATGCAACTTGTGTTGATATAAGTACAAAGGCAGCTTTAAGAGAAATGATCGTTCCAGGATTACTAGCAGTGGCAGTTCCAGTAATTGTAGGATTACTTCTTGGTGCTGAAGCACTAGGGGGATTATTAGCAGGTGCACTTGTAACAGGTGTGTTAATGGCAATATTCATGTCAAATGCTGGTGGTGCATGGGATAATGCTAAGAAGTATATAGAAGAAGGACATCACGGTGGAAAAGGTAGCGAGGCTCATAAGGCTGCTGTTACTGGAGATACTGTAGGAGATCCATTTAAAGATACTTCAGGACCATCACTAAACATCTTAATTAAACTTATGACTATTGTAGCTTTAGTATTTTCACAAGTATTTGTAAATTACGGCGGAATATTATTCTAAATCATATTGAAATCCCTCGTTAAGAGGGATTTTTTATGCCCTTTTTTACTGTATAAATTCCGAAGAATATGATATAATTCTTAGGTGTGATATAGTAATATAGAAGGATGGGTACATTTGATAATGAAAATCTTAATAGATGGTATGGATCTAAATTATATAACTGAAGGAACAGGTGAAAACATATTAATACTCCATGGATGGGGTGCAAATATTGATACCATAATGCCTATTTTTAACATTTTTAAAAATACACATAGAGTATATGCAATTGACCTTCCAGGTTTTGGGGGTTCATCAGAACCAAATGAGGTTTTTGGATCCTTCAATTACGCTGATATTATAAAGGAATTTATAGAAAAAATGGGTATTGAGAAATTGTCACTAGTTGGTCATTCATTTGGTGGAAAAATATCAATAATTCTTTCATCAAAATTTCCTGATATGATAGAAAAGGTAGTGTTAATTGATAGTTCGGGACTAATACCTAAGAGAACATTTAAATATCATTTTAAAGTAAAAAGTTTTAAGCTACTAAAGAAGATTTATAAACTTGTTTTCTTTTGGGAATCAGATGATACAAAAATGGAGAAATTTTATAAAAAATTTGGATCAGATGATTATCAAAGTGCAACTGGTATTATGAGAAAAATATTAGTTAAGGTAGTAAATGAAAACTTAAATCCAATACTAAAAGACATAAAAGCTCCAACACTTATTATATGGGGAAGTAACGATGATGCAACCCCGTTGTATCAAGCAAAGATAATGGAGAATGATATAAAGGATAGTGGATTAGTTGTTTTCGAAGGTGCGGGGCACTATTCATATCTTGATGATTATAATAGATTTAAAGTAGTATTAAAATCTTTTTTTAATATTCAATAATCCAAAGGAAAGATGGAGGTATTTATGGATTTTCAAACGATATTAATTGCTATGATAATAGGAGCATTTTTCCAACACTTAAATAGCAAAAGAGCAAAAGAGTCACTACATATGGCTCAACTAGAAGGTTATGAGAAAGAGCATTACATCAAGTGGTTAAAAGCTAATAAAGATAAGGCATATTCTACTAAAAAAACTTCTCAACCTGTGAAGAAACCGCTGGTAATGACTGATAGAGCCAAAAGACTATATTTGTGCAACTATATTCTATCATGGGTAGTAATAGTTATACCAACTATACTTCTGGGATCATTAGCTGGAAATCTAGTTATTACAATAGTTATTTTAATAGTATTTATGGCATTAGCATATTATTTTCAACCACTTATTATGTCTTTTGCAGTTGGAATTATGTTTCCAATTGAAAACAGAATAAATTATGGGTTTTATTCACAAGCACAAAATACTATTAAAGCTAGAGATGATTTAACCGTTGTAGGAATAACTGGGAGTTTTGGGAAGACCAGTACTAAATTTGTAGTTGGAACAGTTCTTTCTGAAAAATTTAATGTACTTAATACTCCAGAGTCTTACAATACACCTATGGGTTTGTCAAAGGTAATAAACAATCAATTAAACAAAGATCACCAAGTTTTTGTAGCTGAGATGGGTGCGAAAGTTATTGGAGAGATACGGGAACTTGCTGAGCTTGCTCAACCAAAAATCGGGATACTTACATCTATTGGTCCTGTTCATATAGAAACCTTTAAAAATATTGATAATATAATGAAGACAAAATATGAGCTTATTGAAGAATTGCCAACAGATGGAGTGGCAATATTTAATTATGATAATGAGTACATTAAAAAACTAGCTGACAAGACATTTAAAGAAAAGATGTTGTATGGACTAGAAAAAACATCAAATCTTGACATGTACGCTGAAGACATCATAGTCTCGGAGTTAGGATCAACATTTACCCTAAGAGATAAAGAGGGAAATACAGTAAAATGTACAACTAAACTCTTAGGTAAGCACAATATCTATAATTTGCTAGCTGGTGCTTGTGTAGCAAAAACACTTGGGTTGACATTTGAAGAGATTAGTAGAGGAATATCTAAAGTTGAACCAGTGGAGCATAGACTTAATATAGTAAAATCACCAAATGGGGTTATAATAATTGATGATGCATTTAACTCAAACCCAATTGGGACCAAAGCGGCTTTAGAGGTTGTGAGTCAATTCAAAGAAGGTAGAAAAATTATAGTTACTCCTGGTATGATAGAGTTGGGAGATATGGAGGAGTCAGCAAATAGGGATTTTGGGGTAAATATTGGAAAAGTATGTGACTATGTTATTCTAGTAGGAGAAAATAGAACAAAGCCTATTTACAAAGGTTTAATGGATGTGAATTTTAATAAAGATAATATATTTGTTGTTAATAACCTAAATGAGGCTACAAAACAGATTGGTTTAATTGCAAGGGCAAAGGATGTAGTTTTATTTGAGAATGATTTGCCTGATAATTACAGTGAGTAAGGAGGAATACCATGAAAAGAGTAGGGGTAATTTTTGGTGGAAGAAGTGTAGAACACGAAGTTTCCATTATTACAGCTATGCAAGTAATTGAGAATATGGACAAGAGTAAATTTAAACCAGTTGCTATTTACATTGATAAAGAAGGAAGATGGTTAACAGGTGATTCATTACTTAACTTCAATACTTACAAAGAAAATAATTTTAAAGACGCAAAGAGAATAGTATTTTCTCCAAATCATAATGATAATAATTTATACCTTCATCCAGATGATATTGGAATGTTTACAAAGAATAAGGTAGTTGAACAAATAGACATTGTATTTTTGGCTTTCCATGGAACAAATGGTGAAGATGGTACCGTGCAAGGACTTATGGAACTTAATAACATTCCATATGCTGGAGCTGGAGTTTTAGCTTCTGCTGTAGGAATGGATAAAATTCTCATGAAAGATGTTTATAAGGCTAATGGAATTCCAGTAGTTTCATATTTATGGTTTTATAGGAAATCTTGGAAAGATGATAAGGAAGCTCTTATTTCTAAAATAGAAACTGAATTAGGGTATCCAGTTTTTGTAAAACCATCAAATCTCGGTTCAAGTATAGGTATTAATAAGGCTAAAGATAGAGCAGGATTGGAAAATGCAATGGAAATAGCTGTTAGTTATGATAGAAAAGTAATTGTTGAAAAAGCAGTTGAGAATCCTAGGGAGATAAACTGTGCTGTATTGGGATATGATAACCAAGTTGAAACCTCTCTTTGTGAAGAGCCACTTGGGTGGACCGATATACTTTCTTTTGAAGATAAGTATGTAAAAAAAGGCAGTAAATCTTCTAAATCAGCAGACTCCATAAGATCTATACCAGCGGAAATTAGTGATGAATTAAGAACAACAGTTGAGAGTCTTGCAAAAAAAGCCTTTACTACAATTGATGGAAGAGGCAATGCAAGAATTGACTTTCTATTAAACGAAGAGGGAAATGTATTCGTTAATGAGATAAATACCTTGCCTGGATCAGTTGCATTCTATCTTTGGGAAGGTAGAGGTTATGACTTTAAAACTTTAATTACTAAGATGCTTGATATTGCAGTAATTACTCATAAAGAAAAAAATGAAAATATGTATACCTTTGAATCAAATCTATTAAATCGTACTATTTACGGTTCTAAAGGAGGCAAAATGTAGGATATTTTAAATATCTTACATTTTTTTTGTGATTTAAGGGTACATATATCTTATGACCAGGAGGGGAAAAGTATGAGAATAAAGAATATGATTATTGAATTAATGGAAAGTAAAACCTACAAACCAATGTCTAGAGAAGAACTTGCAGTAAAACTAAATATTAGTAAAAATGAATACAAAGACTTTTTTGGAGTATTACTACAGATGGAAAAGGAAGGAATAATATTTAGGTTAGTTAATGACAAATACAATCTTCTAAACTCAGAGTATTTAGTTATTGGAAGATTAGAAGGTAACGAAAGAGGATTTGGATTTGTAATGTCAAAGGATAGACCTGGTGAAGATATATTTATCCCTGCTGATAGCATTCTAGGTGCAATGCATGGAGATACAGTAATTGCAAATTTAATATCTAGAAAAGGTGTAGGGAAAAAACAAGAAGGTGAAATAGTTAGAGTTCTTGAACGAGCAAATGAAACTATAATTGGAACATTTGAAGACAATGGAAGTTTTGGGTTTGTAGTTCCAGACAATCATAAAATTGCATTTGATATATTTGTACCAAAGGCACAAACTCTTAATGCTCAAGATAAACAAAAAGTTGTTGTAAAGATTAAAAGATGGCCTGAGTTTAGAAGAAACCCTGAAGGTGAAGTAGTAGAAATACTAGGATTCCTATCAGATAAAGGAACAGATATACTATCTATAATCAGACAGTTTAATTTGCCAGAAGAATTTCCTGATGAAGTACGCGCTGAAGCGTTGAATGTTCCAGGAAGTATTAGTGATGATGAAATAGCTTCTAGACTTGATTTAAGGGCTATAAAAACATTTACCATTGATGGCGCTGATGCTAAGGATTTAGATGATGCAGTGTCCATAGAGAAGCTTCAGAATGGAAACTATAAGTTAGGTGTCCACATTGCAGATGTATGCCATTATGTTAAAGGTGGATCCCAACTTGATAAAGAAGCACTTAAAAGAGGAAACTCAGTTTATTTACTAGATAGAGTAATACCTATGCTGCCTCATGAACTTAGTAATGGTATTTGTTCACTTAATCCTAATGTAGATAGATTGACTTTAAGTGTAATAATGGAAATTAATAATTCAGGAAAGGTCTTAAATCACGAAATCCATGAATCCATAATTAATTCTAAAGCAAGACTTATTTATGATGATGTTTCTGATTTGCTTGAGATGAATGATCCAAAAGCTGAAGAAAAATTAAGTATTGTAAAAGACGAACTGTTTTTAATGAAAGAGCTAATGAGTATTTTAAGAAGTCATAGAGATGCAAGAGGGAGTATAGACTTTGACTTTCCTGAAAGCTATATAGAGGTTGATAAAAAGGGAGATCCAATTGATGTTAGAAAATTGGAAAGAAGAATAGCAAATAGACTTATTGAAGAATTTATGCTTATTACAAATGAAACTGTAGCTGAGAGATTTTACTGGGCGGAGATACCGTTTCTATACAGAATTCACGAAGAGCCAAATCCAGAAAAAGTCGCTGATTTTGTAAAGTTTATCCAAAAATTCGGTTATTCAATTAAAGGTAAGGAATTGCACTCCAAGGATTTCCAACAATTAACTGATGAAATAAAAGGGAAAAAAGAAGAACCAGTAATATCTACATTATTATTAAGGACCATGCAAAAGGCTATTTATAGTGCAAATGCTGGAATTCACTTTGGGTTGGCGGCTCAGTATTATTCACATTTCACATCTCCAATTAGAAGATATCCTGACTTAGAGATTCATCGAATAATTAAGGACTATCTACATGGAAGATTAACAGACAAAAAGATCAATTTGCTAGAAAAAATTCTACCAGAGATTGCTGAACAAACATCAATGACTGAAAGAAGGGCTGAAGAGGCTGAAAGAGAAGTTGATGATTTGAAAAAGGCACAATTTATGGTAAAGCATATTGGTGATGAATTTGATGGTCTTGTATCATCAGTTACGAATTTTGGAATATTTGTTCAACTGGAAAATACCATAGAAGGACTGATTCACTTTAATACTATGGTAGATGACTACTATTACTTTGACGAAGAAAACTATCTAATAGTTGGTGAAAGAACTAATAAGAGATATGGACTGGGAGATGAAGTTAGAATTGAGGTAATTGGAGCAGATGTTGGAAAGAAGAACATAGACTTTAAGCTAGTAGACACAGATGTTGACAGTAAATCCTAAATCTGCTAAACTAAACTACGATATTAGAAAAAGGATTTGATAATATGAAAAATCAAGGGACAAAAATTTTAGCAACTAATAGAAAAGCCAGACATGAATTCTTTATTGAAGAAACTTTTGAAGCTGGGATTGTTCTAACTGGTACAGAGGTAAAGTCCATAAGACAAGGGAAAGTGAATATTAAGGAATCCTATGCATCAATTGACAATGGTGAAGTTTTTATTAATGGTATGCATATAAGTCCCTATGAGCAAGGCAATATATATAATGTAGATCCTTTAAGAGTTAGAAAACTTTTATTTCACAGAAAAGAAATTAGAAAATTAATAGGTGAAACAAAGCAAAAAGGTTTCACCTTGGTTCCGCTTTCAATATATTTAAAGGATGGAAAAGTAAAGGTTGAGATAGCTCTTGCTAAGGGTAAAAAGCTTTATGATAAGCGTGATACTATTGCAAAAAAAGATGCAGAAAGAAGGATGCAACAGCATTCCAGTGAGAAGTACCAATAGACTTTTTACTTATAAATTAGACTGAAGTCTAACATTTAAAGGGGGCGAATTTGGTTTCGACGGGGATACGGAATCAGGAGTAGCGAGTCGTTGACGCCAAGCA
>Ga0208490_100582_pt1 | contig 20971 bp, 20 predicted proteins | sample SubbioAug_CSWold_FD_184818 | JGI IMG/M metagenome (GOLD analysis project Ga0208490, IMG submission 184818) | Serpentinite rock and fluid subsurface biosphere microbial communities from McLaughlin Reserve, California, USA - CR11Aug_CSWold (SPAdes) | ecosystem: Environmental > Terrestrial > Deep...
GATTTAATAATTCTTAAAATATTGCCTGAATAATACATTCTGAATCCTGAATCCTGACTTCTGAATTCTGACAATTGATAGCCTGCTGAATAGTTACAATATTTTTTTGCACAAGCCACCTGCCTTTTGGGATTAATTTACATCAACTGCATAAGTCATGATTAAGATTATGTTAATTTTTTTACCAAGCCTACCCCTTATGTTATAATTAGATATGAATTGCACCAACTTTGAGCTTATGATATTAAATAACTTGTCTGTGAATATAGTTCAATATTTTAGAGGGAGCGTGATTAGGTGCAGGCTAAAATCTTAGTAGTTGATGATGAACCTACTATCTTAGAATTGATTTCATTTAACTTGCAGCAAGTCGGCTACCAAGTAATAACAGCTATAACAGGGCCGGAAGCTCTTGAAAAAGTAAATAAAAATAATCCCGATTTGATTATCCTCGATGTTATGTTGCCCGAGGTAGATGGGTTGGATGTGTGTCGCCAGGTTCGCAAACATTCGGTCACTCCTATCCTCATGCTCACTGCTAAAAATGAAGAAATAGACAAAATTCTTGGATTGGAGTTGGGGGCAGATGATTATTTGACCAAGCCCTTTAGTACTAGAGAACTATTGGCTAGAATTAAGGCTTTGTTACGCCGCAGCAGTTATCATCAGCAAGAAGGCTCAAGCAGTGGAGAAAAGTTAGATATTAAGAAAGGTGACTTAGTTTTATCTATAAATAAACACCAGGTTAGTGTTAGTGGAAAGCAAGTTGACCTAACTTTAACCGAATTTGAACTGTTAAAGCTGTTTGTTACTCATCCGGGGCAAGTTTTTAGCAGGGACTTTTTATTAAATCGTATCTGGGGGGAAGACTTTTTTGGGGATGTGCGCACTATTGACGTCCACATTCGCCATCTCCGTGAAAAGATTGAGAATGACCCGGCTAAGCCGAACTATATTGTCACTGTCCGCGGGGTTGGTTATAAGTTTAATGAGCAATGCGGGTTGTAAAAATGGGAGGTGCTTTTCCATGAGGTGTCTGCCCAGAAAATCCCCTTGTTAAGTTCTTTAAAATAAGCAGCTAATATTAAGACCTGATGCTTTATTAGCCACCAGGTCTTAAACTTATTGCAACGTCCCTTAATTTCTTCAATTCATTGCTGACATTAATTTGGTACTGCTCGTATCCTAAGTGGTAAACTACCAATATTTTGGCATGATATTCATGGTTTGGCAGGTATTTTCCTTAAAATGTCGAAGTTTGTGAAAAATAAATTTTTATCGTCTAACCAGTAACCAGCTCAAGCTTATAGCCTGAAAGAGGAGGTTTTAAATGTCTGACTGCAATAAATTAGATATTTTGAAGGTGGAGAAATTGCTCAATTTGCGCAGAAGTACAGTATTTATCTTGCTTGTAATTGTTCTTTTTTTCTTTAATGTAGTAGAGCCGCTGCAAAAAAAAGAAAGGATTGTTGTTCTGACCATTTTTCTGATCATCTACTTACTCTATCTATTGGTCACAGTTAAAATGAATGATAAGGGAAAATTCAGGAGTATCTGGTGGATTGGGTTTTTATTGGACGCATCGCTGATTTCTGTATTAATTTCCTTTAACGGGCAAATTATGTCGCCTTATGTCCTCCTTTATCCGGTGGCGATGATTGGAGCGGCTCCAAGCTGTCCTAGGGTATCCGACTTTGTTATTGCAGGCTTTGTAGGCCATGTATCTTATGCTCTAGGGATTTTTGCCTTTATGGGGAATTTATCCTTTTATCTTGATTTCCAGTTTTGGACAGTGGGAATTATAAGCGGAATTGTGTTTTTGTGCACCGTACAACTGGTTCAGTCTTTAATAAAAAGACAGGCAGAGCTGTTAACTCTGACCCGAAAGCTAGAAGAAAAAAACAAAAAACTTGAGACAGCTGCCATTACCGACGGGTTGACAGGCTTGTATAATCACAAGGCTTTTTGGGAAAGACTTGAGCAGGAGTATGAAAGTGCCAAGAGAAAAAAATACAAACTAACAGTTATTATGATTGATACGGATTTTTTTAAATTATATAATGACACCATGGGACACTTAAAGGGGGATGAACTGTTGGTACAGCTTAGTAAGCTAATGAAGGAAAATGTGCGCATTGGAGATATTGTTTTTCGGTATGGTGGAGATGAGTTTGCCATTATCTTGCCTGAGACAAACATAAAAGAAGGAATACATATTGCAGAAAGACTGCGAGACAAGGTTGCCTCCTTTTCTTTTGAAAAAAGAGATCTGATGCCGGAAAGCAAGGTTACGATTTCCATCGGGATAGCCTGTTACCCTGATGATGCTGACAATATCAAGGATTTGGTAAACAGAGCTGATAATGCACTTTACGCTGCTAAAAACTCCAACAAAAACCAAGTACAGGCATATCGTTCTCTTTTAAAAGAAATGCAAAATAAAGGCTCTTCCAATGAGGATATCTTAAAGACAATGGAGGTTATGATCTCAATAATTAACTCTAAAGACCGTTATACAGCTGGGCATTGCGAAAGAGTGGCCAATTACGCCAGGGCAATTGGAGAAAAGCTGAGTTTTGATGAGGAAAGGCTTGGAATACTTACTTATGCTGCATTGCTTCATGATATTGGCAAGATAGAAATTGATAAAAAAATTCTAAACAAACTGGGTCCTTTGGACAAAGATGAGTGGGCGGACATTAAAGGTCATCCTATATATGGTATTAAAATTCTGGAAGCTATCCTGGCATCAAAAAAACTGCTGCCTGCTATCAAGCATCATCATGAGCGGTATGACGGAAAAGGTTATCCAGATGGGCTGCCGGGTGAAAAAATACCATTAGAAGCTAGAATTCTTGCCTTAGCCGATAGCTTTGATGCCATGCTGTCGGACAGGCCTTACAGATTATCGTTAGGGATAGAGAAAGCATTAAAAGAATTGCAGGAAAATGCCGGCCAACAGTTTGACCCGGAACTAGTAGCTGTGTTTTTAGAAATTCTTGAAGAAGCTAGAGTTGCAGTTTAACTTAGCTTTTAACACGGCTAATTATTAAAGCGCTAATCTTAAATTAAAGCTAAAGTAGTAAAAAGCTACGCAAGGTTTTATGGCAATAAGTCAGGAGGTTGCTGAACAATGGGTGTTAATATTTCCCCTGAATTAGAAAAGGTACCATACTGGCCTGAGATCAGAGATTATGTTAATGAGCGAATGGCAGCAGAGGGCAGGGAAGATTCGATATTTGTGCGGCCTGCAACCTGCGAGGAAGAAATTCAATTGCGGGCAAGCGGCAGCAGCATGTTTGCTGCCTGGCACGAAGGCGAAACTTTAGAAATAGTAATTATTTCAGGAGAATATATGGATTATGAAGAAGTAATAAAACTGGACAGAAAATTTGGTGCTGCCGCTGAAAAAAACATTTTAATGCACCTATGGGTAGCTCAAATGGTATGGATGGGCAAAAGTTTAGGTGGATGTGATTCGTGAGCCATTAACTGTGGAAAAGGTTCAAAGAAAAAATTGAGTATTTTTTACGTATTTTTAATTTTTACATATTTTTAAAAGGAAGGAATTATTCCCATGACAAAAATATCTTTTTTTGCAGGGCGCCGGGCTGTCTTATTAACAAAACATAAAAAAGAAGAAGTTATCAAACCAGTTCTGGAAAAAGGAACAGGCTGCCAAATAATCGTGGAAAAAGATTATGATACCGATCAGTTGGGCACTTTTACCAGAGAAATAGCCAGGCTGGGCTCTCAATTGGAAGCAGCCAGAAACAAAGCGCGAAAAGGAATGGAACTAAAAGGTACAGACTTGGGAATAGCCAGCGAGGGCAGTTTTGGTCCTTACCCCGGCCTCCCTTTTTTACCACTGAACAGGGAAATAGTTTTACTGGTGGATGCCTGTGAAAAACTGGAGATTTGCGGGGTATGCCAAAATAGCAATACCAACTTTGCCAGCGAAGTGGCGGCAAACTTTGAGCAGGCTGAAAATTTTGCCCATAAGACGATGTTCCCCAGCCATTTCCTTGTTTTGAGGCCTGATCACGAGGAACATTCAACTGTCATTAAAGGAATAAACAATTGGGAATGGTTACGGGAAGCAATAAGCTGGACCCTTGCTAAATCGGTGACTGGGAAGGTATTTTTGGAGACAGATATGCGGGCTTACGCCAACCCCACCCGGATGCAAAACATAAAAAAGGCTGCGGAAGACCTGGTTGACAAAATCAATAGCCGCTGTCCCCATTGTCAAACGCCAGGGTATGTTGCCGTGGAGAGCAATAAAGGGTTGCCCTGTGAAGAGTGCGGCTTACCTACAAGAGAAGCGGCAGCCTTTATTTTTGCTTGCCAAATGTGCGGCAGCCGGGAAGAAAGATTAGTGCCGGAAAAGACGGCGCCGGCAGCACGCTGCGATTATTGCAATCCCTAAAAATAAGCTGGTGATATTTGCGAATATTTATGCCGTAATAATGATAAAATAATACGAGATGACTTTGTGCGAGATGACTTTGTGCGAGATGACTTTGTGCCGCAAAATAGGGCGGCCAAAATATGGCTGTCATAAAAGCTTAGAAATATTTGAGCATCATTGCAGCAAAAAATTTTGTCTTGCAAGGAGAGAATGAATTAATGAAAGATCGAGTTGTTGCAGGTTTGATAAGTGGCCTTATTGCAGGAGTGGCGATGAACGTTATTGACTGGATTGGTTACATTTTAAAGTTATACGATGAAAGGTTGTTAGATTGGGCGGCAGTGGTAACTTATGGAAGGCTACCAAACAACATTGCAGAGATTATTTTCGCCCAGGCCGGACAAATAGTTTTTTCAGGGCTTTTAGGTATATTATTTGCCTATATAATTCCTAAATTAAGAAGCGAAAATTATCTACTAAAGGGATGGATATACGGAGTAGTAATGAATCAAAGCTTATATGCCTTTGCCATTGCCTTTAAGCTGCCTGACCTAACAGTTCACACCTTTAACGCAACAGTTTCACATCTGATTTCGGCTTCCGTTTATGGCTTAGTATTAACATATACCTTTAAAAGATTAATTAAAGATTACATTACTACTATATAGGGAACAGACAAAGTCAGACAAGGGGACAGTCATCCACAATTTCGTCTCTGACTAGTACAGCCTGCGCCAACGCTTCCACATAGTAAGCGTATCCGAAATAGCCAAGACTGTATATGTCCCCGGCAATTCCCATCGCCAAAAGATAATAATAAGGCACCACCTATTAAAGATAATTTTTTCCAGTTTTTCCTCACTTAAAATTCCTCCTCATTTTTGGCAATCCAGGTCAAGCCGGTGATTGCCTGTTAATTATTTTCTATTGTTGATTATATAGGAGGATGTTTAATTAGTAATTATGACTCCTTTAAGCTTAGACAAAGCTTATGTTAATTAAATGTTAACAATTTCTTTGGCCCTGCCTGCAAAAACCCTATTGCCGAAAATGCGAAAAACCCCCTTTGCCAAAAAGGAGGTTTTCCTGATTTTTGTTAAGTTGGAGGGTGGCAGTTGCTTCAATTAAAGTATGTCAAGCCGATAACCATAACCGCGAACTGTGGCAATATTGCAGCCGGTTACCTTCCCCAGTTTTTGTCGTAAATAGCGGATGTGAACATCCAAAGTTCTAGAGTCTTCTTGGCAACTGTCTCCCCAAACATAGCTAAGTTTTTCATTCTTCACTTTAATACATTCTGTCTTTTTTTACACTGCTAATAAAAATTTGTTTAAGTCTTTGCCTTCTTCTAACAATTTTTACTCAAAAATACCAGCTAATATTTCCTATTCCTAGCGGGTAAGTAATTTCAATCTATACCAAATAATTTTAATCCTTGATTTAGTACAAATAAAACTACTACGGAAACTGTAAGGGGAATTAGCCCGGCTAAAACAGTCCATTTCATACTCTGAGTTTCTTTTTTTACGGTCAATAACGTTGTAGTACATGGGTAATGTAATAGGGAAAACAACATAACTGAAAGTGCTGTCATTAGAGTCCAACCATTATCTACCAATAATTTTTGCAACGCTGCCAAACTGTCTAGTTCTAACATGGCGCCTTCAGCCAGATAACCCATGATCATTATGGGTAGAACTATCTCATTTGCCGGCAGGCCTAGAATAAATGCTGTTAATATGATGCCATCTAAGCCAATTATTCTAGCGAAAGGGTCTAAGAAATTAGCAAAGTGGCCAAGCAAGCTTAAGTCCCCTACATATACATTAGCCAATATCCAGACAATTGCTCCGGCAGGAGCAGCAACTTTTACTGCTCTCATTAATACAAAGATGGTCCTATCAAATATTGACCTGACTATTACCTGCCCTATTTGCGGCTTTCTATAAGGAGGCAGTTCCAGAGTAAACGATGAAGGTACTCCTTTTAATAATGTCTTTGACAATCCCCAGGAAACTAATAATGTCACCACAATCCCAACTAATATCATTCCTATCACTGCAAAGAGAGCACTGATATTACTGTATGGTGCAACTAATGCTCCTCCGATAAAGATGGAAGATAAAGCAATTAGAGTAGGAAATCTTCCGTTACAAGGCACAAAATTATTTGTAAGGATTGCTATCAGCCGCTCTCTTGGTGATTCAATAATTCTACAAGCTATTACCCCTGCTGCATTACAGCCAAAGCCCATGCTCATTGTTAAAGATTGTTTTCCGTGAGCACCTGCTTTTCTAAAAAATCGGTCTAGATTGAATGCCACCCGGGGGAGATAACCTGAGTCCTCAAGTAAAGTAAACAGCGGAAAAAAGATAGCCATTGGCGGCAACATCACGGCTATTACCCAAGCTAAGCCACGATAAACCCCTAGAACTACTACACCATGCAGCCAATCAGGAGCTCCCAGGAAGAGAAAAAACCGGGTTAATTGTTCTTCACCGGAGAACAACAGATTATATAGAGCATCTGTTGGATAATTAGCTCCCTCTATGGTAATCCAGAAAACTAATCCTAGTATCAGCAGCATAATTGGGTAGCCAGTAATTTTAGAAGTTAATAGATTATCTATTTTTCCATCCCAATCAATTTTGTTTTTAGGCTCTTTAACTACTTTTTTAGCGATAGTTTCTGCTTGTCGGTAGATATTGTCAACAAGTTTATCCCTCAAGCTGTCTTTATACTTATCCCCAGTCTTAGAAGCAATTTGATCAAAGAGTTCATTAATATTACTTGTCTTTATCGAGCACAAGACATATCCACCTCACATTCAGTTGAACTTAAAGTTTCTCCCAGATAATCCTTAATAGCTTCTAGCAATAAAACATCTCCTTCAATTAAACGCAAGGCAACCCACTTGGAGTTTAACTCTCCCTTTAACAGGTTTTCAAGCTGTGGCTCTAGCTCTTTGATAGCACCCTCAATCTCTTGATCATACACAATAATTTTGGGGTTAGTCAAAATTTTTCCTGAAGCAACTTGATGGACAGTGTTTATCAATTCATTTAATCCAATCTTTTTGCGAGCAGAAGTGGCTATAACCGGAACCCCTAATTCCTCTGATAAAGCTTTTATATCTACTTCGATCTCCTTTCTCTTAGCTTCATCAATTAAATTTACGCAAACAACTACCTTATCGGTAATCTCCATTACTTGAAGGATAAGATTCAAGTTTCGCTCTAAGCAGGTTGCATCTGTCACCACTATGGTGGTATCCGGCTTTCCAAAGCAAATAAAATTCCTGGCTACCACCTCATCAGCTGAGTTAGCTAGCAATGAATAAGTGCCAGGCAAATCTACTATTGTACATTTTTGACCGTTTATGATAAAGCTTCCTTGAGCTTGCAGCACGGTTTTACCAGGCCAATTTCCTGTATGTTGATTAAGACCGGTCAAAGCGTTAAAAATTGTACTCTTTCCCGTATTAGGATTACCGGCTAATGCAATAACAAGGTTATCCCCTTCTTTTTTTACATTAAACTTTTCTAGCGCATGAGTCTTTGAGTTGCCACAAGAATGGCAATAATGAGCCATCTTTAAACCCCCTCCGTAAATTTTTTAAACATAAATTTATCCATGAACTTTATAGATTATAATTTCATTTGCCACATCTTTTCTTAAGGCGATGGTTGCACCACGAATATAATAGGCAGTTGGGTCCCCTGCTGGACTCCTTCTTAAAACTTCTATCTTAGTTCCTGGAACAAACCCTAAATCAAGCAACCTTCTTCGTGTAAACCCATTCACTTTAATTGACTCTATCCTGCCAACTGCACCAACAGCTAACGTGGATAAGGGCTCTTGTTCACTTTTCATTACATCTACCTCCTAATAATTTTTGAAGTAATATATGATATGTAGTGATGTAGATTTGGTCACAGCTAAATAAATTATCAAAGGGTAATTTTTTTAACATATTTTAACAATAACTATTTTAGTGCATATATAAGTTATATAGCATTAATTTAGGAATTTTATACTGCCCGAGGTTATGAAATTGCTGCAGGCGAGAATGCTTTAACTGCCAGTATGGAAGATTATTTAGACGGTGATATTTTGTCAAAAAATGTACCTTATAATCTCAGATTAGTAATTTAATTCCTTCCTCGTGCATAAAAAAACCTGCCGTTTCTTAAGAAAGGGCAGGTTATGCACGTAGTACACAAATATCTCGTCCGTCCCTTTTTTATAATCTTATCAGGGAAATATGAGATTTTATGTAAGTACATGGTATGAGTACATGGTATGCTTTTTATACTTTTTATGTATATTATTTCGATAAAAGTACTAAAAACCCTTTTTTTTACCATCACATAATGAAATAAGGGAGCCAAAAAGATGCTGACAACTACTGCGGCAAAGCATTATTAATCGTTTTATAAACAAGTTAACCCCGGGAAAGAGGCAAACAAATGTTACATTAACTCATTAAAGTATTTTTCAAAAAGTTTGTCTACCTCTTTATTTACTTCAGCTTTAAACTGGCGGTAATTATTTAGCAGCTCTTTAGCTTCAGTTGTTAAAAATGCCCCATTTTGGCGGCCACCAGTGTACCTGTCCAATAACTGGATGCCTAATCTTTCTTCGGTTGCTTTAAGCTTACCCCAGGCAGCACGGTACGACATGCCAAGCTTTGTGGCTGCTTGCCTGATGGAGCCGCATTCATCTATGGCTTCAAGTATAGCAGTTCTGCCACCTCCAAAAATGACTTCGCCTTTTAACTCAACCCATATTTTGGACTTAACTTCAAGCTTATTATTATTAATTTTATCTGCTTCTATCACCATTTTATTCACCCCTTAAAATACTTTATTAGCGTATATCCTTGGCTGATAGCTTTATAGTTATAGTATATCAGATATATTCAATAAACTTAAGGAAATAGTCATTAAAAATTATATCCTTATGATACAGCTAATATTGATGTGGATTAGCCAGTGGTGAATTAGTTTGCGGTCCGTAATCACTAAAAAGTGCTACGGGCTAAAATTGTTTAAAAATCGGGAGTGAATTTTTGAATACTTCCTATATTCTGATTTTTTCATCCTCATCTATTAAACTCCCATCTACACTGGATCAAATGCTTTTGTTTCCGGGGAACCCTGTCCCACATCAGCTTAATGCTAATGCCAAGCCCCCCCGAGATGAAGTTCAGTTAATTTAGGCCTGCAAGTACTTTATTGAGTTCAATTTTAAAGATACCTTAATGCTATCCCCTTCTTTGATGGATTTCTGATAAAAGACATGCCTGGGCAAGAGCATTTCCAAGTCATAGTTATCCTGAGAAAATTTCAAATAGAGCCGGTAATGAAGTCCTTCAGGAATAATTCTGACTACCCTGCATTGGATTAAATTTTCTTTTACCGAGCGACCCAACTCCCGGTTTTCTCTAATTAACATTACCTCTTCCGGTCTAATACCAACTGCCAGCTTCTCTCCTATGTTTTTATTAATATTATTTATCATCAAGTGTCGGCCTTTCCATTCAAAAATACAAGTATTATCTTCTTTGTGGTACCCCATAATTTCACCTTGAAAAATATTGCGCATTCCTACAAATTTAGCTACTTGGCGAGAGATGGGATTAGTAAAAATCTCTTGCGGTTTTCCTGCCTGCAAAATTTTACCTTGATTCATGACTATTAAACGATCTCCTAGGGTATACGCTTCTTCCAAGTCGTGAGTCACCATAATCATAGGAATGTGGACTTCTTCCCGCAGCTTTATTAAATCAGTTTTAATTTTATGCCTGATGATATTATCCAAAGCTGAAAATGGTTCGTCAAACAAGAGTATCCGGGGCTCTACTGCTAAAGCCCGGGCAAGGGCTACCCGCTGCTGCTGCCCCCCGGAAATTTGCCGGGGATACTTGTTTTCATGACCTTGTAAGCGCATAGCTTTAATCAGCCTGGCGGCTATCTCTTCCCGTTGATCGCTATTTTTATTTCGCAAACCATAGGAGATATTTTCTCTAACGGTTAAATGAGGAAAAAGGGCGTAGTTTTGAAAGATATAGCCTATTTTCCGTTGATGGGTCGGCAAGTTTATTTTGCCGGCATGGTCAAAAAAAATTTCTTCATTTAATTTAATTCTTCCCCGGTCCGGCTTCACTAGCCCGGCAATGCAATGCAATGTTAAACTTTTGCCAGAACCTGAGGGGCCTAAAATTACCAATAGCTCCCGGTCGTTTACAGTAAACGACGACTCTAACTGAAAGCCCGGAAATCTTTTTTCCACCTGTACTTTTAGCATCTCTTTCCCCTTTTCCACAATGGTGTAAATAACTTGTTTTATGCCTATGGCTGTTTTAATTGATAGCTTCTCCAGTAATTTAACCCAACAATGGTAGTTAAGGCAATGATTAATATTAACGACACCCAGATAAGAGCCCGCTCCATTTGATTTGCAGCCACAGCAAAATAGATAGCAATAGGGATGGTCTGGGTTTTGCCAGGAATGTTACCCGCCAGCATTAAGGTAGCCCCAAATTCTCCTAAGGCTCTGGCAAAAGAAAGGGTAGTTCCGGCCATAATACTGGGCCAGGAAAGGGGAATGATCACCCGCCAAAAGATGTTCCATTCCGAATCTCCCAGGATCCGAGCAGCATTTACTAAGTTGGGGTCAATCTGCTCAAAGGCTCCCCTGGCGGTTTGATACATCAGGGGAAAGGACACTATAAAAGCGGCAATTACCGTAGCGGGCCAGGAAAAAATGATATGATAGCCAAAGTATTCAAGTATTTTTCCCACCGGGCCATTCCGGCCGAAAATCAATAGTAAGCCAAAACCAATTACGGTGGGAGGCAATACTAAAGGAATTATTAAGAGACCATCGATAATGTTTTTTCCTTTACCGCGATAGTCTACCATTAGGCGTGCTATCAAAATACCCAGGAAAAAGGTAATTATGGTGGCAACTGTTGCTGTTTTTAAAGACACCCAGATCGGGGATAATATCGATTCCATTTTATTACCCCTTTACTCCCTGTTTTATTAAGAACCTAAAAAGCTGTGGTGAATCCATATTTTTCAAAAACAGTTTTTCCAACAGCAGAAGTAATGAACTGGATAAACTGGTTGGCTGCTTCTTTATTTTTACTGTCTTTAATAACGGCAAGTGGGTAAACAATAGGGGCATGGGAGCCTTCAGGGGCAACTGCTGCTATCTGCACCTTATTAGAAATCTGCGCATCTGTTTGATAGACTATGCCGGCATCAGCATTGCCTGTTTCCACAAAAGCCAGCACTTCCCGCACATCCTTGGCAAAAGTAAATTTTGGTTGCAATTTATCCCAAAGGGCCAAACTTTCCAGAACTCCCTTGGCATATCTTCCCGCCGGTACAGTTTCCGTTTCCCCAAGGGCTATTATCTTTACATTAGGGTTTAGCAGGTCTTCAAAGTTCTTAATAGCTGATCCTATAGGCGTAATCAATACAATTTTGTTCACCAATAAGTCTTTTCTGGTTTCGTCAACTAACAAACCTTTTTCCTGCAAGTTATTCATTTGCTGGGAAGCAGCTGAGATGAATATATCAGCGGGAGCACCTTGCTCAATCTGTTGCTGCAAAGCGCCTGATGAACCAAAGTTTAACTGGATTTCAACTGTTGGATTTTCTTTTTTATAAAGCTCCTTGATTTCAGTAATGGCATCGGTCAAGCTGGCTGCCACAGATAAGGTTAAGGTGGTGGTAGGCTTTATCTGTGCTGCTTGATTCCCAGGTTTTGTACACCCAGCTATGAGTAATCCGGTAATAATGGCCAAAGTTAATACTAAAAATATTAGTTTCCTTGTCATATTAGTTTCCTCCAATTAGTATAAGTAATTACAAACGAAATGAAAAAAGCTCCAGAATAATGCCTAAAAAAGGAGCATTATCCAGGAACAATTAGAAAGTTCCAGAAAAACATAAATAAAAACCTCCTTTCCAAATAGGGGGATCTGACCGTTTCCAGTCAAACCTCGACTACTCTAAGGTAGTGGCTAAGTTTCCATAGGTAATACCCGTAGGTAATACCCGTAGGAAAACAAAGCATCGGAGACAAATGTAGTTGTAGAGCTTATACACTCTCTATTATACTTAATGCAAAAGAATATATCAATAGTTTTCTAACCCTCCCTCTCCCCCTTTAACAACAAAACGTTAGATAATTGAAAACATTCCCTTAAATCAGGGACTGCTCTTGACTTATACAACTCCAATAAGACTTTATAACTGTCATACTAATAAGCTTCCAAAGTGGCCCCTTCATCTGTTACTGCTATGGTGGGCTAGCAGCCATTCTTCTGGCTAATTCACCAGCAAGCAATAGTGGCTTGCCCGGCAGACCCCGGCATACAGGATAAACAACCTCTCTGTTGCTACGGTCAAAATTAATAAGTAAATTGGCGATAGTCCTACTCAGTACCAACGGCTGACCTGCCGGGTGAATAAAAACTCCTGTTACATCAGGCTCCAGGCAGACCAGCACCGTTTGCAAAGTAGCTCCTAGCATTTTGGTAGCATATAATGGCATGTTCAATAGCTGTTTGTCGGCCTAATTTCGCTAAAGGCAGATAAAATTTTGACCTGCATTCAAAAGAGTAATCAGCAGCTAAAATAATAGCGACATATTTCTTGTTTCTAATAATTATCTCCCCCGCTCCCTGCGGCTCTTAAGTCGCAAATGGTTCTCTTGGCCGTTCCGTTGGTGAAACATTCATAAGGCCCAGCTACCACTGGAATAATTGTCAGTTCCCCCGCAGCAACAGCTGATTTGATCACCGGAACCGCTGCCACAGCCAACCGGACCTCCCTTAGCAGTTCTTCGCCATCTTCGGTTGCCGATCTGATCCCTATCTCCAGCTGATCTTTACTACCTTTCCGGATCAATGCAACCTGAAAATCTACCAGACCATCCAATGCAAAAAGAGCTTCATCCAAATCTGCCATCGTTAAAAATTTGCCTGCGGCCAGTTCTATTTTCCCGGACAGCCTGCTTTTGACCCGGTCCATCCTTTTTAAAACCGTGCCACAGGGACAAGGTTCAGGAATAAACCTGGCAATATCTCCGGTCCGATACCGGATCAAAGGCATCCCTCGCCTGGTCAGGGTAGTAAAGACGATTTCGCCGGTTTCGCCATCGGGTACCGGCAAACCAGTTTCCGGATCAATAATCTCAAAAAATAAGTCTGCTTCCCGAAGGTGATAGCCTGCCAGGGCCTGACATTCCACCCCACCCCCTAGCCCCATTTCGGTCATACCGTAATGGTTGAAAACCCGGCAACCCCAGACTTTTTGCAGTTCCCGGACAATTGCGTCAGGCACATGGTCGGTGCTGAGCAAGACACTTTGCAGTTTTAATTGCACCGACTTTCCTACACTATCCCGGTATCTGGCCAAGGCCAGCACCTGGGTGGGAATGCCAACTAGAGTATTCACTTGTTTTTGTTCAATAACTCTTAGGGTATGGGCAACATCCATAACCGGCCCATGAATAATGCCTTCTACGCCCAATCGTGCCAGCCCGGTGCGCAGCAAATCACCTACACTGCCCGGCCGTTCCCCCGGCAGCAGGATCAGTACCCGGTCACCTGGTCTAACCAGGGTGGCCATGCCTATATGGAAAAAATCTATGGTCAGTTCTTGATCATCTCCGGTAAAATATAATCTTTTCGGGGAGCCAGTGGTTCCTGAACTCTGGAGCGTCACAACCCGATTTATTTCACTTTGGAACACGCATAAAAATTGCAGCGGGTCTTGCCGCAGGTCTTCAGCAGTGGTAAAAGGATAGGAAACTATATCAGCTAATTTAGCCAAAGATTTCAATCCAGTGAAAAGCCGACGATAAAACCGGCTGTTTGCAGTTGCCAATTTGACAGTTTCCTGCAGCTTATTAATTTGGTAAACTTCAATTAGTTGCCGGCTCAGCTTCCCGCCGCCACCCGGCGGTCGGCCGATTGTTTTATGATATATCCAAGCTTCCAGCGGAGTTTTTTCCATGTTTTAAACCTTTCTCCCGTTGCGGTATAAGGATTGACCTCTGATGCCAGTTAAATTATAGGCGCAAAAAGGAATCAACCTGCCCTCCGGGTTGACCACATGGATGCAGCAGTCCCGAATCCGGTCCAGATCAAAATTCCAAACGTCCTGAAAAGCCATGCCGGAAATGGTGAAGGAATGGGTTAGCAGCTTATTAATTAGTTCATTCCAGCTGTCCGCAACCTGATCCTTGCTCTGGCGGAAAGGATTATTCAACTGGCGGCCGGACCAGGTCCGGGCCACAAAATTCCGGTTTTTTTGCGCACCGTTAGCGGCATTTTCCGAACTGCAGCAAGTATCGGTTGCAGGTCTGGCCCGCAATCCTTCTCCCGATTGAAAAGTGAAATTACCGTGAAAGGAGCACATGGCGTTCTCGCAACCAGGCGGCCGAAAATCCTGAATTTTAACCATATCTTCTGTTTGTACCGCAATCTCTCTAATCAGCCGGGGTATGGTAATCCGCTCCTCTCCTGGAACTTGCGGATATCGCCCAAAATAGCTAACGGGCTGAAAATGAACCCCTCGGATCACCGGTTGATACCGGAGTGCCAACCTGATGATCTCCCCGACGTTATCCAGATTCACCCCAGGTACCAATGTTGGCACCAGAATTACCCCCATATTCAGGTCACCACAGTTTTCGATGGCCCGAATTTTATCCTGGAGTAAAGATCGACCCCGTAATTGCCGATAAATCCCATCATTAGTGCCGTCAAACTGCAGGAAGACCGAAGTGGCTCCTGCATCCCGGAGTTTTTTAAGGTAATCTGTTTCCCGAGTAAACCGCAAACCATTGGTATTTATCTGGATAAAATTAAACCCCATGGCTTTTCCCAAGGCTACTATTTCAGGCAGGTCATCCCTAATTGTGGGCTCTCCTCCCGAAAGTTGAATATTATACGGCCCACCGGCTGCCAGCAATTTCTCATACCAGCCCCGGATCACTGCCAGATCAGGATCTTCATTATTTATCGGGCCACCGGCATCAGCAAAGCAGACGCAGCAATTGAGATTGCAACGTCTAGTAACCTCCAGCAGAGCGGTACAGGTCTCCTGGCGGTGGTCACTGCAGAGGCCACAATCAAAAGGACAGCCCCGGTTTACTTTGGTAAAGCGCGTTTTAAGTTTTCCAGAGATTTTAGGTTTAGTCCAAGCAGTTAAGGACGGAGCACCTTCCCAGAGAAGCACCCGGAAATTGCCATGCTGGGCACAGATTTTCTCAAGATAGATTTTATCACCTTCAGCCACGTGGATTGCCGGTATTCTGGTCAGGCAATGGGGGCAAAGGCTGACCTTAGTTGTCATCCTTATCCCTCCCAGCATATGTTTTGGGTTCTTTTATATTAGATTTCTTGCCCGCAATCAGCAAAAAGTAGCCTAACTTGGCTTTAACCATAGCTAACTGGGCCTGATGGGGATCAATGGTACAGGAGGATACCTTAAGCCAGAAGTCGGTCATTGATCCGTGGGTCCAGATCATTTTAGCGGATAACTGTTTCAACAACTCAGTATGGTCTTCCCAAAGGATTATTTCGAAGCCATTGGCCTCCAGCTTGCCCACCAGCGCTTCCCTGGTCAGTGCCCCCCGGAGACAGGATTCCATTTCCAACTGCCGCAACTCCTGAATACCCGCCGGATTGCGGGCATAAACGTCATTAATTATCAAGCGACCATCACTTTTTAACACCCGGTAAATTTCTCTCATAGTTCGGTCAAGGTCGCTCATTAGCGAAAAGGTGCATTCAGCTAAAACCCCATCCATTTTTTCTGCCCCAAAGGGTAAATCTTCTCCCCTGGCCAACACTATAGGCATATCAGGGTTTCTTAGCCGGCCGGCAGCCAATTGCACTTCTGAAGGATCAATTCCAACCGCTTGCAATCTATAAGCTTCCTTCAAATATTCGACCGTGGCACCAGAACCGCAACCCACATCCAATACTTTCGCTCCGACCGGCAAGGCACATAATCCCATCGCCCGGTCAGTCAAATAAAATCCCCCCGGTCGGATGGTTTCCCCGGTTACCTTACGCATAGCCTCGCTTTCAAAAAGCTTACAAATTGTCCCTACTTTCATGGTTACCTCCAACCAATATTTTGCCTACTGATTCCTGGTTAATGATTCCTATTATCTCCAACTTTTTTTTAATCTTTATTCTGAATTCTGACTCCTAATTACTGTTATAGGCATCTAGAATTTCTTGCACCTTTTGGTAAACACCCATTACAATCTTGCCACATTTCACCGGATAGTCGGTGCCAGAGTCCAGAGAATCATCCAGGATGCCGGCACAATCCAAACTGTTGAATTCTTCTTCAAACCACATCACCAGGTCATTAACCATGGAATTAAGCTGCCCGTCTCGCGGTTCTTCCACTGAACCCCGACCGGCATAAAGACCCAGCAGGCACACTCCGCCGGTCAAAGCACCACAGGTTTGACCTGTCCGGCCCAAGCCACCGCATAAGCCCTCCATCGCTCTGACCAAGTCAGGGTTTTCCTTCCCCTGGGACTCCAAACCCAGGATTAAAAGAATTTGACTGCAGCAATAACCCTGGGCAGCCAATTTGAAGAGGTAAAATGAGTCGACTTCTATGATGTCCACCTCCTCTATTTATCTTCCAAAAGCTGTTCAACTTCAGCCATTTTCCCCAGAGCAAGCTCCTCGGTGACCAGCACAAAGTCGCAAGCTTGACATTTCAGCATATTGACCGGGAAATCATACCGCAGGTAATAGACCACGATTGGTTCCGGTTTGAGCGGTCTGTCGCATTTAGCACAGTGCCAAGGGCTCTCCGGCTTTGCTCCTTCCAACGTTGTCTTAGCATCACTATTTAAACCGATTTCCATCCGATGGCTGTAGGCATTATAGATTACGTAACCGTCCTCCTGTACGCCGTATTCAACCCAGAAGGTCACATTAATCTCCCGGTTACATACCAACAAGTGACCCGTCTCCCGATTAATCAAGCTGTCTCCTGTTTTTTCAGCACGACTAATGACTTTCTGGATATTTTCCACCAGAACCTGCCGGTTTTCCAGCTTTTCCTTTACCTCATCAGAGATTAAGAGTTTAATAATTTTCATACTCCTTTCCGACTTGTTCTTTCATTAAGTTCTTAATATGACCTATCCTTAAAATACCTCCGGCGGAAAATTTAATTCACTCACTAGGGTTAAGAAGCATCTTTTTTCCTAATACTGCAGAGCAACCCCTTCATAACAGGGTAACCTGTGACCACATCTTCCGAAATATTATTGGTGAGATAATTGACATTAGCTTCTTCCCAGCCGTGGGGAATTTGCAAAACTCCTGGCATAATGGTGTCGGTTACCTTAACTTTAATTTCGATTTTGCCCCGGTCGTTTTCCACCACAGCCATCTCCCCATCTGCTAACCCATATGCTTGAGTAGTTGCCGGATTTATTTCCACCACCGGCTCAGGAATTCTCCGTCTCAGGGAAGGAACTTCCCGAAACCGTGATCCTGCATTGAATAAACGCCTGGCCCCGGTTGTTAGAATAAGAGGATATTTTTCGGCCAGTTCCGGCGAATTTGTTTTGCTTTCCAATGATTCTTTATATACCGGCAAAGGCGGCAACCCCAGGTCTTTCATTGTCTGAGAATATATTTCTATTTTTCCGCTGGGAGTTTTAAAGCCTTTTTCCTCATATTTTTTATATTTTTGTTTCCCGTAGACAAAACCATCAGGATACTGCTCGGTTAAGGCTTGATAACTTAAACCTGAGGGTTCTAGCATATAGTCAATCATGGCAACAGGATCTGACCAGGGAAAGGCCTCTTGGTAACCCATGCGCCTGGCTAGGTCTATCCAGAACTCCAGGTCAGAACGGCATTCTCCATATTCTAACAGCTTTTTCCGCATCATGACATAGGGAGTTCCCCACAAGCTATAGTAGTCGCTTAATTCATCCCGCTCGAGACAAGTTGCAGCAGGCAAGACCAAATGGGCCATCCTAGCTGTCTTCGTCATAAACTGGTCCATAACCACCAAAAACTTCAGTTTGCTTAGTGCTTTTTCCACTACTGCAGAGTTAGGCCAAGTTACTACCGGGTTAGCGGCGGCTACTATCATCGATTTAATGGGATAAGGTTTTTCGGTTAAAATAGCATCAATCATCACCATTGCTTGTCCTTCACCAAAATTGCGCCCGTAAATACCATATAAAATCGGGTATTTGTCAATACCTAGAGGTTCTTCAGGAAGCGCTTCCGTTGGTGCCACCATGTTCACCCGCAGCCGTGGTGTCTGGATAAATCCTCCCCGCACATCAATATTGCCGGTAATTGCTTGTAATATTGCAATAGCCCGGTTGTTTTGGAAACCACTGGCCTGAGGATCAAGACCATGTACTCCCGGGATGATACAGGCCGGTTTTACAGTGGCAAACATTCTGGCTATGTCTCTAATTTGGTCGGCATTAACGGAGGTAATCTCCTGAGCCCATTCCGGAGTAGAGGTCTTCACATGTTCAGCCAGTTCAGCAAAACCGACGGTATACTTGCTTACAAACTCTTTGTCAAAAAGTTCCTCACCGATAATGACGTTTAACATAGCCAGGAGCAATGCCCCATCAGTTCCTGGGATGGGTTGCAGGAAATAGTCTGCTTTGGCTGCCAATTTGGATTGGCTGGGGTTAATTACTACAGTTTTGGCTCCATTTCTTTTGCCTTGCCATACTTTTACTCCGACCGGCGGTGACGATTGATCGGGGTCGGAAGCCCAAACGATCATACAGGCTGCATTTTCGGGATTACCAACATAAAAATGACCAAGCGTAGCTATATATCCCAACATTTTGGAGCGATAGCAATAGCTTTCACAGGAAAAGGTATTTGGTGTCCCAAAAGCATGAGCAAACCGGTGGGTAGCTGCGATAGTGCCAGAACCACTAAGGAGCAGAGGCATTCCTTCACTTATAGCCAGACTTTTTGCTTCCTCAGCTGCCTGAAGCTCTTCTAGATTCGCCACAATGATGTTCATGGCCTCATCCCAGGAAATTTCTTTCCAACCGGACCCCTGCTTAAGCAAGGGTTTGGTTAGGCGGTCAGGAGAATAGATGTATTCAGGAATGGCCCGTGCTTTTGGACATATAAAGCCTTTGTTAAAAGGGTTTTCCTGCATACCCTTAACCTCCGTGATTCTCCCTTCCTTGATATGCACTTCAATGCCACACCCCATGTGGCATAGGCCACAGCTTGTTTTTTCCACGCCATTGGCGATAATCGTCCTGGAAATTGTCATTCATTTTCACCTCTTAGCCCTTTTTCATAAGTCTAGACGGCTTGTAAAAGATATCTTCCATTGTGCCCTGTTGCAATTTCTTCATTTCAACATGTTTGAGCTATATATAATCGGGTTAAATATTGTATTTTAATAGTTGATAATTGACCTGATGAAAAAGAAATACCCTTAATATTTCAAACCATATTCTTTTGGATCTTTATCGGCAGCGGGGAAAAATAAGGGCGATCCAAATTTGTCTACCCCAAACTCACCAATGATTTGCTGGGCTTTTTGTGAAACCATAAATTCTACAAAATCCTCAGCACCTTGGGCATTAATTAACGTAGATTTTTCCGGATTAACCTGGGCTACGTGATATATATTTAGTAGATCAGGTTCACCTTCTACTAAAATTTCTAAGCGAAGATTTTGTTTTAACGCCAAGTATGTGGCTCTATCCGTCAAAGTATAGCTATCCTTTTCCGAAGCCACATTAATAGTCTGACCCATGCCACTGCCGGTTTCTTGATACCAGTTGCCTCCTACTTCAATCCCTGCCTTTTTCCAGATGGCCAATTCTTTTTTATGCGTACCTGAGTCATCCCCCCTGGAGACAAATAGTGCTTGACTGTCAGCAATTTTTTTAAATGCTTCTGCAGAAGTAGCCAGCCCCTTAATTCCTGCCGGATCAGCCGCCGGTCCGACAATGACAAAGTCGTTATGCATCACTAACCGGTAGTTGACAATATCTCCTGCCTTCAATAACTTTAACTCCGAATCCGGAGCATGGGTCAACAGCACATCTGCATCTCCCTTTTCCCCCATGGCCAAGGCTTGGCCGGTACCTACCGCAATAGTTTTAACAAGGTAGCCATATTCTTCTTCAAATGCCGGCAGCAATACATCCAGCAGTCCGCTATCCTGGGTGCTGGTGGTTGTAGCTAAAATAATATCTTTAGGAGTATCATTATTCGCTTCTTGTTCTTCTTGTTTATTACATCCCATGGAAAATAGCAGTGCAAATATTAGTAGCATAGAAAGAACTTTTTTCATTACCTTTTCCCTCCAATATGTATTATAATATTATTTAATAACCAAGCTGTTATTGAAATTAAAATGCCAGCCCTCCTTTCTGTACAATAGTCTCTCGGAATTCTCCGAGCTCGATGGGATAAGGCTTTGCCTACCCCATCTAAATTGTTTTCCTCCTGCTTTTTGCAGGGGGATTTTTGTGTTT
>Ga0208490_100583_pt1 | contig 20915 bp, 21 predicted proteins | sample SubbioAug_CSWold_FD_184818 | JGI IMG/M metagenome (GOLD analysis project Ga0208490, IMG submission 184818) | Serpentinite rock and fluid subsurface biosphere microbial communities from McLaughlin Reserve, California, USA - CR11Aug_CSWold (SPAdes) | ecosystem: Environmental > Terrestrial > Deep...
AGTAGTCGACGAGCAGGTCCATGGCCTCCGGCAGATGCACGACCTCGGCCTGCCCGTCGATGCGCACCCACGGGCCGAAGAAGTCGTCGGTGAACACGCCCAGCGACACCCGCGGGTCGCGCTGGGAAGGCGCCAACCTAGGTCACGCTGCCCGGTCCGGACCTCGTCTACGACGTCGGTGCGGTGACGCTCGGGCCCGAGCGGACGCCGTCGAGGACCCGGTCGAGTTCGGCGAAGGCGATCACGTTGTCCTCGTAGCTGGCTGCGTCCTGGTCGAAGACGCCGCCGCAGGTGATCAGCCGCAGCCCGGGATGGTCGAGGTCGCCGTAGACGGCTGCCGTGGGAAAGTCGCGTTTCGCGACGTGTCGGATCCCGGTGATGACGAACACGGCCGTCGTGCCGTCCTGGCGGGTGACGGTGACCTCGTCGCCGGTGGTGAGTCCGCCGAGGTCGGCGAAGACGCCGGGTTCGCCGGCCCAGTCGACGTGGCCGACGATGACGGCGGGGCCGAGTTCCCCCGGGCTCGGTGCGCCGCGGTACCAGCCGGCCGGGAAGGCGCCGTCCGGGACCTCCATGGTCCCGTCCGTCTCCAGCCCGAGGCCGACCAGGTCCGTGTCGACACCGATGGCGTCGATCCGAAGGCGCACCGGCGTCGACCGGGCGAGGCCGAGCGCCGGGGAGGGCGCAGGAGCGCGCCGTGACTCCTCGCGTTGCGGTGGGAGCCCGTCGCCCGGTGGTCCGGGTGTCGGGCTCGGTCGGGTCGTCTCGGGCGCGGTGTCCTGCCCGGCGAGGAGGGCCGTTGTCGCCCCGACGACGGAGGTCCGGGCGACGACGACGCCCGTCGACACGAGGGAGGACCACGAGGGCCCGGCAACGATCGCGAGCGTGGCCAGTGCGATCAGCGCGATCGTTCCCGCTCCCGACACGATTCGGGAGCGGGCCGGCGCGGGCGCCTGGTTCATGCCCGGGCGCGCCGCCTGGCGACGAGCGTCAGAACACCGGCAGCAGCGACCAGTGCGAGGGTCCGGGCCAGCGGACTCGCGTCCGCCGACGTGGTGCCGTCACCAGCCGCGACCGCGCCGCTCGGTACCTGGCGGACCTGACCGGTGGGCGTGCCGCCGGTGGGCGTGCCGCCGGTGGGCGTGCCGGTCTCGCCGCCGGTCTCGCCGCCGGTCTCGCCGCCGGTCGTGTCCTCGCTGTCGTCGGTCTCGTTCTCGTCCTCGTCCGGGGCTTCCGTGTCGTCGTCGGGTGCCTCGGGCGTGTCAGGTGCTTCGGTGTCGTCCTCGTCCTCCGGCGGAGCCACTGCGGTGACGCTGCTGCTCAGCGATGCCTCGCAGATGACGACCGCGCCGCCGCCGTTGCCCGAGCCGTTGCACTGGTTGATGCTGACCGGGATGGCCGAGGTGGTGGTCGAACCGGGAACACTGCATCGGACCCGTTGCGTGCCGCCGCCGCCGTTGCCGGATTCGTTGCACTGCGTGACCGTGGCGCCGGAGGTGGTGGCCGGGAACGGGTCGCAGGCGGTGGTCGGCTCGGTGCCGCCGCCGGTCCCGGAAGCATTGCACTGGTTGACCGTGGCCGTGCCGGTCGTGGCGTCGCCCGTGACGGTGTTGGTGACGGTGACCCGGCACGTGACCGTGCCACCGCCGCCGCTGCCCGAGCCGTTGCATTGATCGATCGAGGTCACGGCCACGGTGGCGCTGGTGGTCGTGGTGGTACAGGTCGGTGCCGCACCGGCGGCCCCGTGACACTCGCGGACGGTGGTGGTGGAGCTGGTGGCGCCGGTCGTGAGGTCGAGGACGTTGGTCACGGTGACGTCGCACTCGACGGCCTGGCCGCCGACGTTGTCGGTGCCGTTGCATTGGCTGACGGTCGGTGCGGCGACGGCCGCGGTGGCCCACAGCAACGACATCAGCAGGGCGACGAGGGCGGTGAGGGTGAGGCCGCGCTGGGCGCGGTGTCCGTGGGCGCGGTCGGTCGAAGGTTTCATGAGGGGTCCCTTGTGGTTCGGCTCGCTCGCTGCTGAAGCTTCCGGGCCCGCTTCTTCGTAACGGCCACGACATCCCGCGGACCGACCGACGCGCGTGACGAACAGCAACGGGCGATGGCTCGGACCCAGACCTCGCGTTCGGGGGAAACCGCGGAATGCGATGCGAACGTTCCCCTCCCTACGGCTAGTCATATCACGTCACGCGGTCAATCGGGCACGCAACGCATCGTCTGGCGCTCGCCCCGCGTCACCAGTCCGGCGCGCCGGATGGCGCGTTGCAAACGTCGCAGATCGGGTCCGGATGCTGCGGCGGCGGCACGTCCCAGGCCGGGTAGGCGCCGAGGTGGCCGAGCGGCGACGCCGGCCCGTCGTCGTAGGCGCCGGCAGGTGGGCCGTCGCGGTCGTCGTCGAAGCGGGCCGACTCGAGTTCGCGACGCATGCGCTCTGCCGCGAGTCGGTCGCTTTCCGCCTCCTCGCACGGCCGGCAGTGGACGTCGCGGCTGTCGCGGCGGTTGCGGCGCACCACCTCGACGTCCCGGCCGCAGCGTTGGCAGCGCGCGGACTCGGTTCGAGGCTGGACCAGCTTGGTGAGCTGCGCGTTCGTCAGGCCGAAGGCGCGGGCGATGTCGGTGATCCGCAGGTCGCGCACGTCCCAGTACAGGTGGTCGATGGTGTCCAGCGGCGGGGGAACCCCGCCGGCGCGGTAGGGCTCGGTGGTCGCGAACAGCGTCAGCGCGAGCTCCTCCTTGGCGACGGCGGCGCGGCTGCGGGCGGCGGCCGCAGCCTGCTCGGCGTCGCGCAGTCGGCGAATCGCGTCGATCAGCAGCGCTCCGTCGAGGTCCGACCCGTTGGTCGTCGTGGTCATCGCGGAACCTTTCGTCAGGTCCGGGATGATGGGTGGGCGGGACGTGCCGTGCCGATCGGGCCGCTCCTGGGCTGTGGACGACCGTGACCGTTCGGCGGTCCCGCGGCGATGTCCGCTACTGCAACCTCGACGTCCGTCGTCACGAGGAGCCGCCGTGCCCGTGAGCAAGAAGCGTGACCTGCCGGGCACGTTGCAGCGGTCGCCGAAGAAGGCCCAACGGACCTATGCGAAGACGTTGAACTCGGCGCTCGAGACCTACGACGGCGACGAGGAACGTGCCGAACGAACCGCCTACGCCGCGCTCAAGCACACCCACGAGAAGGTCGGCGACCACTGGGAACCCAAGGACGAACCGGGACCGTCCGACGAGCGTTCCAGGATCGGCGGACCGGGCAAGCAGGGCCGCACCGCCGGCGGTGTCGACGTCGAGGGGCACACCAGACAGGAGTTGTACGAGCGGGCGAAGAGACTCGACATCGAGGGCCGCTCGACGATGGCCAAGTACGAACTCGCCCAGGCCATCGCGCGCAGGCAGGACTGACGTGCTCACGTCATGAAGGTCTCGGATGCCCTACGCCTGCGTGAGCCTGGCCGTGCGTGGCTGGCCTGCACGTCGTTCGATGAGGCCCGCGCGCTCGAGTGCGCGGACGTGGACGAGCACGGTGCTGGGCGAGGCGAGCTCCAGCTCGTCGGCGAGTTCGCGCAGCGTGGGTGCGTAACCGTGGCGCGCGTGCAGGCGGTGGAGTGCGGCCAGTACCTGGCGCTGACGCCGGGTGAGCTTCGTCGTGCGGTCGGATGCCGTCTTGGGGCGGTCAGTCATGGGGCTACCTCGGTGCGGGCCGGCGGCGAGCGTCGCCCGGTCCGGTCTCGTCTGCCGGATCGAGTCACTGCGACCTGTGGACAGCCGTAGGTCCGGTCGGCCGAGTCCGACACGGCTGTACCGAAGCCCTCGATCAACCGGTCGCGTTGCCACTGGGGTGTCCGACCTGAAGCGCGAGCCGGCGGTGCCGGTGCTGGACCTGCGCAGGTCCACGGGAGGGAGCGCCATGCGACGCCGGTCGTGGAGCGTCGTCGCGGTCGCGGTGTTCCTGCTCGTCGCGGGTGGCGTGACGCTGGCACTTCGCGCCTCCACGCCGGTGTCGTCCATCCCGCAGCGCATCCACGTCGAAGCGCTGCCGGACGCCAACGTGGGAGCTGCGCGAACAGCGCGACCTCGGGCCGGGCGGGTTGCGCTCCTGGCTGCCCGGCCCGATAGCACACGCCCCCGCGAGGAGGAGCCGGGGCATGGTCGAGTGAAACCCGAAGGCGGCGCTGAGCGTGCCCGCGGTGACGATCATGCAGATCGCCACGGCCTTCGCACGTCGGGGCGTGCCGAGGCCGAGCCGGTAGTCGCGGACCGTCGGCCCGATGGCGGGCATCTCGAGGACCCACCGCTCGAGCCGTGGGTTGGAGCGGGCGAAGCTGGCAGGGTATCGATGGCCGATCCCCGGCCGAACCTCCGGCCGTCACCACGTCCCGCACGGTCGTCCACAGGCGCACGGCAGTTCGTGGGCCCCCTCGTCGGATCCTGCGGCAGGCTGCGCGGGTCACCGTACGAGGGGAGCGGCATGAGACAACCGCCACGCTGGAACGATCCGATCGGCAGCGCCTGCGAGGAGGCCGCGGTCGCGGTGGGTCGCGGCCTCGACGTCCGGCCCACGCTGTACGGCTTCGAGGACGGCCAGCCGACGCTGCGCGTCCAGCCGGGCTTCGCCGCCATGCTGAAACGGCGCGAGCAGGTGCACGCGCTGCTGGTCACCCTGGTCCCGATCCTCGGCATCCGCCAGACCCTGTTGTTCACCCCCGCACGGGTCACCGACCCGTCCATCGACGACATCCACCTGCAGGCGGCGCTCGCGACCTACGGGATCACGGTCGAGGTGGCCGAACGTGTCGGCGACGAGGTGTCGGGCACCACCCACCTCGTCGAACACCGCCGCGACGGTGACCGGGTCCGCTGGGGAGCACCGGAGGAGATCGACCACGGCAACTTCACGAAGGTGCTCCACCACGCCCTGTCGACCCACCGGTTCGACGACGACGTGTCGGCGATGACGACTGCGTACGCCCTGTCGAAGTGGGGCGTGGTCGTCGAGGTGGCCCCCGGATGGCACGAGCGTTACGGGTTCACGCAGCTCGTGCCCCGGTTGGAACGGATGGTGCGTCCCTGTGACCGCCGACGGGCCCGCGACCTCGTCCGCGAGCGCAACCGGCAACGACGGCCGACGACGACCGCGGGACGGGACCGGCACGGACGGGAGGCGTCCCGATGACGGCGACGTTCACCTGGGCGGACCACGAGCCGTGGCTGGTCGACTTCCTCGAACCGAACGACGGCGAGGCCGCCCCCACGCCGTTGATGGTCTGCTTCGAGCGCGGCGTCGCCGACCGGATCGTCGACAGCCGTCGCGAGCGCCACGACGAGGAGGTCGATCCGGTCACCGAACTGGCGGTCATCGCCGCCGAACTCCGGCCCGAGGCCTGTGTCATCGCCCTACCCGTGCGCGTCAAGGACATCCAGGCGCCGGACGAGCCGGCGCTGGCGCGGACCTGGGTCCTGACCTGCGCCGTCTGGCGGGGTGGGCGGGCCGACCTGCGCGTGAGGCAGTTGGCGGTCGGCAGGGTCGGGCCCGCGTCGGACCTCGACGTCGAGCTGTCACCGGTCGCGACGGTGCTCGACGACGCTGTCCGTCACCGGCTCGGCGAAGAACCCGGTCACGTGCTGCTCGCCGCCACCCGATGGGGACACACGATCTACACGCCAGGGCCGGCCGACGACGCAGACGGGGTCGATGATGGGGCGGTGAACGTCACGGTGGTGCCCGGCCCCGTTCGCGAGGCCGACGCGGCAGCACACCGGCTGCGGCGCCACGCCGCCGACCTCGCGGCGCGGCACCGGCCCACCGGCAACTCGGAGACGCTGTTCGACCGCCCGGCCGTCCACGCCGACACCCCCGACGGCTGGCTTCCTGCATGTCCCCTGTGACCGGGGCCATCCCACGCGTTCGGGGCCCGTGGTGCTGCGCCGACCCGGCCGGGCGGCCGTGGGAGCGAAACGTGACCTCGATACGTTCGTCCAGCACGTCGGGGAGCGCCTGACGTCGTCGAACCCTGGATCGACCGTGTCACACGAGGGAGTCATCCGCGCGCGCCTGGCGATGGCGCGCCCTGCGCCGAGCGCGCTCGGGGCGTGGCGGTGGCTGTTGCTTCACCGCACCTCGGTCTGGCAGTGGCGGCTGGTCCTGCTCGTGAGCGCCCTCGCGGCGATCAACCTCGTCAACAACCTCGTGCTCCACGCCGACGCCTACGTGCCGGCCAACCTGGTGTTCGCCGCTGGCGCGGTGCTCATCGCCCGTAGGACCGGCATGAGCTGGGACGACCTCGGCCTGTCCCGCGAACGGCTGCGCCGCGGGATCGGTGTCGGCCTGGTGGCCGCTGGCATCGTCACGAGCGTGCTGGCCGCCTTCGCCTACGTCCCGGTGCTGGCCGACCATTTCCGAGCGGCCGGCACGCCCGGTACCGAGGAGGTCGCCTGGTCGGTCCTCGTGCGCATCCCGTTCGGGACCGCGCTGCCCGAGGAGTTGCTGTTCCGCTCGGTACTCCTCGGCGTCCTGCTCACGAGGCTGCGTCCGGTGCGGGCCGCGCTCGCCTCCGCCGGACTGTTCGGTCTGTGGCACGTCCTGCCCACGCTCGACGGCGCCAGCGCGTTCAGCGGCGGCGCCCCCGAGGTCGCACTCGCGGTGCTGGCCACCACCGCTGCCGGGGCCGGCTTCGCCTGGCTGCGTGTCCACGCCGACAGCGTGCTCGCCCCCGTCGCCGCCCACGCTGCCATCAACGGCATCGCGTTGCTGGTCTCGCACCTGCTGGTCGTCGGAGGCTGACCGGGCGGCCGGCCCGCTCGCTGCTGGCGGGTCAGGGGCCGAGGTACGCCTGGCACTCCAGCTCGACCTTGACCAACGTCAGCGGGCTGACGAACGTGGTGCGGGCCGGCCGTGGATGGGGGAAGGCAGCGAGGTAGCGCTCGTTGTATTGACCGAGCCAGGCCTCGTCGCTGACGAACGCCAGGACCCTGACGACCTGGGAGAGGTCGGCACCTGCGTCGTGGAGCACCCGGGTGAGGTTGGCGAATGCGAGATCGAACTCATCGGCGAACGAGCCCGGCACGACGGCGCCCGTCTCAGGGTCGGTCGCGGCCTGGCCCGAGACGAACAGCCAGTCGCCGGCGCGGACGGCCGGCGTGAGCGCTCGCTCGGGTCGGGCGCCGAAGTGTTGGATGGGCATGTCGTTCCTTTCGGGTGTCAGCGACGGGCCTGTCGGCAGACCTGACGCTGACTGCCCAGGCCGTCGATCGCGACGTCCATGACGTCGCCCTCACGCAGGTAGCGGGGCGGGTCGAAGCCGAGTCCGACCCCTGCGGGCGTACCGGTGTTGATCAGGTCACCCGGCTCGAGCACCATGAACTGGCTCAGGTACCAGACGAGGTGGGGCACCTTGAAGGCCATGGTCGCCGTGGTGCCGTCCTGCATCCGCTCGCCGTTGACGTCCAGCCGCATGCCGAGGGCGTCGAGGTCGCCGATCTCGTCGGGGGTCACCAGCCACGGACCGAGCGGGTTGAAGGTCTCGCACGACTTGCCCTTGACCCACTGACCGCCGCGTTCGAGCTGGAACGCCCGCTCGGAGACGTCGTTGGACACGCAGTAGCCCGCGATGACGGCCTCGGCGGCGGCCTCGTCGGCGAGGTAGCGGGCCTCGGCGCCGATGACCACGCCGAGTTCGACCTCCCAGTCGGTCTTCTCGCCGCCGATGGGCAACAGCACCTCGTCGTCGGGGCCCACGACGGTGTTCGGGGCCTTGAAGAACACCACCGGCTCGTCGGGCAGCGCCATGCCGGACTCGGCGGCGTGGTCGGCATAGTTGAGCCCGATGCACACCACCTTGCCCGGCCGCGCGATCGGTGCCCCGCGACGGGCCCCCTCGCCCTCCAGCCGCGGCAGGGTCCCCCTGGCGACCGCGTCCGCCAACCGTTGCAGGCCGCCGTCGCCGAAGAACCGCGGCCCGAAGTCGTGCGGCGCGACCTCGCCCGCGTCGTAGAGCGTGCCGTTCTCGCCCAGGACCGCGGGGCGCTCGTCGCCCACCGGACCGACTCGCATCAACTTCATCTCAGGACTCCTCGAGGCGGGTCGCCCCATGAAACGACAGATCGGGATCGAGCGGCCACGCTCCACGCCGTGCCCGGTAGGGAAGCCGCCGCAGGTCGCAGTCGGTGACGCCAGGAGTGGCGGCGTCCACGAACGCGTTCGCCAGCGGTCCCCACCCGGCCCGCACGGCCGCGGCACCCTTGAGCAGGATCACGGCGTAGCCGGCGGGGCGCAATCCCACGCTTCGGAACATCTCGGGGTCGTTGGGCTGGACCGGCAGCGACTGCAGGATCACGTCCGCGGGCCCGAGGCCGACGACGGCGGTCGGACCCATGCTGACCCGGGCGCCTGAGGCCATGGGGCCGCGGTTGACGAAATCGCCGTCGCCGAGCCATCGCACGGTCGCCTCACCGACCAGCGGTGCGCCGCTCAGCACCTCGGCCTTCCCGCCCAGGCTCGCCTCGAACCTGCCGCCCACGCCGGCCTCGCGCGCAGCGGTCACGGCGGCCGGGTCCCAGAGGGTCGCGGCGATGGGTGCGTTGAGGAGTTCGATGGCGGCGCGCAACAGCCAGGTGCTGTCTCCCGGCCCGCCGCCGTTGATGTTGTCGCCGGTGTCGGTGATGACGACCGGCCCTCCAGCCTGCTCGACGCGGGTGGCGGTCTGCCGGACGGCGTCGTCGGTGTCGGGGAGGGTCACCGCGAACTCGTGACGGTGCTCCCATGCCTGGGTGCACAGCCGTGCCAGGGCCTCGTCCGCCCGGTCACGTCGGTCCGCAGGCGCAGTGACGGTGAACGACAGGCCGGCATGGGCGACGTCGGCGTGCGCGAAACCAGCGTGCACGGCCACCTCGACCAGGCCGTGCCCGTGTTCGAGGTCGTGTGCTGTCTGCAGGAGGCCGCGCAACGGCTCGGTGTCGGTGCGTTGCGCGATCGGGGCGGCGAGTACGGGCACGGCGCGGTGGACGACGACCGTGGGGTGTCCGCCGGCTATGAGTGGCTGGAGATGTTCAGCGGCCCGGACGCCGGCTTCGTAGGTGTCGACGTGGGGGTTGGTGCGATACCCGACGAGCGCGTCGAGGTGGCGAACGCGCGCCGGGGTCATGTTGGCGTGCAGGTCGGTGACCGCGACCACCGGGAGGTCGCCGACGACCCGGCGGATACGTTCCAGCAGCCTCGTCTCCGGGTCGTGCTCGTCCTCGACGACCATCGCTCCGTGCAGTTCGACCAGCAGCCCGTCGAGGGCCCCGGCTCGCTGCAGCCCATCGATGACCTGCTCGGTGACCCGGTCGAAGGCCGCCCTGGTGACCGCACCGGCCGGGGTCGCATAGGCCCCGAAGACCGGTACGGGCTCGAACCCGAGCTGTTCGGCTGCCGCGAGCATGCCGCCGACGACGGTCCGTGTGCCCGAGTAGGCCTCGGCCAACTCGGGACCGACGAGCCAGCCCCGCCGCCGACGGAACGCCTCGATGTCCGTCGGCGTGCCCGCGAAGGTGTTGGTCTCGTGGAAGCAACCGATGACCGCCACACGCGGCGTGGCGGTGGCGGATCCGGCAGGCAGGTGGCCGCCCCCTCTGTCCACCTGTCAGGCCGCGAACGCGGACAGGGTGGCGTCGAAGCGCTCCATGACAGCGTCGAGTTCGATGTCGGTGTGTGCCGCCGAGACGTACCAGATGCCCCGTCCGGTCACCCAGACGCCGTGTTCGACCAGTTGCTCCGCCAGTGCCCGGTAGCGCGCGAGATCGAGGCGCTGCAGGTCGCGCAGGTCGTGAACCGGTGTGTCGTCACCGAACGAGACGTGGAACGCCATCCCGAGCCCCTGCACGCGAAGCGGCAGGTCGTGGGACTTGGCGAGACCGCGGATCCCTTCCATCACCGCTTCGCCGTGGGCCTCGACACGTGTGTACGGGGGGTCCGTCCGCAGCGCGGTGAGGGTGGCCGCGACCGCCGCGCAGCCCATCGACGAGGCGTTGAAGGTGCCGGCGTGGACCACGCCCGTTGCGAAGTGGCCCAGCAGGTCGCGAGACCCGGCGAGCGCGGCGACCGGCCAGCCGCCCGCCATCGCCTTGCCGTAGGTCGCCAGGTCGGGGGTGACGCCGAAGCGCTGTGCCGCACCGCCCGCGCTGAGACGGAAGCCGGTGATGACCTCGTCGAAGATCAGCACGACGCCGTGCCGGTCGCACAACTCCCGGACACGCTCGAGGTACCCCGGGCGCGGCTCGATCGCGCCGGTGTTGCACATGAAGGGTTCCATGATGACCGCAGCGACCTCGTCGCCGCGGTCGGCGAGCACGGCGGCCACCGCCTCGGGGTCGTTCCACGGCAGCACGATCGAGTCGTCTAGGTGGCGTGGCAACTGCCCCTGGCTGGCCGGCGACGACACGCCGGCCGCGTCGGTGTCGAGCAGCACGTTGTCGAGCCAGCCGTGGTAGTGCCCCTCGAAACGCACGAACCGATCCCGCCCCGTCACGGCACGGGCGAGCCGCAGCGCCGCCTGCACCATCTCGGTTCCAGACAGCCCGAATCGCACCATCTCCGGCCATCCGAGAGCGTCGAGGAACAGGCGTCCGGCCTCGTTCTCCAGCGGCTGCTGGGCCCCGAAGACCATCCCGCGCCTGCAGGCGCTCGCGACGGCCTCGTTGACTTCCTCGGCGGCGTGCCCGAGGAAGTTGGGGCCCTGACCGAGCAGGTAGTCCACGTAGTCGTTGCCGTCGACGTCGTAGAGCCAGGCGCCTGCGCCACGTTCGAAGAAGATCGGGGGTCCGGCGAGCCGGACGTTGGAGTGCACACCACCCGGGGTCAGGTCCGTGGCCTGCGCATGCAGCCGCTGCGACTCGGCGTGTGGTCGGTCAGGCATCCCTGGCTCCTCCTGGGCTACGAAGCGGCTGCCGTCGTGCCCGGTCCGCCGACCCGGCTGGCGCTGCCGCCGGCGGCCGTGCCCGAGAGCTCGGCTGCCGCGCCGCGCAGGGCCTCGGCCACCTGCTCGACCGCGTTCATGGGAAATCGCGATGCCGGGGCGCTGAGACTGATCGCCGTCGGCAGCCCGACGTCACGCAGCGGAACGGCCACGCAACGGCCGTCCTCCTCGTTCTCGCCGTTGTCGAGGGCGTAGCCGCGGGTCCGGGTGGCGCCGAGTTCGTGCAGGAACGAGTCGATGTCGGTGATCGTGACATCGGTCTTGGCCGGCATCCCCTCGTGTTCGAGGATGCTTCGCACCTGCTCGAGGGGGAGCAGGGTTGCGATGGCCTTGCCGACCGCGGTGCAGTGCACGTGGTCACGGTCGCCGCGCCGCGCGGCGAGGCGCATCGACTTCTGGCTCTCGATGATCTCGACGTACACGACGCGGTCGCCGTCCAGCATCGCGAGGTTGATGGTCTCCTCGAACCGGTCGCGCAGGGCCTCGAGCAGGGGGCGGGCCCGTGCGGCGAGCACGTCGAGCTGCCGACCGGGCAACGGCAACAGGCTCGGGCCGACCCGGAAGCTGCCGGTGGACTCGTCGCGCTGGAGGTAGCGCCGCGCCTCGAGCGTGGCGAGGTAGCGGAACGCCGAACTCTTCGGCAGACCCGTGGCCTCCACGACCTCGTTCGGGGAGAAACCGTCGGGGCTGCGTTGGGCGAGATCCAGCAGGTCACAGACGCGCTCGACGGCGCGGATCGAGTACGCGGTCGAGTCCGCACCCTTTTCCCGACTCACCTGATGAACTCACTTTCCCGTTGAATGAGAAGGCTAGGGGTCGGGCGGCGTCGCGGCAAGCCGGCTGGCGTTCCCCGCTTGGGGCGCGCACTATGCCGTATCTGGCGGCTATGGGCACGGTTGCCGCCGGGAATTCATTGACAGGTCCGGAGACGGTTGCTAGACACATCCCAACACGTGGGATCGTCGTCTCAGCAAGTGAAATGAGGGAGCCATGCGCGCCATACCGAGTCGATCGAGCCGGTCCCGTTCGCGGATCGTGGTGGTTGGGCTGGCGCTGAGCCTGGCCCTGGCTGCCTGCGCGTCGGATGATCCGGGCGCAGACGAGGAGCCCGATCCGGCCACCGACGAGCAGGCCGGTGACACGACGGACGGCGAGCCGGCTGCCGGCGACGGCCAGGCCGTGCGTTTCCTCATGGCCGAGAACTTCTGGGCCGACTGGCGCCCGTACTCATCGACGGCCCTGAGCCAGAAGCGGCTCGAGCGCCAGATCTACGACTATCTCGTCGACTTTCCCTCGGGCGACCTCAGTCAGCCCGAACCCAGCCTCGCCACCTCATGGGAACAGGTGGACGACACGACCTGGGAGTTCACCCTTCGCGAGGACGTGGTCTTCCACGACGGCCAGCCTCTGACCGCCGAGGACGTCAAGGCCTCGGTCGAACTCGCCTCGGGAACCGCGGGGGAGAGCGCCTACGCGCTGACCTGGGCACCGGCCGAGGTCGAGGTGGTCGACGATCAGACCGTGCGCATCACCACCGAGGAGCCGTTCGCACCGTTGCTCGTGGAGCTGTGGTGGACCCCGATCGTCTCCGCCGCGTGGCTCGACGGCGACGAGAGCCGGCTCCAGAGCGAACCCAACGGCACCGGCCCGTTCCGTCTCGTCTCCGACGACGTCAACGTCAAGACGATGGAACGCAACCCCGACTACTGGGGGGAGCCCGCGCAGATCGAGACCCTGGTGTGGGAGTTCATCCAGGACCCGCAGACCCGCCTGAACGCGTTGCTCAGCGGCGAGGCCCACGCCATCGACCGTGTCCCCCCCGAGCATCTCGAGACGATCGAGAACGAGGACGGCGTCGAACTGCTCGGCGTCACCGGCATCGAGTCGGTCAACCTCTACGTCCGCACCGGCCGCTTGCCGATCTGGGACGAGAGCGCCGACTTCCGTCGCGCCGTCAACCTCTCCTTCGACCGACAGCCGCTGGTTGACAACCTCGTGATGGGCTCGGCCGAGGCCGCCGGCAGCTTCCTGCCGACCAACACCATGTTCTACCAGGAGCAGCAACCGCCGTTCACCGCCGATCCCGAGGCAGCAGCCGAGGCGTTGGCGGCAGCCGGCGTGGACGACGGGGGCCCACCGTTCGAGATCTGGGTCGCCGAGGGCTTCCTGCCCCGCGCCGTGCCGGTGGTCGAGGCCATCGTGGCGCAGATGCAGGAGATCGGTCTCAACCCGACGGTGGTGACCAGCGACGTGGCCGGCCTCATCGACGACGCATTCGGTGAGGACGGCACCGGCGCGATGTACCACCTGAGCTGGGCCTCGGCCGGCGATCCCCATCAGGCCGCCGCCGTCTATTCGTCCGCCTTCGCCTGGTACTTCGGCGACGAGGAGTTGGATGCGCTCGTCGACCAGGGACGCACGACGCTGGATCCGAGCGAGCGCGAACAGGTCTACGCACAACTGCAGGAGCACATGTGGGAGCAGGCCTGGCACGTGCCGTTGTACAACTCGGACTTCACCATGGCGCACGTGAGCGAACTGGAGGGCATCATCGTCCAGCCGCACTCGTTCCGGACCGACTTCCACCGGGCGAGGCTGGGCAACTGATCGGGAGCATCTGCGTGGAGGGCCACCCGGACACGGTCGTCGCCCGATGACCGGCCGTGTCCTGGTGACGCGCCTCGGCCACATGGTGCTGGTCGTGCTCGCCGTGATGACGATCGCGTTCTTCGTGCTGCGGCTGGCCACCGGCGATCCGGCGCGACTGGTCAACCCGCCCGGGACACCGGAGAACATCATTGCCCAGACGCGGGCGCAGATCGGGACGGATCGCTCGCTGCCGGTGCAGTACCTGACCTACCTCGGCGACGCGGTGCGCGGCGACCTCGGCACCTCGTTCCGAGGCGCCCAGTCCGTCGGCCGGACGGTGATGGCGGCGCTGCCCAACACGCTCTCGCTCGCCGGGCTCGCGATCCTGTTCTCGGCCGCGATCGCCCTGGTGCTGGGCGCGCTCGCGGCCTGGCGTCCCGGCGGCCTCTTCGACCGACTGGTGCTGGGGTACGCAGCGCTCGCCCAGGCGACCGCGCCGTTCTGGCTGGCAGTGATGCTGATCCTGGTGTTCTCGCTGCGATTGCGCATGTTCCCGGCCATCGACATGTCGAGTTGGCGCAGTTTCGTGCTGCCGGTGACCACGCTCGTCGTTGCCCTCAGCCCCGTGCTGACACGAACTGCGCGCCAGTCGTTCCTCGAGACCCTCAACGAGCCCTACATCAAGGCAGCCCGTGCCCGGGGCCTGCCGAACTGGCGCGTGTTCGCCGTCCACGGGGTGAAGTCGGCATCGATGCCGATCATCACCCTGATCGGTCTCCAACTCGGGTTCCTGCTCGCCGGCGCGGTCGTCGTCGAGGCGATCTTCAACTGGCCCGGCATCGGCAAGCTGATCCTCGACTCACTCGCGAGTCGGGATTTTCCGATGATCCAGGGCGGCATCCTGGTCGCCGCCGTCGTGTTCGTGGTGATGAACTTCGTGGTCGACCTGCTCTACACGCTGCTCGACCCCCGCGTCCGGGCGGGCCAGACGTGAGCGACGTCGTCGCCGCGGCCGCGGAACAATCGGCGCCGAAGTCCACCCGGGCGGGCAGGGACGTCGGTCGACGCATCCTGCGCAGCCCGTTGGCCATGCTCGGCCTGGTGGGCACCCTGCTGGTGCTGGCCGCCGCAGTCCTGGCCCCGTGGCTGAGTCCTCACGACCCCACCTCGCAGAACCTCGCCCACATCCTGGCGCCGCCGATCTGGGCCGAGGGCGGCACGGCCGAGCACCTGCTGGGGACCGACGGGCTCGGCCGCGACGTCGCCAGCCGCCTGCTCCACGGCGCCCGCAATTCGCTGTTCGTCGCGGTCGCCGCCATGCTGATCGGCAGCGGGCTGGGGCTCGTCACCGGCCTCGTCGCAGGGTTCTTCGGCGGCCGGGTCGAAGCGCTCATCATGCGTCTGGGCGACGTGCAGCTGGCGTTTCCCTTCATCCTGCTCGCCATCGCCATCCTCGGGGTCGTCGCGGACCGGTCTGCACTCCATCTCATCCTCGTGCTCGGCATCCCCGGCTGGATCATCTACGCCCGGGTCGTGCGCAGCCGCGTGCTCGCCGAGCGCGAGAAGGAGTACGTGCAGGCGGCGCGGGCCGTTGGCGCCGGCAGCTGGCGACGACTGTTCCGCTACGTCTTCCCCTCGGTGTGGCAGGTCGTACCGGTGATCGCCCTGCTCGACGTTGGGTTCCTCATCATCATGGAGTCGACCCTCGCCTTCCTCGGACTCGGGCTGCCGCCGCCGAGCCCGACCTGGGGCGGCATCCTCGCCGAGGGGCGGCGCAACATGGTCGTCTCGCCCTGGCTCCCTGTCCTGCCGGGCCTGGCCATCCTGGTGACCGTGCTGAGCATCAACCTGTTCGGGGACGGGCTCGCCGCCGTCATCGACCCCCGACTGCGCCGGGGTGGGATGCGCCGGATTCTGCCGCCGTCACTCACGGCAGCCTCCTGGCACGATCCCGGGACGGCGGCTCGGGACGAGTCGTCGCCGGCGTGGCCGGTCGCGACGGGGGAGGGCGCCCCGCTGCTGCAGGTGCGCGACCTTCGGATCGACTTCCCGGCGACCGAGAGCACCGTGCACGCGGTCCGCGGCATCGACTTCGACCTGCGGCGGGGCGAGACGCTGGGCGTGGTCGGCGAGAGCGGATCGGGCAAGTCGGTCACCGCGACGGCGATCCTGCAGTTGCTGGACCCACCCGGACGGGTCAGCACCGGACAGATCCTGCTCGACGGCGAGGACCTCGCCCGGGCCAGCAACCGACGCATGGCGCAGCTACGGGGTCGGCAGCTCGGCATGATCTTCCAGAACCCGGCCGCGTCGCTCAACCCGGTCCTGACGATCGGGTACCAGATGCGCGAAGCCCTGCGGCAGGTCACCGGCTGCACACGGAAGGAGGCCGCGGAGCGGTCGCACCGCGCGCTGCTCGACGTCGGGATCCCCGACCCGGCACGGGTCGCGCGGCAGTATCCGTTCGAACTCTCCGGGGGGATGAACCAGCGGGTGATGATCGCGATGGCGCTCGCGGCCAGCCCCCGCGTCCTGCTCGCCGACGAGCCGACCACCGCGCTGGACACCACCACGCAGGCGCAGATCCTGCGCCGCCTCGTCGACCTCACCGAGGAGCACGAGATCAGTCTGGTGCTGATCACGCACGACATCGCGGTCGTGGCCGAGTACGCGGACACGGTCATGGTCCTCTACGCCGGAGAGGTGTGCGAATACGGGCCGGTGCGCCAGGTCGTCGACGACCCCCGCCACCCCTACACGCGGGCGCTGCTGGAATCCGTGCCCCGGGTCGAGACCGCCGACGAACGGTTGGTGCCGATTCCCGGTGACCTGCCGGATCCACGCGCCCAGCGCACCGGTTGCCCGTTCGCCGCCCGCTGTCCCGAGGTCATGGACGTCTGTCGCGAGGTCAAGCCGCCGCGCTTCGACATCGGGGGCCGGCACGACGCCGCCTGCCACCTGTGGGCCCCGGACCGGGTCGCCGGGAGCAAGCCATGAGCGCACCGCTGCTGGAGGTCCGTGGCCTGTCGAAGCACTTCTCGGTCCGGCGACGCGCGGGGTGGACCCGCAAGGTCCACCCGCTGCGGGCCGTCGACGACGTGTCGTTCACGCTCGACGCGGGAGAAACGCTCGGACTGGTCGGCGAGAGTGGCTGTGGCAAGTCCACGCTCGGGCGGACCGTGCTGGGGTTGCTCGCGCCCACCGCCGGCGAGGTGCTGTTCGAGGGCGAGCACTTGACCGAAGGCGATCCGCGGTTGCGACGGACCGCGCAGATCGTGTTCCAGGACCCCTACACCTCGTTGCCGCCGAAGATGCGGGTCGGCCGCATCATCGCCGAGCCGTTGCTGATCCACGACCTCGTGCCCCGCGCCGATGTCACCGAGCGGGTCGCGAGCCTGCTACGCGACGTCGGCCTGAAGCGGGAACACGCCTCCGCACTGCCGCATCAACTCTCCGGCGGACAGCGCCAGCGGGTCGGCATCGCCCGGGCGCTGGCGGTCGAACCCAAACTGATCGTGGCCGACGAGGCCGTCTCCGCACTCGACGTCTCCGTCCAGGCCCAGATCCTCAACTTGCTCAAGGACCTGCAGGAGCAGCGCGGGATCGCCCTGCTGTTCATCTCGCACGACCTCGGCGTCGTGCGCTACATGAGCCACCGCATCGCGGTCATGTATCTCGGCCGGATCGTCGAACTCGGTCCTGCCGTCGACCTCGTCGAGCAGCCCCTGCACCCCTACACGCGTGGGCTGCTCGCGGCGGTGCCCCGCATCGACGCCCGCCGGTCCGCCGTGCGCATCGAGTCCGAGCCGCCCAATCCGGTGGACCCGCCCGAGGGTTGCAGATTCCACCCCCGCTGCCCGATCGCGCAGTCGCGCTGCTCACACGACCCTCCGCAACTGCTGGACTGGCTGCCCGGTCGCGAGGCGGCCTGCCACTTCGCCCTCGACGGACCCGATGCCCCGGCTCCCGTCGCCGGTGACCGTCTGCATCCGCCGGGAGCCGCGTCGTGAGCAGGCCGCGGATCGCCGTCGTCGGCCTCGGGTTCATGGGTGCCAGGTGGGGCCGTGCCATCGCCGAACACCACGGTGCCGCCCTTGCCGTGGTCGCCGACCTGCGTGCCGACGTCGGCCGAAGCGTCGCCGACGACCTCGGCGCCGAGTTCGTGGCCGACCCCCTCGAAGCGGCGTCACGCCCGGACATCGATGGCGTGGTGGTGTGCACCCCCGAGGACGGTCACGTCGATGTCGCGGTCACGGCGATCGAGGCTGGGAAGGCCGTCGCCGTCGAGAAGCCGTTGGCCCACACGGTCGTGGACGCCGAACGCATCCGCGACGCGGCAGAGGCGAACGGCGGCCTCGTGCTCGCCGGTCACGTGCTGCGTTTCGAACCGCGCTACGCGGCGATCCGTCGTGCGATCGAGGCCGACGAGATCGGTGCGGTCCAGGCCGTGCGCAGCGAACGGATCGGTCTGGTCGCCGATCAGGACGTCCTGCAGGGTCGGACCTCGGTGGCGCTGTACTACGGCGTCCACGAGTTCGACCTCGCCCGTTGGTACGCAGGTGAGGTCGCCGAGGTGTGGGCGGCGCGCAGCCGCGGCGTCGTCGCCGCCCACGGTCACGACGTCGAGGACCTGTACTCGGTCGGGCTGTCGTTCGCCAGCGGCGCACACGGCACGGCCATGATCGGCTGGTCACTCCCACCGCGCACGCCGGGCTTCGGGATCGCCGGTTTCACCGTCATCGGCGAACGTGGTGTGCTCCAGGTGGCGCAGGGCACCACCGGATTCCAGATGGTCCTCGACGAGGGCACGGTCGACGTCGACGTCCACTACTCGCCCCAGGTGCACGGCCGGCTCCGCGGTGCCCTCGGCCTCGAGGTCGACCACTTCGTCCGCTGCGTACGCGGCGAGCAGGAGCCGATCTGCACGGCCGCCGACGGCGTCGAGGCGGTCCGGATCGCGCTCGCGATGGAACAGGCGGCCACGACCCGGACGGCCGTCGCGGTCGGGTCCGGCGCCGACACGAAGCGCGACGCCGCACGGGGGGTCAGCCGATGAACGAACTCGCCCACATGACCACCGAGGAGGCAGCCGGTGCGCTCGCCTCGGCGGGACTGGCGATCGTCCCACTCGGCAGTTGCGAGCAGCACGGGCCGCACCTCTCGCTCGACACCGACCTGGCCATCGCGGACGCGCTCGCGCGTCGACTCGCGGCCGACCTCGGCCCCGACGCCGTGCTGTGCCCCCCGCTCGGCTACGGCCTGTCGGAGCACCACCTCGCATTCGCCGGGACCCTGACGCTGCGGCCGTCCACCTACCTGGCGGTGCTCGACGACCTGTTCGAGAGCCTGCACCACGCCGGGTTGCGCCGGGTGCTGCTCGTCAACGGCCACGGCGGGAACATCGATGCCCTGCGACTGGCGGGCCGGACCGCCCGACGGGACCGGGGGATGCTGGTCGCGTCGATCATGTGGGCCGTGCTGGCCGCCGACGAGGTGGCCGCCGCCGCCCGGAGCGACGCCTTCGGTCACGCCTGCGAGACCGAGACGTCGATGGCGCTGGCCCTGGTCCCCGACCGTGTACGGACCGAACGCCTGGGACCGGCGGGCAGACGCTCGTCGGTGGACCCGATGACCGATCCGCCGCGGGCATCGGTCGACGAGTCGGTGTGGCTGCACCAGTGGAGCGATGACGGCGCGCTCGGCGACCCGAGGCTGGCCACCGCGGCGGCCGGCGAGCAGATCGCCGCTGCCGCCCACGGCCGGGCTCTCGACTTCGCCCGCCGCATGCTGATCCGCCCACTGCCCGAGGAGAGCTGATGGCGACGACGGAACTGCGGCTGCTGGTAGCCGACGATTGGGTCGAGGGGATCGCCCAGCCGTTGCCCCTGCACAGCCCGGTCACGGGCGAGGTCGTCGCCCTGGTCCACCAGGCCGACGCCGGACATCTCGACCGCGCCGTCGACGCGGCGTGGGAGGCCCACCACAAGCTCGCGCGCATGACCGCGTTCGAGCGGGCCGCCCTGACCCACCGGGTGGCCGACCTGATCGAGGAACGCGCCGGGACGATCGCCCGTGACCTCTCCGCCGAGCACGGCAAGCCGATGGTCGGCGAGGCGCTGCCCGAGGTCGCCGCGGCCGTGGAGATGTTCCGCGACGCCGCCGAGGGGATCAAGCGGCTCGAGACCAGCGTGATCCCCTCCTCCGACCCTGCCAAGCGGGTCATCACGATTCGTCAACCCCGCGGCGTGTACGGCCTGCTCACGCCGTGGAACTTCCCGGTCACGATTCCCAGCGAGTACCTCAGCGCCGGCCTCGCGACCGGTAACGGCATGGTCTGGAAGCCGTCGGAGCTCACGCCCACGTCGGCGGCCCACCTCGCGCAGTGCTTCCTCGATGCCGGCGTGCCTGCGGGCACGCTCAACCTGCTCCACGGGGACCCGGCCGAGATCGGCGGCGGCATCGCCGGCCACGAGCGGGTCGTCGCGGTCGGCCTGACCGGCAGCAGCCGCACCGGTCAGGCGGTGGCGGCGAGGGCAGCCGGGAAGCCGCTGTTGTTCGAGCTCGGCGGCAACTGTCCGGTCATCGTGTTCGACGACGCGGACCTGGACACGGTCGTCGAGAAGTTGGCCTTCGGTTGCTTCGCGAATGCCGGCCAGATCTGTGACTCGGTCGAACGGATCCTGGTTCACGAGCGGATCCAGGACGACCTGGTCGCCGGGCTCGCCGAGGCGGCCTCCCGGCTTCGCCTCGGATCACCGTTCGACGAGAGCACCACGCTCGGGCCGGTCATCAACGAAGCGGGCGCCGCCAGGATCGACGCGCACCTCGCCGATGCCACCGACCGGGGTGCGACCGTCGTCATGGGCGGCGGACGTGCCGGCGGGCACCCGACCGCGCTGTACTACCAGCCCACGGTCGTCGCCGGGATCCGACCGGGCATGCGCATCGAGGCCGAGGAGACGTTCGGTCCGGTCGCAGCCGTGATGGCGGTCGAGGACGAGCAGGCGGCGGTGGAGGCAGCGAACCGGTCGTCGACGGGACTCGTCGGTGCCGTCTTCACCCGCGACATCGGTCGTGCGATGCGTGTGGCCGAGGCGTTGGAGACCGGCATGGTCAACATCAACGACTCGACGGCCTACTGGCAGCCACACACGCCGTTCGGCGGCTTCAGCGGCAAGAACAGCGGCATCGGCCGTCTCGGCGGCCGGTGGACGCTCGAGGAGATGACGCAGATCAAGACCATCAACCTCGACGTGAGCTGACCGGAACTGTCCGCATCCGGCGTCTAGCCTCCGCCCGATGGAACTGACCCCCGCGCACCTCAACCGCGCCACGCTGGCGCGGCAGTCGCTGCTCGGACGGGCCGCTCTCTCGGTCGTC
>Ga0208490_100584_pt1 | contig 20883 bp, 22 predicted proteins | sample SubbioAug_CSWold_FD_184818 | JGI IMG/M metagenome (GOLD analysis project Ga0208490, IMG submission 184818) | Serpentinite rock and fluid subsurface biosphere microbial communities from McLaughlin Reserve, California, USA - CR11Aug_CSWold (SPAdes) | ecosystem: Environmental > Terrestrial > Deep...
CCCCTTCCCGGCCCTGCGGGCCGCCGGGGATGACACGGAATGGGTGCCTGCCTGTTAAATGGCGTGCACGGCAACGACATGACGGACTGAAAGCAAAGGCTTTTCCATGACCTACGATCTCATCATCATCGGCACCGGCCCCGGCGGCTATGTCTGCGCCATCCGCGCGGCGCAGCTCGGCCTGAAGACGGCCGTCGTCGAGAAGCGCAAGGCCCATGGCGGCACCTGCCTGAATGTCGGCTGCATCCCGTCGAAGGCGCTGCTGCACGCATCGCATCTGTTCGAGGAGGCGGCGACGCACTTCCCGCAATTCGGCATCGATGTCGGCACGCCCAAGCTCGATCTCGCAAAGATGCTCGCGCACAAGGATGCGGCGGTCGAGGGCAACACCAAGGGCGTCGAGTTCCTGCTGAAGAAGAACAAGATCGACGCCTTCCACGGCGCGGGCAGGATCCTCGCCGCCGGCAAGGTCCAGGTGACGGCGGAAGACGGGTCCACCCAGGAACTGGAGACGAAGAACATCGTCATCGCCACCGGCTCCGACGTGATCAGCCTGCCGGGCGTCGAGATCGACGAGAAGCGCATCGTCTCCTCGACGGGCGGGCTGGAACTGACGGAAGTGCCGAAGAAGATGGTCGTCATCGGCGGCGGCGTGATCGGGCTCGAACTCGGCTCCGTCTGGCGGCGGCTGGGGGCGGAAGTCACCGTCGTCGAATACCTCGATCGTATTCTCGCGGGCATGGACAACGATGTCGCCAAGTCCTTCCAGCGCATCCTGCAGAAGCAAGGGATGAGCTTCAAGCTCGCCTCCAAGGTGACCAGCGCCAAGGCCTCCGACAAGGGCGTGACGCTCACCATCGAGCCAGCTGCCGGTGGCGACGCGGAGACGATCGAGGCGGATGTCGTCCTCGTATCGGTGGGTCGTCGTCCATACACCGACGGGCTGGGTCTCGAAGAGGCCGGCGTCACCCGCGACGAGAAGGGCCGCGTGGCGATCGATGCGCATTATGCGACGAACGTGTCCGGCATCTACGCCATCGGCGATGTGGTGGTCGGCCCGATGCTCGCCCACAAGGCCGAGGACGAGGGCGTGGCGCTCGCCGAACTGCTCGCCGGCAAGGCGGGCCACGTGAATTACGCGATCATCCCCAATGTCGTCTACACCTACCCGGAAGTCGCCTCGATCGGGAAGACGGAAGAAGAGCTGAAGGCGGAGGGCACGGCCTACAACACGGGCAAGTTCCCCTTCACCGCGAATGGCCGCGCCAAGGCGAACCTGCAGACGGACGGCTTCGTCAAGATTCTCGCCGATGCAACGACGGATCGTGTGCTCGGGGCGCATATCGTCGGGCCGGAAGCGGGCAACCTGATCCACGAGATCGCCATCGCCATGGAGTTCGGCGCTTCCTCGGAAGACATCGCCCGCACGTGCCACGCGCACCCGACTCTAGCAGAAGCGGTAAAGGAATCAGCGCTCGCGGTTGACAAGCGTGCATTGCATATGTAGTGACCGCGTATGCAGCCGGGGGTAGTTATAATTTGCATTTATTGCCCCCGGCCTGCATTAACCTAGCAACCCTGGATATTAAACTTAATACGGCTTAATGCTCGCACAGGTTTCATCTTTCGGTTAGCTTCTCGTCAACCTTGGATCGAGGAGACCCGTCGATGACAACAATCAACGTCAATACCGCCAGCCAGTCGATCAGCGCCGATGCGGCAAAGGAAGCGCAGAAGCAGTCGATGCTTGCTGACTTTCAGGCGACGCAGATAGCCCAGCAGAAGCATTCGGATGTGCAGCTGGCGCATCACACCAGCATCACGCCGACCTCCAGTGCCGGCCTCGTCTCCCAGGCCATGAACCCGCTTGCAGGAAGCGCCGCCGAAGTCTTCGCCCGCGCCGGCGTGATCAGCATCACCGAGCCGACCAAGGCGACGATCACCTTCGAGAACGAGCACGCCGCCTTCAAGAACACGCTGGTGATGTACAAGCTCGACGCCAACGGCGTCTTCAAGGAGGCGCAGGCGATCTTCCCGAACGCCTCGGCCAAGGGCTCCGGCGGACAGCTGATCGACGGCCATTCCTCGGTCGACATCACGCTCAACGCCGGCGACCAGATCGGCTTCGCCCTGCTGCCGAACGGCTTCGCCAACGAAAAGTCCCGCGAGCTCCTCACCCGCCAGGACGGCCACCTCGCCTTCCACAACTGGCGCGGCGAGCCTGCCAACCTCTTCCGCGACAACCCCGAGAGCCTGCAGCTCGTGCATATCGACAAGTGGGGTCGTCGCGAGCCGATCAGCGGCGAATTCGGCAACAAGGTCTTCCACAGCACGGGGAACGAAGCGCAGGGTATCCGCACCAACTTCGACGGCAAGGATCACGCCGACCAGCTCGTCGATGCCGAACGCGGCAAGATCCTGATGGGCTTCGACGATCTGCCGCGCGGCGAGGACGCCATACGCAAGAACGTCATCGTCTCCATGGATATCGGACGCACGAACGCGGCGGCTCTCACGCAGGACCTGATCGACGATCGGCCCAAGACCTTCCGCGAGATGGCCGGCGCCGACATGAAGGCGAGCCACGACGAGATCATGGCCACGGCGCGCATGTATGACGAGGACGGCGACGGTCGCCTCAACGAGCAGGAATGGGCGAAGTTTGCGCCGCTGCTCAACCTCACGCAGGCGGACCACAAGCATTTCGTCGGGCTGCGCGGGCGCGGCGACCTCGACTCGCTCTCCTACCTCATCTCCAGGGGCGACGTCAGCGGCGACGGTCGGATCGACGAACGCGAGCTTCTCGAGCTCGGCCGCCGCCTCAACGGCAACAACCCGCAGGTCATCGAGAGCTTCCGCGAGGCGGCGGGCGTCGACTGGAAACTGGACTACGAGGAGTTCATCTCCACGGCCGAATCGCACGACAAGAACGGCGACGGCCTGAGCCAGGCGGAATGGAACCGCTTCGCTCCCGTCCTCGGCCTGACGCCGCCGGACCGCAACCTGTTCCTGAACTTCAACGGGCAGTTCGACATCGCCAAGTTCAAGACCGTCTTCGACCTCGCCGACACCGGCGGCGACGGTTATCTCGATCCGCGCGAAGTGCTCGATCTGCGCCGCATCGTCCTCGAGAACTTCGCGCCGACGGAGTTTCCCGATGACGGTCGGATGACGATCCTGCCGTATCCGCTGCCGATTCAGCCTCCCGTGCAGGATCAGCCTGGCGTGGGCGAGGGGCGCGGGAAGGGCCGTGGCCGCGGTCGTGGACCAGGCGAAGGGCGTGGCAATAGTGGTTTCGCCAGCCAGAACTTCAAGTCCGAAGGCGAGGCGGTAGCCGCCAAGACCGAGACTGCAAGCCCAACCGGCATCAGCATCAAGGTGCAGGCAGAGACGAACGTCGACACCAGCCCCAAGAGCAGCCCCGCGCCGGACCGGGCACCGCCGCAGATCAAGGATGGATCAACGCGCTGGTAAGGGGCCAGAGCATCATTCCGTCAGGTGGATACGAGCTTCCGGCTGGAATGATGTGGCGACACGAAAATCCGAAGTGCCCGATCTGACGCTGTCAGGTCGGGCGTGGCGTCATCTGGAAGCGGATCGAGATCCCCGGTCCGCTTTCGCGTCGGTGAAGCTCAGCGGACGCCGGCGCTGGATTTCTTGCGAGTCACGCGCGAATGCACGCGTCCGATCACGTTGAGGAGATAGGGCCGGCGCAGGCCGAAGATGTCGTGCAGGATGTCCTCCACGTGATGAGCATAGAACGGCTTCTGCAGGAAACCTGCGACGCCGAAATGCTTCGACGCGCCCTCGATCTTTTCATTGCGCGTGCCCGACATCAGGAGAAGGGTCGTCTCGGGCGAGATGTCCTTGGCCTGACAGGCCGTCTCGAAGCCGTCGATCCCCGCCATGTTCAGATCGATCAGGGCGAGATCGTACTTCGTCAGCTGCATCAGCTTGAGCGCATGCCGGCCGCTGTCGGTCTCGTCGACCTCGAGGTCAAAGCGGGCGTTCACGAGGACCTTGCGGATGAGGGCACGGGCAACCTGCGAATCCTCCACGAGCAGCAGCCGCAGCTTCTGCTTCATGCGCGTGACTGCGCGCATCATCGAGACCACGTGCTCCGGGTCGAAGGGCTTCTTCAGGAATTCATAGGCATCGAGCTCGGTCGAGAGTGCCACCCAGCGGGTGAGGACCGTGTCCGACATCAGGATCGTCACGGGCTTGACGTTCCGCAGCCGCGCGATCGCGACCGCCTCGGCACCGCTCATCCCGGGGAGCTTGACGTTCACGAAGGCGACGTCGGGCTTCAGCGCGACGATCTTCTCGGCCGCATCCGACCCGTTCTCCACCTCGACGATCTCGATCGCCGGATCGAAGCTCCTGAGCGCGATGGTCAGATTGAGGCGCGTAGCCGGCGTCTCGTCCGCGATCAGAACGCGGAGAGATCCGTGCCGGGCCGAGCCGTCCGATCTGGTGTTCGCAACTGTCGTCGTCACTGGTCGATCCCGTCTTGAAGCCGACATTCAAGCTACATTGCAATCCTTTTCGTTAGGTTACATTTAACGCGCACCCGCGGCACGAGGATGAAGCGCGTTGTATGCCTGCATTATCTTCTCGGTGTCGATCTTGGTATAGATCTGTGTTGTCGTAAGGGAAGCATGGCCGAGTAATTCCTGGATCGCACGCAAGTCGCCACCTTTCGACAGCAAGTGTGTCGCAAAGGAATGCCGCAATGCGTGTGGCGTCGCGCTCGCCGGCAGGCCGAGAACGCCGCGTAGTTCCTCCATTGCGAGCTGTACTATGCGCGGGGACAAAGGCCCGCCGCGAACGCCCACAAACAACGGATCGTCTCCCGTCAGCGGATGCGGGCATAGCCGCAGATAGAGCGCGATTGCCTCTCGCACCGGAGCGATCACCGGAACGGTGCGCGTCTTCCCGCCCTTGCCGCGCACGGTGACGACGTCGGTCGCGTCGATGGGAGCGTCCTCGACGGTGATGCCCAGCGCCTCGGATATGCGCAGACCCGAGCCGTAGAGCAGGGCGAGGACGGCGGCGTCGCGCGCCAGCACCCATGCTTCGCGCTCGCTCACCGGGCGCGACTGCGTCTGCGTGACGGCAACAGCATTTCCCATGCTGAGCGGACGCGGGAGCGTCTTCGCGAGGCGCGGTCCGCGCACGGCGGCGAAGGCCGAGGCCTCGCCGTGGCCCGCCCGCGCGAGGTGACGCGCAAAGCCGCGCAGGGCCGCGAGCTGGCGCATCAGGGTGCGGCTTTCCACGCCCTCGCGCCGCCGAAAGGCGAGGAAGGCGCGGATATCCATCGGTTTCAGGGCGGTGACCGCCGCGATATCCGCCGGCTCGCCGAAATGCCCCTGCAGGAAGACGAGGAACTGGCGCAGGTCGCGGGTATAGGCCTCGATGGTCTTGGGCGCCAGACGCCGCTCGAAGGCGAGGACGCCGAGCCAGTCCTTCAACGCGCCCGTGAGTGCGGCATCGGCGGGAATGTCGGCGAGGGAGGAAGGCTGCTTCGTCACGGCACACCTCTCACGTCGGTTGCTTCAGGCGCTGGCCGAGCGCCTGGTAGAGGCGGGCGGCCGCGATGACGAGGACGACGGTCCAGGCGACTTCGAGCACCGCCCCGAGGATGGCGAGGATCAGCCCCGCCGGACGCAGCGGCGCGACCTCGCGCAGCAACCCGTCGAGCGGCAATCCGAGGAAGAGAAAGGGAATGGAGCAAAGGGCCAGCACGAGAAAGATCTGCCAGCCATGCCCCGCACTGTCGATGATGGCGAGCGGCCACCGCGCCCCCGGCGCTTCGACCGCGATCGCCGGAAACAGCAGCGTGAGGCGCACCGAGAGGAGGATGGTGAGCGCGAACGCGGCGAGGACGATCATCGTGCTCGCCGGCGGCCCGAACACGCCGCCGAGCGCCGCCCCGCCGAAATATCCAACCAGCGTCAGGGCCGAAAGGATCAGCGATGCGCGCACGAATGCGCCGAGCGGGCGGCTGCGCAGGGCGGCTGCGAGACGCGGCGTGATCTCCCCCATCAACACGAAGCGATGAAGCACGACCGACATGGGCGCGAGCACCAGCACGTTGAGGAGCACCTCGATCGATCCGATGGCGAGCGGCGACAGACCGCTCGCCTCGGTGAGAAAGACCCGGCGCGCAATGCCCAGGATCACGGCGAGCAGGACCGTGTCGAAGAGGACGAGCGGCATGGCGCGCGCCGCCACCGCCGCATCCTCGAAGGCGCTGCGGACGACGGCTTGTGTCTCGATCGTTCTGGCGCTCATCATACCTCGAAAAATCTCACGCGCGGCATCAATATCGGCGGGCAGCTTGACTGATGCGGGATCACCGGTCTCCGTGACGGATGGAAGCCGCAACCGATTCGTTCGACACTCGACACATGCCTCGCCACATTTCTTGCCCGAACCTTGGCCCCGCCACCTTAAAACGGCATTAACTAACAATGTCTCAGCGCATCGCGGACGTCATCGTCCCGCTCGCCCTCGATACAGCCTACAGCTACGCGGTCCCGGCGGATATGGCCGTTTCTCCGGGCGAGGCCGTGCGCGTGCCTTTCGGGCCGCGCGAGACGGTGGGAATGGTGTGGGGCCTGCGCGAGGGCGGCGCGAGCAATCTCAAGGCGATCATCGCGCTGGCGGGCGGCCCGATCTTCTCCGGCGAACTGATCCAATTCCTCGACTGGGTCGGCCGCTGGACGCTCGCGCCGCGCGGGGCGGTGCTGGCGATGGCCCTCAAGCGCCCCGACGAGGAGCGCGGCGAGGCGATCCGCGTGGGGGTGAGGCTCTCCGGACCTCCGCCCGCCCGCGTCACGCCCGCCCGCTCGCGTGTTCTCGCGGTCGTCGAAGGCGGGCTCGTCCACACCAAGCGCGACCTCGCGCAGGCAGCCAGCGTCAGCGCCAGTGTGATCGACGGCCTGATCGACGAGGGCACGCTGGAGACGCTCTCGCTCCCGCCCGAGCGCCTGTTCGGAACGCCCGACCCGGACCACGCGCATACCGATCTTTCGCCGGCTCAACATGCTGCTGCACAGGAGCTGATGGAGGCGGTGGATGCCCGGGCCGCCGCCCCCATCCTGCTCGAAGGCGTCACCGGATCGGGGAAGACGGAGGTTTATTTCGAGGCGATCGCGCAGGCTCTCCGGGTGGGACGGCAGGCGCTGATTCTCGTGCCCGAGATCGCGCTCACGGCGCAGTTCCTCGACCGGTTCGCCGCCCGCTTCGGCACCCGCCCCGCCGCCTGGCATTCCGGCGTTACCGGACGCAAGCGCGAGAAGCTCTATGCGGGGCTGGCCTCGGGCGAGGTGCGGGTCGTCGCTGGCGCGCGCTCGGCGCTGTTCCTGCCCTATGCTGATCTCGGCCTGATCGTGGTCGATGAAGAGCACGAGGGGGCCTACAAGCAGGAGGAGGGGGTGCATTACCACGCCCGCGACATGGCGGTCGTGCGCGGGAGCATCGAGAAATTCCCCGTCATCCTCGCCTCGGCGACACCCTCCATCGAGACCCGGGTCAACGCCGCGCAGGGCCGGTATCGCCACGTGCGCCTCCCCGAGCGCTTCGGCGGGCGCTCCATGCCCGACATCAAGGCGATCGACCTGCGCGCCAGGCCGCTGGAGACCGAGCGCTGGATCTCCGAGGGGCTGGCGAAAGCGGTCGACGATACCGTGGCGCGCAAGGAGCAGGCGCTCTTGTTTCTCAACCGCCGGGGCTATGCGCCGCTGACGCTCTGCAAATCCTGCGGGCACCGCTACGAGTGTCCCAACTGCTCGGCCTGGCTCGTCGATCACCGCTTCCGCCGCTCCCTCGTCTGCCACCATTGCGGCCATATCGAGCGCCGCCCCAACGCCTGCGTCGCCTGTGGGAGCGTCGATTCGCTCGCCGCCTGCGGCCCGGGCGTCGAGCGCATCGCGGAGGAGGCGGCGGCGCGGTTCCCCGACAAGCGCGTGATCACCCTCTCCAGCGACATGCCCGGCGGCACGGAGCGCCTGCGCCGGGAGCTGGAGGAGATCGCGGCGGGCGAGTTCGACATCGTCATCGGCACGCAGCTCGTCGCCAAGGGTCACAACTTCCCGCTGATGACACTGGTCGGCGTGCTCGACGCCGATATCGGCCTCACCTCCGGCGATCCCCGCGCCGCCGAGCGCACGTTCCAGTTGCTCCAGCAGGTGACTGGGCGTGCAGGGCGCGGCGAGAGCCCGGGGCGGGCGCTGGTGCAGACTTACCAGCCCGATCACCCGGTCCTCAAGGCGCTGCTTTCGGGCGATGCCGAGCGCTTCTATGAGCAGGAGATCGAGGGCCGCAGGCTTGCGGGCCTCCCTCCGTTCGGACGCCTCGCCTCGCTGATCGTCTCCGCGAGCGACAAGCCGGAGGCCGAAAAGCACGCCCGGGCGCTGGCCCAAACCGCTCACGCAATGGATGTTCTGGGCCGTCGCCTGACGGTTCTGGGCCCGGCGGAAGCCCCGATCGCGCTGATCCGCGGGCGTTTTCGATTTCGGTTGCTGGTGAAGAGCGCCCGGGACGTGGACATTCAGTCATTCATCCGCGACTGGCTGGCAAAGGCCCCGAAGCCGCGCGGCAATACCCGCGTCACCATCGACATCGACCCGCAGAGCTTCTTCTAGAGACGGCATTCGATCGACGCCCCGGTTGTCCAGCAGAACAACCTTATGGCGAGTTCACCGGAAAGTGATCGATTTGTATACGATCGGATTCAGAGTTGTTTAAAGAGTTGTGCGCAACATCCCCCGCAATCGAAGCGCGACCTCGGAGAAATCATGATCCATCAGCTCATCTACTACAGCCGCAACACCGTTCCCGGCGACGATCGCGCCATGATCACCAACATGCGCGAAATCCTGGGCGCCTCGCAGCGCAACAATACGCGGGACGGGATCACCGGCTTCCTGATCTTCGACAAGACGTGGTTCGTTCAGGTTCTGGAGGGCGATCAGGACAAGGTCACCGAAACCTACGATCGTATCGCGAAGGACACCCGCCATTCCGGCACCGTCGTGATGAGCGTGCGCGATACCGCCATGCGTTCCTTCCCGAACTGGAGCATGGGCGGGGCGCTGCGATCGCCGGAGGTGCAGGAGGTCTATCTCGAAAACGGCATCGGCGGCGATCTCGACCCGACGAAGCTGAAGGGCGCGCAGATCCTCCAGCTCGCCCTCGACCTGCAGGCCCACGACCAGGCGAAGCGCGAGGGCCTCAAGGCGGCCGGCTGATCTTCAGCCCACTCTTTGCCGACGATGTCCGGAGCGGGCCGCCATATGCGGTCCGCTTCATGCATTTTGGGATCGACGGCGCGGATGCAAAACGGGCGTGTGCGCCTGCGGGGGTAGCGCAAGGGTCGCGAGCCGTGCACTTATGACGCATGTCGTGACGAGGCCCGCACATGATCGATCTCGCTTCCTGGACGCCGCGTCCACGCCCGCAGCGCATCGCGCTCGAGGGGCGCTACGTGCGCCTTGAACCCCTTGACGCGCAGGAACACTTCGAGGCTCTGTTCGAGGCCGGCTCGGGAGAGGACGCCGATACGCTCTGGCGCTATCTCGCCGAGCGCCCCATCACGCGAAAGAGCGACTTCGAGCTCTGGATCGCCAAGGCATCCTCCTCCCCCGACCCGCTCTTCTTCGCGGCGATCGATACCCGGACGGGCCGGGCCGAGGGTCGTCTGGCGCTGATGCGCATCGAGCCGGCGCATGGCGTGATCGAGACCGGCAACATCCTCTTCGGCCCGCGCCTCGCCCGCAGCCGCGCCGCGACCGAGGCGATATACCTGCAGGCGAAACACGTCTTCGACGATCTCGGATACCGCCGCTTCGAGTGGAAGTGCAATGCCGACAACGCCCCCTCGCGCCGCGCCGCCCTGCGCTTCGGCTTCAGCTTCGAGGGCGTTTTCCGCCAGCACATGGTCGTGAAGGGCGAGAACCGCGATACGGCCTGGTACGCCATGCTCGACCACGAATGGCCTCGCCTGCGCCTTGCCTACGAGGCCTGGCTCGATCCGGCGAACTTCGATGCGCAGGGTCACCAACTGACGCCGCTCGCGGCATTCATGCAAACCACGGGAGGACCAACATGACAGGACGTCTTGAAGGCAAAGTCGCGGTCATAACCGCGGCAGGCCAGGGGATCGGCCGCGCCATCGCCGAGGCCTTCATCCGCGAGGGAGCGAGCGTGCATGCGAGCGATCTGCACGCCGACAAGCTCTCGGGCCTCGCCGCCGCCAGCGCACAGGCGCTCGACGTGCGCAACGGCGACGCGATCGCGGCTTATGCGAAAGACGTCGGCGGCGTCGATATCCTCGTGAACTGCGCCGGCTACGTGGCGCACGGCACGGTCCTCGATTGCGACGACGAGAGCTGGGATTTCTCCTTCGACATCAACGTGAAATCCGCCCACCGCATGATCAAGGCCTTCCTGCCGGGCATGCTGGAGAAGGCGGGCGGTTCGATCGTGAACATCGCGTCCGCAGCCTCGTCCGTAAAGGCCGCACCAAACCGCTACGTGTATGGCGCGACGAAGGCCGCGCTCATCGGGATGACCAAGGCGGTGGCGGTGGACTTCGTGGCGAGGGGCGTTCGATGCAACGCCATCTGCCCCGGTACGATCCAGTCGCCGTCACTCGACGAGCGCATCGCCGGGCTCGCGGCATCCAGCGGCGCGTCGCTGGAGGAGGTGCGCGCGGCCTTCGTCGGGCGACAGCTGATGGGGCGGCTCGGGACGCCGGAGGAGATCGCCTTTCTCGCCTTGTATCTCGCCAGCGACGAGAGCGCCTTCACGACGGGCGTGGCGCACGTGATCGACGGCGGCTGGAGCACTTGAGGGACGCCGGACGGATCAAGGAAACTCAGCAATTCCGCTTTACGAGGGCCGGTTTCGCGGGCTACTTCAATCCAGAATGAATGCCGGAGGCGGCCGGCTGCAAGGGGAGGCCAACATGCACATTCTCGTAACAGGCGCGGCCGGAATGGTCGGACGCAAGCTCATCGAACATCTGGCGCATGTCGGCAAGATCGGCGGCCAGGAGATCAAGAGCGCGCTCCTGCACGACATCATCGAGCCCACGGGGCCTGAGTTCGCGCCCTTCAAGGTCGAGACGGTGGCGCTCGATTTCTCCGCGCCCGACACGCCCGCACGCCTCGTCGCCGACCGCCCGGACGTGATCTTCCATCTCGCGGCGATCGTTTCCGGCGAGGCCGAGCTCGATTTCGAAAAGGGCTATGCGGTCAATCTCGACGGGACGCGCAACCTCTTCGAGGCCATCCGCACGATCGGCAAGGAAACGGGCGATTATTGTCCCCGCATGGTCTTCACCTCGTCGATCGCGGCCTATGGCACGCCCCTGCCCGACGAGATTGACGACGAGTTCCTGCAGGCTCCGCTCACGAGCTACGGCACGCAGAAGGTCATCGGCGAGCTGCTCCTGACCGATTTCACCCGCAAGGGCATCTTCGTCGGCGTCGGCATCCGCCTGCCCACGATCTGCGTGCGCCCGGGCAAGCCGAACAAGGCGGCGTCGGGCTTCTTCTCCAACATCATCCGCGAGCCGCTCGCCGGCGAAGAAGCCATCCTGCCGGTCTCGGAGGACGTCAGCCACTGGCACGCCTCGCCGCGCTCCGCCGTTGGCTTTCTCGTGCACGCAGCCGAGATCGACAGCGAGGCGGTCGGGCCGCGCCGCACGCTGAACATGCCCGGCGTCGCAGCGACCGTCGCCCAGCAGATCGAGGCGCTGCGCAAGGTCGCCGGCGAGAACGTCGTCAAGCGCATCCGCCGGGAGCCCGATCCGATGATCGAGCGCATCGTCGGCAACTGGGCCCGGGGTTTCGCCCCCAAACGCGCCATCGCTCTCGGCTTCACCGCCGAGAAGACCTTCGAGGAGATCATCCGCGCGCATATCGAGGACGAACTCGGCGGCCGCTTCGTCGCCTGATCGGGGCATATTCGAACAGGGGGCCTCGTGCATCTGCGGGTCGACGAACTTGGTTGCCGCCGCTCCGGTCGGCTGATCTTTGCCGGATTGTCGTTCGACCTCGGACCCGGGGAGGCGCTGATCGTCACGGGCCGCAACGGGGCGGGGAAATCGACTCTGCTCGCGCTTCTGGCCGGGCGGATCGCGGCGGCCGGGGGCCGGATCGTCGTCGAAGACGTCGGCGAGGCGACCTTGCCCGAGAGCCTCCACTGGATCGGGCATCGCGACGGGCTGAAGGCGGCGCTGACGGCGGGCGAGAACCTCGCCTTCTCCCGCGACATCCTCGGCGCGCCGGCGCTCTCCCCGCGCGACGCGCTTTCCCGCGTGGGCCTCGCCCATGCGCACGAGCTGCCGTTGGCCTATCTCTCGGCGGGCCAGCGCCGCCGGGTCGCGCTCGCCCGGCTGCTCGTCGCGCATCGCCCGCTATGGCTCCTCGACGAACCCACCTCCGCGCTGGACACCGCCTCGCAGGAGGTCCTGCACACCCTGATGCAGGAGCATCTGACGCAGGGCGGGCTGATCATCGCGGCGACGCACCTGCCGCTCCTCGTCACGGGCGCGAAGGAGCTGCGCATCGAAGCGGCGATTCCGGCTGCGTCTCCGGACGTCGCAGGCGATGACGGGTGGGCGGCATGATGCGCGCCTTTCTCGCCCTGCTCGGACGCGACCTCAAGCTCGCCACCCGCATCGGCGGCTCGGGGATGCTCGGGCTCGTCTTCTTCCTGATGATCGTGACGCTCGTCCCCTTCGCGCTCGGCCCCGATCTCAACCTGCTCTCGCGCATCGGCCCTGCGATCCTCTGGATCGCCGCGGTCCTCGCCACGCTGATCGGGCTCGACCGGCTGTTCCAGGCGGACGAAGAGGATGGCTCGCTCGACCTGATGCTCTCCTCGCCGCTTCCCCTCGAACTCGTCGTGATCGCCAAGGTGATTGCCCACTGGCTGACGACCGGCGCTCCTCTGGCCCTTGCGGTCCCGCTGTTCGGATTGCTCGTGGCGCTCGATTTCCAAGGCATGCTGGCGATGGTCGCGACGCTGCTCGTGGGCACGCCGGCGCTCACGTTCATCGGTGCGATGGGTGCCGCGCTCACCGCCTCGATCCGGCGCGGCGGGCTGATCCTGTCGATTCTGGTTCTGCCGCTCATGATCCCGACGCTGATCTTCGGCGTCTCGGCGGCCAATGCGGCGCGCGGCGGGACCGTGCCGTTTGCGACGCCCTTCCTCATCCTCTGCGCGCTTTCGCTCGTGACGGCGATCATAGGCACCGTTGCCGCAAGCATGGCCTTGCGGAATACGGAATAGATCGGCGACATTGCGCGGACGACTGATCGAGGAACGCACCGATGAGCATGATGGACGAATTCAAGAAATTTGCGTTGCGGGGCAATGTGCTGGATCTCGCCATCGGCGTGATCATCGGGGCTGCCTTCTCGCGGATCGTGAACTCGGTGGTGGCCGATCTCTTCATGCCGATCATCGGCGCGGTGACCGGCGGGCTCGATTTCTCGAACTACTTCATCGCGCTTTCGAGCGACGTCACGGCGACTTCGGTGGAAGCGGCGCGCGAGCAGGGGGCCGTGCTCGCCTATGGCAGCTTCATCACGGCCACGATCAACTTCCTGATTGTCGCCTGGATACTCTTCATCGTGGTGAAGGCGATCAACCGGCTGCGCGCCCGGGAGGATGCGAAGGTCCGGGCGGAACCGTCCGCTCCCGAGGTTCCGGCGGATATCAAGCTGCTGGCGGAGATCCGCGATCTTCTGGCGAAGAACGGCTCCGTCGAGGCTGCGCCCACCGGAGACGCGCCCGGTCGCACGCCCTGATTCAGCTCCTCAGACTTCCGTCACGCCCGCCGATTCCTGCGCCTCGAGCACCTTCGGGCGCGGCATCGATATCGTGTGGTAGCCGGCATCCACATAGTGGATCTCGCCGGTGACGCCGTTCGAGAGCGACGATAGCAGATAGAGCGCGCTGCCGCCGATATCCTCGATGGACACCGTCCGGCGCAGCGGCGCATGCGCCTTCTGGTAGGCGAACATCAGGCGCGCATCCGCGATGCCCGCACCTGCCAGCGTGCGGACCGGGCCGGGGGACAGCGCATTGACGCGGATGTTCTGCGGCCCGAGGTCGGACGCGAGGTAGAGCACGCTCGATTCGAGCGCGGCCTTGGCGATCCCCATCACGTTGTAGTTCGGCATCACCCGCGTCGAGCCGCCGAAGGTCAGTGTCAGCATCGCCCCGCCGTCGCGCATGCGCTTTGCCGCGCGCTGCGCCACCTCGGTGAACGAGAAGCAGGAGATCACCATGGTGCGGGCGAAATTCTCCCGCGTCGTGGCGTCGATGTAGCGGCCCTTGAGCTCGTTCTTGTCGGAAAATCCGATGGCGTGGACGATGAAGTCGAGCCCGTCCCACGCTTCGTCGAGCCGTTCGAACACGGCGTCGAGGGAGGCGACATCCTCGACGTCGCAGGGGAGCACCAGTTCGGAGCCGAGCGACTTCGCCAGCGGCTCGACACGCTTGCCCAACGCCTCGCCCTGATAGGTGAAGGCGAGTTCCGCGCCGTGTTCGGCCAGCATCTTGGCGATGCCCCAGGCGATCGAATGGTTGTTCGCGACGCCCATGACGAGCCCGCGTTTACCCTGCATCAGACCGGTCACCCGCGTCCCTCCCGTTTCAGTTCCGGACCGCGGTCCAATCAGGCTTCCAGCCGCTTCATCACGATGGTCGCGTTGGTGCCGCCGAAGCCAAACGAGTTCGACAGGACGCAGCCGATCTGGGCGTTGTCGCGGCGCTCGCGGATGATCGGCATGTCGGCGAAGGCCGGATCCAGCTCTTCGATATGGGCGTTGGCGCAGATGAAATCATTGTTCATCATGAGAAGCGAATAGATCGCCTCCTGCACGCCCGTTGCGCCGAGCGAATGCCCGGTCAGCGATTTCGTCGCTGCGATGGTCGGACACTTGTCGCCGACGCCGAAGACTTCGCGCAACGCCTCGATCTCCTTGAGATCGCCCACGGGGGTCGAGGTGGCATGCGGGTTGATGTAGTCGACGGGGACCTTCACGTGCTCCAGCGCCTGCCGCATGCAGCGGATCGCGCCTTCGCCCGAGGGGGCGACCATGTCGTAGCCGTCCGAGGTCGCGCCGTAGCCGACGATTTCGGCATGGATCGTCGCGCCGCGCGCCTTTGCGTGCTCCAGCTCTTCGAGCACGAGGACGCCCGCGCCGCCGGCGATGACGAAGCCGTCGCGGTTGGCGTCATAGGCGCGCGAGGCCTTGGACGGCGTGTCGTTGTACTTCGTCGACATCGCGCCCATGGCATCGAACAGGCAGGAGAGCGACCAGTCGAGATCCTCGCAGCCGCCGGCGAAGATGATGTCCTGCCGGCCGTGCTGGATTGTCTCGTAGGCGTTGCCGATGCAGTGATTCGAGGTCGCGCAGGCCGACGAGATCGAATAGTTCACGCCCTTGATCTTGAACCAGGTGGCGAGCGTGGCGGATGCCGTCGAAGACATCGCCTTGGGGACGGCGAAGGGGCCGATGCGCTTGGGCCCCTTGTCCTGCGTGATCCGCGCCGCATCGACGATCACCCGCGTCGAGGGGCCGCCCGAGCCCATGATGATGCCGGTGCGCTCGTTCGAGATGTCGCCCTCTTCGAGGCCGGAATCCTTGATCGCCTGGTCCATCGCCACGTGGTTCCACGCGGTGCCGCCGCCGTGGAAGCGCATGGCGCGGCGATCGACCAGCGCCTCGGCGTCGATCTGCGGCGCGCCGTGCACCTGGCACCGGAAGTTATACTTCGCGTAATCCTCCGCGAACGAAATCCCCGAGCGGCCCTCTCGCAGCGAGGCGAGGACCTCGTCGGTGGTGTTGCCGATCGAGGAGACGATCCCCATGCCCGTGACGACGACTCGCCTCATCTCAAACTCCCTGTAATTCCACGCCGACGCCGATTGCCGCGCATGGCGCGTTCGGCGTCAGTGCGGCATATTGTCATTTAGGCGGCGGCGTCCGGCTTGAACAGACCCACCCGCAGATCCTTCGCCTCGTAGATGCGCCGGCCATCGGCTTCGAGGAAGCCGTCGGCGATGCCGAGCACGAGCTTGGAGCGGAAGACGCGCTTGAGATCGACGCCGTAGACGACCTTCTTCACCGTGGGAAGAACCTGATCGGAGAACTTTACCTCGCCGACGCCGAGCGCGCGCCCGCGTCCCTCAGAGCCGAGCCAGCCGAGATGGAAGCCCACCATCTGCCAGAGGGCATCGACGCCGAGGCAGCCGGGCATCACGGGATCGCCCTTGAAATGACAGTCGAAAAACCAGAGATCGGGCCGCACGTCGAGCTCCGCCCGGACGTGACCCTTCCCGTAAGCGCCGCCATCCTCTCCAACGGAGACGATGCGATCGAACATCAGCATGGGCGGCAGCGGCAGCTGCGCGTTGCCCGGCCCGAACAGCTCGCCGCGACCGCAGGCGAGAAGTTCTTCATAAGAGTAGCTCGATTGACGGTCCATGAGGATCGGCCGTTCCTTTCAACGTTGTTCTTCAACCCCGCATGGCCGCTGATCACGAGTCGCACGGGTGCGATCTGGTAGCACAGGGGATCGCGGCATCAAAGACCGGGGCCGAGCGTAAACTCATTTTATCAAGAGCCCAAGCCATGAAGTTCCCTTGGCCCTCCGTGCTTCTCCGGGTTGCGGGCGGGCGCTTGAAAACGTATGTATTCATGACGACGTGACAGATCGAGTGTGTTAGAAGCGATTGACATGAACCAGCCAGTCCACCTGACCCGTGCCACAGCGTTGATGCAGCCCACCGGCCGCAGCGGCTGCCCGCTCTCGGAATTGCGCGATCGCCTGCGCCGCTCGGGCCTGCGCCCGACGCGCCAGCGCGTTTCGCTGGGCTGGCTGCTGTTTGGAAAGGGCGATCGGCACATCACCGCCGAAATCCTCTTCGACGAAGCCATGCGCGCCCGCGTGCCGGTCTCGCTCGCGACGGTCTACAACACCCTCCACCAATTCACCGAAGCCGGCCTCCTGCGCCAGCTCGCCGTGGACGGATCGAAGACCTATTTCGACACCAACCCCAGCGAGCACCATCACTTCTTCGTCGAGGGCGACGAGCATCTGATGGACGTGCCGACCGAAGGCGTCACCGTCGTCGATCTGCCGGAAGCGCCGGAAGGCTACGAGGTCGCGCGCGTGGATGTGGTCGTGAGGCTGCGCCGGAAGACGGTTTGATCACGAGACGGTTTGACCGTACGGCGGACTCAACCCGGCCGGCGCATGGCGGGCGGCAGGGGGGCGTCGCCGAAATCAACCTTTGATCGTTGAAGAATTTCGCCCGTCTCATCCACCACGAGGCGGAAGCGGCGGCTGGCGTGGAAGAAGGTGAGCCGCATCCGGCCCGCATCCTCGCCCTCCCCGCGCTCGAAAAGGCTGGTTATCTCGCCCGCCCGCATCAGCGCGGGCACGTCGGCGGGCTCCAGGCTGAAGGCCTCCGCGATGATCGCCGCATCGACGGACGCGCCGTCCTCCCCGATCTCGATGCGTGATGTCATGACAGCCTCGCTCAGTTCGCCAGAAGCACCGGGAGGATCGGCCCCCGGTCGAAGAGCGCATGCGTCGCGCTGCCGTAGACGAGATCCCGCAGCCGCGAATGGCGCTGCGCGCCCATCACCAGGATATCGGTCTTGAGCTCGCCGCAGATGTCGTTGAACGCATCGCCGATCGAGCGACCGCCCCGCTCGACAAAGTGAAACTCGGCGCTCACGCCGCGTCGCGCCAGCCGGTGGCAGAGTTCGGCCCCCGAGCGCCCGGTGCGCATTTCCTTGTCGCCGCCGATGGAGACGACGGACACCTCGCCCGCCTTCTGCAGCAGCGGCATTGCCGCGTGCATCGCGCGGGATGCCGCCCGCGACGCGTCCCACGCGACGACGATGCGGTCGATCGCAAACGTCGCCTGCGGCGGCACGAGCAGAAGCGGACCGCCCGCCTCGAAGAGGACGTTTTCGGCCAGATGCCGGTGCGGGAAGGCGAGGGGGCCATCGGTGCCGAGTATGGCGAGATCGCTCAGGCGGGCGTAATCCGCGAGCGTTTCGCCGATGGTGAAGGCGTAGTTGCGGCCGGTGACGATCTCGATCGAAACACCCCCGTCCCGCGCCATCGCCTGCAGGCGGTCCCGCGTCGCGATCTGCGCGGTGGAGAGATCGCCCGAAGGGTCCGGCTCGGCTTCGTCCTCTTCCTCGGCGGCAAGCACGTCGATCTCGTAGACGAGCGCCGTGAGATGGCCGCCCGTCGCTGCTGCGAGATCAAGGGCATAGCGGACTTGCGAGGGAAGTTCCCCGGCCGCGGAAGGCGGAACCTGTACGATGTATTCCAAGGGAATGACCTCGATAAGAAGCAGATGATCCTTTACGCCACAGGCGTCACGCTTCCACAAGTCGGATTGCTACGCATTCGCGGCAATCAGCGACGCTCGCTGCGATCCTTGCGCTCGATCACCCGGAATTCCGCATCGATGATGTTGGGATCCTGCGGCGTGTTCGCCTGCCTGACGCGCTTGCCGCGCCCGATCCACGCAGCGATACCGCCGGCCACGAGGGCAACCGGGATCGCCACCAGCGCAATGCCTGCGGCCAGCGTCAGGATCAGGATGCCGACGAGCACCGCCGCGACCGCACCGAGGCCGATCGCCCAGCGCGGAATGGTGACGACGCGCGGCTCGCCCTTGTCGTATCTGATGAACCGTATCATGTCTCGATCCCGGATTTCGGCTGCCCTGTCACCCTGCTCATATGGTATGGCGAAAGCATGATTCAAATAACCGGCTCCATAGCGCTCGACGAAAGCGAGATCGAGGAGACGTTCATCCGCTCCGCCGGCCCCGGCGGGCAGAACGTCAACAAGGTCGCGACCGCCGTCCAGCTGCGCTTCGACATGGCGGGCTCCCCCTCGCTCCCCGAGGACGTGAAGGCGCGGCTCGCGGTGCTGGCCGGGCAGCGGCTGACCAAGGACGGCGTCATCGTGCTCCTCGCGCAGAGCCACCGCTCGCAGGAGCGTAACCGCGCCGACGCCCTCGACAGACTGGTCGAACTCATCCGCCGCGCCACGATCCGCCCCCGCATCCGCCGCCCCACCCGCCCGACGCTCGGATCGAAGAAGCGCCGGCTGGAGACGAAGTCGAAGCACGCGCAGACGAAATCGCTGCGGGGGAAGCCGCAGGCTGATTGAGGAGCTATGCATCAATTTGGGTGACGCGGCTTGATCAAGCGGCGCGGTTGTCGGCGTCCTGCGTGGCGACGCCGTCGGTGAATGTGACGCCCTCGATGACCATTGGCAACTGGTTCGCGCCCTTCAGGCGGTGCCATGTTTTCGCTGCGGCCTGAACGAGCTTGAACACCATCAGCTTCGCCGTCTTCTGCGACAGCGCGCCCTTGGTCCGCACGGTCCGGTGCCGGACGGTGGCGAACACGCTCTCGATCGGGTTGCCCGTGCGCAGGTGATCCCAATGGTCGGCCGGGAAGTCGTAGAAGGCCAGCAAGGCGTCGCGGTCCTTGATCAGGCAGGTCACTGCCTTCTCGTATTTGGCTCCGTATTTCTCGGTGAAGGTGTCCATGGCGGCCTCGGCGGCGGCGCGGGTCTCGGCCTGCCAGATCTCGCGCAGGTCGGCCTTCACCGCCGGCTGCATCGATTTCGGGAACTTGTTCAGGACGTTGGCGGTCTTGTGAACCCAGCACCTCTGATGACGCGTGCCGGGGAAGACTTCGTCGAGCGCGTTCCAGAACCCCATGGCGCCATCGCCGACGGCGATCTCCGGCGGAACCGAGAGGCCGCGGGCCTTGATGTCGATCAGCAGTTCTCGCCAGCTCTGCGCGCTCTCGCGCACCCCGACCTGGAAGCCGAGCAGTTCCTTGCGCCCCTCAGGTGTCGCGCCGATGATCACCAGCATGCATTCGGCGACCGGCTCCATGCGGGCCTGCAGGTAGACCCCGTCGGCCCAAATGTAGACATAGCGGCGCGCAGAGAGGTCGCGGCGCTGCCAGCGGTCGTAATCCTCCTGCCAACCCGCCGTGAGTCGCGGGATCACGCCAGGCGACAGGTTCGGCGCGTCCGACCCGAGCAGCGCCGTCAACGCTTCTTGGAAGTCGCCGGTGGAAATACCGCGCAGGTAGAGGATCGGCAGCAAGGCATCGAGGCTCTTCGACCGCCGCGCCCAGCGGGGCAGGATGTTCGAGGTGAAGCGGATCCTTCTGTCGACCGGAACGCCGGCGGCGCGGTCGCGCACCTTCTGGCGCTGCACCGGGATCGGTCCGATCCCGGTCTGGATCATCCGTTCCGGCCCGGTGCCATGCCGCACGATGCGATGGCGTCCATCGGGCAGGCGTTCGTCTTCGAACTGTGCAACGAAACTCGCCGCCTCGGCCCTGAGCGCGGCGGCCAGCATCTGCCGCGCGCCCTCGCGGGCAATCTCCGTGAGCGGGTCAAGGATCGATCCGGGCTGGTGAAGCGGGGTGATCGTGGTATCGTCTGTCATGGCGTATCGCTCCTTCGGGAGGTTCTGGCAGGCTTCAGCACCCGCCACGATACGCCGCCTTCTCAGGCTCCATCACCCATTTTCAGCCATAGCTCAAGCTCAGCCAGACGCCGTGCGAGGCTCGCTTGCCTGCGCCACGCCTCGGGGAGCACAATGAAGAAATTCTCGGCCCATTGCAGCGACGACGGATGCAGCAAGCCAGGAACGGCGGCAAGGACGAAGCTTCCGCCAAAGTGTAAAAGAGAGATCCAGAAGATGCGGAAAACCGCATCCTGAAGCGACCGCCGGACACGGCGGCATCATTCGACCGGGAGGAACGAACATGTTGAACAGACTGATCAAGACGA
>Ga0208490_100585_pt1 | contig 20879 bp, 25 predicted proteins | sample SubbioAug_CSWold_FD_184818 | JGI IMG/M metagenome (GOLD analysis project Ga0208490, IMG submission 184818) | Serpentinite rock and fluid subsurface biosphere microbial communities from McLaughlin Reserve, California, USA - CR11Aug_CSWold (SPAdes) | ecosystem: Environmental > Terrestrial > Deep...
GGCGCCTGTCACACTGGCGGGCATGGCCACCGTGTTCACCAAGATCATCCAGGGCGAGCTCCCCGGCCGCTTCGTCTGGCGCGACGAGCGCTGCGTGGGCTTCCTGTCCATCAACCCGTTGCGGCACGGCCACACCCTGGTGGTGCCGGTCGAGGAGGTCGACCACTGGCTCGATCTCGACCCCGGGCTGAACACCCACCTCATGGACGTGAGCCAGCGGATCGGGCGAGCGCAGATGGCCGCCTTCTCCCCCGCCCGGGTCGGCCTCATGATCGCCGGCCTCGAGGTGCCCCACGTCCACCTGCACGTGGTGCCGATCGACGGCGTCCACGACATGGACTTCGCCAACGCCGAGCGCGATCCCGACCCCGCCGCCATGGACCAGGCCCGGGACGACCTGGTGGCGGCGCTGCGAGACGCCGGCGACGACCCCGGCGACGTCTAGAGCAGGGTCGCCTGCTCCGGCTCCCCGGGTTCCACGGGAGCGAGCAGCTCCGGGCCGTTGTTGCCCACGTTGTTGACGAGCGTGGCCACCGGGGTGGCGGCGAGGAGCCCGTCCGGGAGCGGCACCAGCATGGCGGCCAGCGACTCGAGGTCGTCGTTGGCCCGGTCGAGCCAGGGCGCCCAGCGCTCCTCGGGCAGGATCACCGGCATCCGGTCGTGGATGGTCGCCATCAGCTCGTTGGGCGACGTGGTCACGATGGTCAGCGACCGCAGCGGCTCCTGGTCCTTGTCCGGGCCCCGCCACAGCGACCAGATGCCGGCCAAGGCCAGCGGTTCGCCGTCGCGGCGCGAGATGAACATGGGCTGCTTCTTGGGCTTCTTGCCGGAGCCCAGCTTCTTCCACTCGTAGAAGCCGTCGGCCGGGACCAGGCAGCGTCGGGTGGCGAAGGGCTTCTTGAACGCCGACTTCTCGGCCAGGGTCTCGGCCCGGGCGTTGATCATCTTCGAGCCGATCTTCACGTCCTTGGCCCACGACGGGACCAGGCCCCAGAAGAAGGCATCGAGGTAGCGGCCGCCGTCGGCCTCCACCACGGCCCAGACGTCCTGGGTCGGGGCCACGTTGTAGTTCGGTTCCACCACCGTCTCGGCGACGGCCTCGGCGCCGAAGTAGGCCGCCAGCTCGTCGGGCGGAGACGAGGAGACGAATCGACCGCACATGGCCTCGACCGTAGCGACGGTGGCGGTGGCCGGGACGCCCCTGCCACGCTTCGTCCATGACCGATGCGACCCCAGCGTTCGACGTGGTCCTGTTCGGCCCGACCGGTGTGACCGGCCGGGAGGTGGCCCGCCACCTGCACCGCCGAGCGCCCGACCTCGGGCTCACCTGGGCCGTGGCCGGGCGCGACCGCAACCGCATCGAGCAGACGCTCGCCTCGGTGGGCGCCGAACCGGCCGACATCCTCCACGCCGACACCGACGACAAGCGCTCCATCGAGTCGATGGTGGGTGCGGCGACGGTGGTCGCCGACCTGGTCGGCCCCTTCGTCCGCCACGGCGAGCCCGTCTACGCCGCGTGCGCACGCGCGGGCACCCACTGCATCGACCCCTGTGGCGAGATCGACTGGGTGCTCGACATGATCCGGCGCTACGACGACCGGGCGACCGAGAGCGGCGCCATCATCGTCCCGACCGCGGGGTTCGAGGCGCTGCCCTTCGACCTCGGCGCGCTCCTCGCCGCGCACCTGCTGCACGAGCGCACCGGGCTCGGCGTGGCCTCGATCGACGTGGCCGTCACCATCACGTCCGACCGCGACCTGCGGGTGCGCTCGGCCGCCGACGCGGTGTCCGGGGGCACGTTCGCGAGCGGGCTCGAGCAGCTCCGCCGGGGCCGCCCGGAGGTCTCCGACCCGCACCTGCTCGACACCGGCGACCGCCGCTCCGGCCGCTACGACCTGCGGCCCCGCAAGCACAGCGGCACCGGCCGGTGGCTCTCGCCGATGGTCCCCTCCCCGTTCCTCAACCCGCCGGTCGTCCACCGGTCGGCGTCGCTGCTGCGCGACAGCGGCGACACGATCCACGCCCCGGACTTCGAGTACCGGGAGGGTGTCGACACGGCGGGCATGCTGCCCGGTCTGCTGGCGGCGCCCGCTGCCGTGGCCGGGTCGCTGCTCGCCATCGGCATGGGCACGCTCACGGGTGCACGCGAGAAGGTGCGCCGATCGGTCGTCGACGCCCTCGAGCGGATCGGCCCCTCCCCCGGTGACGGGCCTCGTCCCGAGGACCTCGACCGCTGGCGCTACCGCCTCGACGTGCGAGCGGTCGACGCCAGCGGCGGCACGCAGGACGTGGTCGTGGAGGCCCACGGCCACCCGGGCTACAAGTCCACGGCCACGATCCTCGGGGAGGCCGCACTGGCCCTGGCCGATCCCGACGCGCCGACCCCCGACGGCGCCGGCTTCCTGACGCCGGCCACCGCCCTCGGCCTCGGCGTGCTCGACCGCTTCGAGCATGCGGGCATGCGCATCCGCCCCGCCTGAACCGCATCCCTCCCGGGGGTAGGGGCCCCTCCTCGGGGGCAAGGAGGGTCATGCCCTCGGAGATCGCCCCTCGTGGTCCCGTCGCGCTCGCAGTCGGCGTGGCCCAGGTGCTGGAGGGCTTCGAGGACCCGGCCGCGCTCCTGGCTCCCGATGGCGCCATCGTGGCCCACAACCTGGCGTGGCAGGTGCACGGCTTCACCGATCCCGCCTTCGTGGACGGCGACCCCGTGCCGGTCCGCCTGGTGCTCTCGGGCGAGGTCGAGCGGCGCGCCGGGGTCGGGCGTCGCCCGCGCACGGATGGCTGGCAGTGGTATCGCTCGCGGGTGCGCGCCATCACGGGCATCCCCGGGGTGGCTGCCGTGCTCACCCATCGCGACGTCACCGATGAACGCCGCCTCCACCTGCGCATGTCACAGAGCCCGGTGGCGCACCTCGAGCTCGATCCGGACGGCGCCCTGCTCAGCGTGAACGAGCGCTGGGAGGAGATGCGGGGACGGCCGGTCGGCGCAGAGCTCGGCATGCGCTGGCTCCGCGACACCCCCGCAGAGGAACGTCAGGCCATCCTCGAGCGCCTGGCCCGCCCCGAACCCTTTCTGACCACGCTCACCACCGTCGGGGCCGACGAGCGCACCCGCTGCATCGAGCTCGAGCTCGAGCCGGTGCTCGACGGCGACGACTGGATCGGGTGGCACGCCTCCGCCACCGACGTCACCGAGGTCCGCGCCCTCGCCGCCGTGGCCGACAACGCGTTCACCGACGACCTGACGGGCGTGGCCAACCGCGCGCTGTTCGAGACGACGGTGGAGCGAGCCCTCAGCCGCCGGGAGGAGGAGCACCCTGCGGCCGTCCTGTTCCTCGACCTCGACGACTTCAAGCCGGTCAACGACACCTTCGGCCACGCTGCGGGTGACGAGGTCCTCCTCCACGTCGCCGAGCGCATCACGGCTGCGCTGCGTCCGGCCGACCTCGTCGCCCGCTACGGCGGGGACGAGTTCGCCGTGCTCCTGGACCACGCGGACGAGGGCTTCGCCCGGGACATCGGTGCGCGCCTGGTCGACGCCGTCTCCGCGCCGATCGAGGTCGGGGGCGGATCGATCCGGCTCGGCGTGTCGATCGGCATCGCACTGACCCGCATGGGCGACGGGGTCGACGACGTCGTCGGCCGAGCCGACGCGGCGATGTACGCCGCCAAGCGCAGTGGCGGCCGCTCCGTCTCCGTGGCCGGACCCGTTCGTCACCTTTGAGCGGTTGGGTCGGCAGCGCACGCGGGTTCTCCCGTTGTGCCGTGCTGCATGTCACGTCCCGGGGGGAGGGAGCGGTGCATGAGCACCACCGGAAGCACGACCACGACAGGAACAAACAGCTCCCAGAGCACCGCGGATGCGGCGAAGGGGGCAGCATCGGAGGTCGCCGGTGAGGCGACGTCGGCGGCCGCCGATGTGAAGGACACCGTCAGGAGCGAGGTCGGCTCCGTCGTCAGCGACGCCACCGAGCGCGCCGGTTCCCTCCTCCGCACCAGCCAGGAAGAGCTGCGCACGCAGGCCGAGAGCAAGGCGAAGGACCTCTCCTCGACGCTCGACGACGCCGCCCGCCAGCTTGGGACCATGGCCGACGCGGCAGACGACCCCGATTCCCCCGTCGCCCAGCTGTCCCGGACGGCCGCCCAGCAGCTCCGCAAGCAGAGCCAGCGCCTGGAGCAGGGCGGCCTCGAGGGTCTGGTCGACGATGCCCGGCGCTTCGCCCGCAACCGGCCCGGCGCCTTCATGCTCGGCACGGTCGCCGCAGGCTTCGCTGTGGGCCGCCTCGCCAAGCACGCCAACCTCAAGCAGGCCGCCGACACGGCCAAGCAGGAGCTCACGGGCGGCTCGGAGCCGTCGCAGGGGGCCTCCGGCTCGCTGGGCGGCGCCCACCTCCGCCCCTCCACCTCCGGCAACGTCGGGGGCAGCCTGCCGTCCTCGCCGCCCATCGGCTCCCCCACGCCCTCGACGACGGATCCTGCCGGCGGCATGCCGGGCGGGATCGGTGGCCGGTCGTGAGCGAGCCCATGCGCGTCCAGACGGGCAACACCGTCCAGCCCGTCTCGGACACCGAGCCCAAGGAGCCCGACACCTCGCTGCCCGAGCTGATGGGCCGCCTCGGCGAGGATGTCTCGTCGCTGGTGACGACCCAGCTCGAGATCGCCAAGGCCGAGCTGAAGCAGGAAGCAACCCAGGGCGCCAAGTCGGCCGGCTTGCTCGGCGGCGGCGCCTTCGCCGGCTACATCGCCGTGCTGCTGCTGTCCTTCGCGCTCGCCTGGGGCATCAACGACGCCCTCGACAACCCGTGGGCCGGCTTCCTCATCGTCGGGATCCTCTGGGGGATCGGGGCCGCCGTCCTGGCCGCCACCGGCAAGAAGAAGATGGACGAGGTCCGAGGTCCCGAGGTCACGACCGCCGAGCTGAAGGCCGACGCCGCGTTGGCCCAGGACCTCCGGTCCTGATCAACCGAACCGAACGAACGCAGGAGAACCACCATGACCGATCAGCACATCGAGCAGCTCCGATCCGAAGCTGCCGCACATCGCCAGTCCATCGCCACCGACCTCGAGCTCATGGGTGATCGCGTGTCCCCGGGCCGCATCGCCGAGCGCCGCAAGGCCAAGATCCGTGAGCGCGTCAGCGGCTTGCGCAACACCGTCTTCGGGACCTCCGAGCGATCCCGCACCGCCGGGAGCTACTCCAGCTACGCCCAGGCCACCGCAACCCCCAGCTCCCCCGGCCAGTCGTACGAGGGTCGGTCGCACCAAGGCGAGGGCAACGGGCAGTCCCTGTCCGACCGCGCCGGTGGAGCCGTGGATGCCGTCAAGGACCACACGCCCGACTCCCTCGGCGAGGTCACCGAGGGGAACCCCTTCGGCGCTGCCGTCGTGGGCTTCGGCATCGGCATGCTCGCCGCCTCGCTCCTGCCCTCGTCGCCCGACGAGCAGCGGGCCGCCAACCGGCTCCAGGGCACGCTCGAAGACCAAGCCGCCGAGCTGGGGCGCACCGGCAGGGAAGCCGTCGACCACGTCAAGCCGGAGGCGCAGCAGGCCGTCGAGGACGTCAAGGAGTCGGCCAGGGACTCGGTCGAGTCCGTGAAGTCCGACGCCCAGTCCAAGGCCGAGTCCGTGAAGGACACGGCGGAGCACAAGACCGACGAGGTCCGCTCCCAGGCCTGACCGCCACGGCGGTCGCTCAGCTGTGCGTCAGCTTGTCGACGTCGAGCTCGCCCGAGAGGACCGAGCGGGCGACGTCCGCGACCCGGCGGCTCTGCGAGCGGGCATGGCGGCGCAGGAGCTCGAAGGCCTCCCCCACCGATCCGTCGGTGGCCTGCGCCACCATGCCCTTGGCCTGCTCGACCTGCACCCGGCTCTGCAGCGCACCGTGGAGCTGCTCGGTGACGCGCTCGGCGTCTGCGGTCGCACGCCGGTGCAGGACCGCGATGGTCGCCACGTCGGCGAACCCGCGCAGCAGCTCGGCGTCGGCCTCGTCCGGGCGGCAGGGATCGTCGCCGACCCAGAACACGGCGAAGGCGCCCACCACGTGCGCACGGAGGCAGAGGGGGACGGCGAAGGCGGCCGTCCAACCGTGCGCGGTGGCCGCCGTGACGAACTCCGGCCACCGGTCGCACGCCTCGGTCAGCCGGCCGACTCGGACGATCTCACCGGAGTCGAACGCATCGCGTGCTGGTCCCGGGCCGTCCTGTTGCTCGAACAGCTCGACATCTTCGGCGTACTCGCTGGAGGAGGCGACGAGATGGAGGTGGCCCTCGATCTCCAGCAGGACCGCGCCCGCCGCAGCTCCGGTCAGGGGGATGCTGTGATCGAGCAGGCGGTACAGGAAGTCGAGCGGGTCGTAGTCCGCGACGAGGGAATCGGCGAGATCGACGAAGGCCTCGAGGATGGAGCTCTCTCGGCCGCCGCCCGGAACTGAGGTCATCGGGGCGAGAGCCTAGATCGTGCGCTCCCTGCCGGGCAGCGCGGAGCAGGTCCTCGTGGGTGGCAGCAGCCGGGGTCGTCGGGCCGCCTGGCTCCTGGGTGCCACGGGCCGCGATCCTGAGGCCGTGACGCCTCGAGTCGCTCTGCCCGCGCCGGTCCCCCTGGAGCGTTCCGCGTCATCGACGAGGCGTGGCCGTCAGCGCATCCGCCGCTGCGTGCTGCTGGTCGGGGCGGCGGCCTTGCTCGGTCTGGGCGCCGACCCCGTCGGGGCGCACGCCGTTCCCGTGTCGACGACCCCGAGCGACGGTGCGGTGCTCGAGGACTCGCCGTCGTCGGTGAGCGTGGAGTTCAGCGAGCCGGTCTCGGCCGACCTCGGCGGGCTCCGCGTCTTCGACGCGGACGGCGAGCGGGTCGACCGGGGTGCGGTCGCGGTCTCCGATCGCACGATCACGGTCGCGCTCGACGACCTCGCCGACGGGGCCTACCTCGCCAGCTACCGGATCGTGTCGGCGGACGGCCACCCGGTGGTGGGCGGGATCGTGTTCAGCGTGGGCGATGCCGAAGCCGACACCGGGGCGCTGGCCCGGCTGCTCGACGACGACGGGGATCGCCCCTGGGAGATCGCCGGCGCGCTCGCTCGGTGGCTTGCGATGGCCGGTGCGCTCGTCGTCGTCGGCGGGGTGGTGTTCCTCAGCTGGTGCCGCCGCGACCCGGGCGAGCCCTGGATCTCGCGGGTGTTCGCCACCAGCGCGCTGGTCGGCGTCGTGGGCATGCTCGCCGCCGTGCCGATCCAGGCGGCCCTGGCGACCGGGCAGGGGGCCGGGTCCCTGTTGCAGGACGGCGTGCTGTCGTCGATCCTCGCCGACGGCCTCGGCGCCGCACTGGTCCTCGGCGTCGCGGGCTTGATCGTGGCGGCCGGGACCGTGGCGTGGTCGACTCTGGTGGCCTCGATCGCCGCACTGGCCGTACTCGTCTCCTTCCCCCTCGTCGGCCACACCCGCGGCGACGACGTCGCCCTCGGCTTCGTCGCCGACGTGGCCCACGTGGGAGCAGCGGCCGTGTGGACCGGTGGGCTCGTGTTCCTGCTCGTGGCCCGCCGCCACATCGACGACCGCGCGGAGCGGGCCACCCTCGTCGGGCGCTTCTCGACCCTGGCGACGGCATCCATCGTGGTCGTCGGCGTCGCCGGTGCCGCCCGCTCGTGGACCCAGGTCCGGGCCCTCGACGCCCTCACGTCGACCACCTACGGCTGGACGTTGCTGGCCAAGGTCGGCATCGTGGCCCTCGTCGTCGGGGCGGGGGCGTACAACCACTTCCGGCTCGTGCCCGCGGCCGTCGCTGACCCCGACTCCGAGCCGGTGCACCGGCGGATGACCTCGGTCCTGCGCGCCGAGGTGGTCGGTGTGGCGCTCGCCGTCGCGGTGACGGCGGTGCTGGTGAACCTCACCCCGGCCTACGTGGACGCCGGCATCGGCCAGCTGCACTCCGAGATCCTCGACCTCGCTGACGCCGGCAGCGTCCAGCTGGTCGTCGACCCGAACCGGGCCGGGGACAACTCGCTGCACCTCTACTTCTACGGCCCTGACGGCCGCCCGGCGGAGATCGCCGAGGAGGTCCGCATCGATCTCCGCAAGCCAGGCGACGACATCGGCCCCATCACCCGCGAGCCGTTCCGCGCCGGGCCGGGCCACTTCCAGTGGGACGGCGCCGAGCTGGTGAGCAGCGGGCGATGGGAGATCACGGTCGTCGTCCGCATCGACCGGTTCTCCGAAGCGTCCGCCACCGCCGACGTCCTCGTCGGGTGAAGCCCCGCGACCCAGCCACCGAAAGCGAACCGACCATGCGCACCCGTTCCCCCATGCCCGGCATCGGCCGTCACCGCCTCCGGCTCGTCGCCCGCGCCCTCGTGCTGGCTGCCGTCGGGGTGGTGGCGCTCGCGTCGCCGGCCGCCGCGGATCCCCCTGCGCCCGGCGACTACGCCTCCGAGGTGACCTCCATCGACCCGCCCGTCGGCACGATCGACATCAGGGTCGTGGGCGGCGACTCGTTCCTGGTGCTCGAGGTCGCCGCCGGTACCGAGGTCGTCGTCATCGGCTACGACGACGAACCGTTCCTGCGCGTCCTGTCCGACGGCACGGTGGAGCAGAACGCCAACTCGCCGGCGTCCTACCTCAACGACGACCGCTACGCCGAGGTGGCCATCCCCGACCGACTCCGCGGCGTCGACATCGCCGCGCTCGATCCGGAGTGGGAAGCGGTGGGCTCGGGCGGCACCCACGCCTGGCACGACCACCGGGTCCACTGGATGGCACCCAATGCGCCGCCGGCCGTCCCGAGAGGTGACAGCTTCGACTGGAGCGGCGTCGTCCCGTTGGTCGTCGACGGCGAGCGGGTCGAGGTCTCGGGCGTCATCCACTACCGCGAGGACGTCAGCCCGCTCCCCTGGATCGGTGCGGGTCTCGTGGCCGCAGCCGGAGGGTTCTTCCTGCTGCGTGGCCGCAGCCGCCTCGCCGCCGCCGTCGGCGCGGTCGGGGCGGTCGCCGCCGCGGCCGTGGCCTGGGCGACGTGGGACACGGCGCCGAGCGGCGTCGGCGTGTCCCCCCTCCCCGTCATCGTGGCGGCGGTCGCCCTGGGCCTGAGCGTCGTGGCGCTCCTCGTCCCGCACCGCTACCGGCCCATCCTGCTCCTCGCCGTCGCCGCCACGCTCGGCAGCTGGGGACTCCTGCGCTTCGCGGTGCTCACGAACCCGGTCCTGCCCACCGATCTGTCCTTCACGGCCGACCGAGCCGCCACCGTGGCCGCCATGGCCGTGGCGGTCGCGTTGGGCACCACGGCCATGGGGTCGCTGTCACCACCCCCGTCGTCCTCGGGAGCGCCGCCATCGCCGTGAGCTGACCCCCGACCCGCGCCGAACGGGCGGAGCCGTCGACGATCAGGTCGCCGAACCTGCTCTGCGTCTGCGCAGCACCAGCACGGCCAGGACGGCCGCCGCCGCTGCTCCCACGGCGACCGCGACCATGGGCAGGGCGCTCCCGTCGTCGTCATCGGCCGGGGCGGGGGTCGAGGTCCTGTCCTCGTCCTGGGCGCCCGTCGTGGTCGATGTCGTGGTGGTGGCGGTGGTGGTGGTCGTGGTGGCTGGCGCTGCCGGGTTGTCGACGTCGACGATCTCGACCAGCTGCTCCCGGCCCGGTGCGTCGGGCGGCACGTCGTCGACCGTGGATGCAGGCTCGGACCCGACGGGCAGGACGAGGAGGCGTGGGGCCGGGAACTCGCCCTCGGGGTCGCCGTCGATCCAGGCGAGCTCCTCGCCGCTCTCGCACACCTGCACGAACGGGAAGGTGAGCAGCTCGCCCGGAGGATCGTCGACCGTGAAGCGGATCGGGAACGCGCCGACCTGATCGGCGGGCAGCGATCCACCGGTCCACTCGAGCACGGTCCCGTCGCCGTCGGGTGTCGCGGTGTGCGACCAGCCGGGCACCGCGACCGCCTCCGCGCCCTCGACCGGGGCCCGGGTGGCCACCTCGGTGGTGGGCGAGTCGCCGCAGCCGTGGGTGGGGCGCAGGGTCACCTCCGCCGTGCTTCCGGTGGGGACGGCGATCACATCGGATTCGGTGTGCGCACGAGCGGTACCGCCCAGCACCAGCGGGACCGCGATGGCCACGAGGAGGAGTCGACGGAGCAAGGGGCGGAACGTAGTCGCCGTTTCCCCTAGGTGGGGGCCGCCACCGAGCCTGGGTTCCCCGACGCGTCGGCGCCGTACTGCTTGAGCTCCACGACGTGACCATCCGGGTCCAGGACGTAGAGCGACCAGCCCAGGCCCGTGGCGCCGCCGCGCACCACCGGCCCCTTCACGACGTTGAGCTCGGTCCGCGAGGCGAGCTCGTGGAGGTCGGTCGGCTCGATGGCGAGGCAGATGTGGTCGGTGTTCCGCCCGTCGGGCTCCCCCTCGAAGAGGTCGATGATCGTGCGTTCGTCGACCCGCACCGAGGGGAACGACGCGTCGCCGGCGCGCCACTCGTCGACGTCGAGGGCTTCGAGATCGAGGACGTCGCAGTAGTAGCGGAGCGACGCCTCGACGTCACGGCAGATGAGCACCACGTGGTCGAGCCCGATCACCCGCATGCCTCGAATGTACGCCCCACTGTTCGAACCGTGCTCTCCCGACCGCCGCTCGCCCTTGGACTGCGTCGAGACCGGGCCGCACAAGCACACGCCTTGGGTCGAGGCGCTCTTCGGTGCCCGAGCTATCTCCGGCGCCCCCGCTCGGCGAGGCCGTTGGCCACCGCAATCGACAGCCGCTGCGCGGCCTCGCCGCTCAGGTGGGTGAAGTCGTTGAAGTCCTCGTTCCCGTACCCGTCGCTGACGTCGATGAAGGAGACGTCGAGGTCGGCGGCGATCCGTTGTGCCTCCCGCTTCGCGGCGGCATCGGACGAGCGATCGGGAAGCAGGTCCAGGAAGCGGGGTGCTTGCGGGAGCCAGACGAGGATCACCTCGACGTCTCGCTCCCGGAGGGCGTCGATCGTCCAGCGGATGTCGGCGGACATGCGGCCGCCGACCTCGAACTCGCCGATCACGTCGCGGAGGATGCGACGACGTTCGGCATCGCCGGTGTTGGCGCGTCCTGGCCGGCGCTTGCCGTTGGCGTGCAGGACGCCTCGAGCGCGGTCCAGCGGGTCGTCCGCGTCGAACCACGAGCGGGAGTCCGTCAGGACCCGGCGATGGCGGAACATGGCCAGTCGCGCCGAGAGCCACCGGTCGACGTCGGCGAGCACCCCGTGGCGGACCTCGAAGGACTCGTCGTAGATGGGCGTCACGTCCTGGGGGCGCGCGGCGTTCAGGTCGATCGAGGAGATGGGCCACACCACCGTGTCGACCGTGCGGCGAGCCAGGACTGCGTCCTCCAGCCAACGGCGCTGGATCGGTGGGATGCCAGCCGGGATGGCGGCGTTGTAGCTGCGGGTGCCGAGCCGTCGGTCGACGATCGCGGGATCGATGCCGTGGTAGGTCTGCGAGGTTCCGATGAACACGTAGTCGAGATCGTGGTCCTGCGCGGCCAGCTGCTCGACCTTGGCCTGGGCGATCTCGTGGTACCACGTGACCGGCTCGGGGAACCCGCCCGCGACCACGCGCACGGCAGCTTCGACCGCGAGGAGCACCGCCACGAGGCTGGCGAGCATCTTGGTGGACCGAGCGAGCATCAGAACTGGAAGTAGATGAAGGGGTCGGACGGCGAGCCGCTGAACATCACCAGTGCCACGATGCCGACGCCGGCGAGCGCACCCGAGGCGACGGGTGCCTCGAGCGGCCGGCGAACGGTGGCCACGAGTCGTGCCGGACGAGCGCGGTGGAGCACGTCGATGGCGAACACGACGACGAGTGCGACGGCGACCATGAGGACATCGCCCCACGCGGCCAGCGACGACGGTGTGAGCGCTCCGCTGAACATCGAGGCCAGCATCTCGCCGGCGTTCCCGAGCGAGCTGGACCGGAAGGGCACCAGGGTCACGTTCCAGACCAGGAAGGCGGCCACCACGGCCGGTACGTGCCGCAGCGCGGGGAGGCGATCGCTGTCGTCGGGCTCCACGCCGAGGGCCCGCTCACCGGCGAGGATCAGACCGTGGAGCACACCCCACGCCACGAACGTCCAGGCGGCGCCGTGCCAGAGCCCACCGAGGGTCATGGTGATCATCAGGTTCCGATAGGTCGTCCAGCGTCCGTGGCGGTTGCCGCCGAGCGGGACGTACAGGTACGCCCGCAACCACGACGACAGCGAGACGTGCCACCGGTTCCAGTACTCGGTGAGGTTGCGTGACAGGTAGGGCTGACGGAAGTTGACCCGCAGCTCCACGCCGAGGAGTCGAGAGGTGCCGCGGGCGATGTCCGTGTAGCCGGAGAAGTCGCCGTACACCTGCAGCGCGAAGGCGATCATCGTCGTCCAGGCCGAGATGCTGGAGAGGCCCCCCGGGTCGTCGAAGCCCCGGTTCACGACCGGTGCCACCGCGTCGGCGATGGCCACCTTCTTGACGAGGCCGAGCAGGATCAGGCCCAGCGCCGAGTGGACCGTCTCCGCATCGGGGCGGGCTCGCTCGGACCGCAGCTGGGGCAGCAGGTTGGTCGCCCGTTCGATCGGACCAGCGACGAGCTGCGGGAAGTACGCCACGTACAGGGCGAACGTCGGCAGATCGCGCTCGGGCGAGAGCTTCCGGCGGTAGACGTCGAAGGTGTAGGAGATCGTCTGGAACGTGTAGAAGCTGATGCCGACCGGGAGGACGACCTGGAGCAGCGCGGGGTTGGGCTCCAGGCCGATCCGGTCGAGCAGCGCGGCGGCCGACTCGGTGAAGAAGCCGCCGTACTTGAACACCCCGAGGATCCCCAGGTTCGTCGCGACGCTGGCGATCAGCAGACCCTTCCGGACGCGCTCGGTGCGCTCGGGTGCGAGGGCGCGTCCGATCGTGTAGTCGACGGCGGTCGACAGGAAGATCAGCCCGAGGAAGCGCCAGTCCCACGCGGCGTAGAAGACGTATGACGCCACCAGGAGGACCCACCTCCGGCCGCCAGGGCGGACGCTCCAGTGGAGGCCGACCACCGCGGGCAGGAACAGGGCGTAGACGAGCGAGTTGAAGACCATGGAGGGCCCGCCGGGGTCGGGACCGGGGGGTCCTACCCTGATCGTGTCGTCCTGATTCCTGCCAGAACGACGAAGGGCCGCCGCCTGCGTCTCCGCAGGTCAGCGACCCTTCGCAGCGTCGGGCTGGGGAGATTCGAACTCCCGACCTCTTGACCCCCAGTGAAAGAAACGCCATCCACCGGTGTCATAGACCGTCTACGAAAGCCCTGGTCAGAGGGCGTGATACGTCAAGAGACTACTACTGACGTCCAGGGTTGTCTATGCTTCTTAGGTCCCCTCTTAGGTCCCCCTGGACCTCTTGACCGCCACATAAGCGGTAGGCGGGGCCCGACGACAGGGAGGGCGCATGGCACGACGACCGAGGGGCTCCGGGCACTACAACGACACCCGCAAGAGGTGGGAAGGGCGCGTGACGGTCGGTGTCGACGAGCACGGCCGACAGATCCGCAAGAAGGCGACCGGGCGCACCAAGGCCGAGATGGAGACCCGCCTCCGCGAGCTCGCCGACGCCCACGACGAAGGCCGCCAGGCCGTTCGGCGTGACCTCACCGTTGCGCGGTTCCTCGAGGAGTGGCTGGCCGACGTGCTCCCCGGCTCGGTCGCCACCGGCACCGAGACCAACTACCGCAACGTCGTGAACTACTACGTGCGCCCCGCTCTGGGCCGGAAGCACCTTCGCACCCTGCAAGCCCGCGACGTGACGACGATGCTGCGCGACATGGCCGCCGATGGGAAGTCCCCGAACACTCAACGGCTCGCCCGCTCGGTGCTCCGTCGTGCTCTGCGTTGGGCGGAGGCCGAGGGCATGGTCGCGCGCAACGTCGCCGCCATCGCCGATGGCGTGAAGGTCGGCACGAAGGAAGGCCGGGCCCTGACCCCCGAGCAGGCTCGCCAGTTCCTCACCTACCTGGCCGACACGTCCAAGGGTGAGAAGTCCCCGCCGACGCCCTCGCGGCTGGAGGCCGCCTACGCCGTGGCCATCGCCCTCGGTCTGCGCCGTGGCGAGCTGCTCGGGCTCGCGTGGGATGACCTCGACCTCGACGCCACTCCCCCGCGCCTGTCGGTCCGTCGTGCCCTCAAGCGCCACCCGTCCGGGCTCGTGCTCGAGGAGCCCAAGACGCGCCAGAGCCGGCGCACCGTCCACCTGCCGGCCCAGGTCGCGGGGTCGCTCAAGCGTCACCGGAAGCGCCAGGCCGAGGACCGACTCAAGGCCGGCGAGCTATGGGAGGCCCTTCCCCTCGGTGCCGATCTTGTGTTCCGGACCGAGCTCGGCACGTCACTGGACCCCGACAACTTCCGCGCCATCACCTACAAGCTGACCGCCGACGCCGGCATCGGGAAGTGGTCGCCGCACGCCCTCCGGCACTCTGCCGCGTCGCTCCTGCTCGCCCAGGGGGTGCCGCTCAAGGTCATTAGCGAGGTGCTCGGGCACTCATCCATCCGCGTCACCGCCGACGTCTACGCGCACCTGATGGAGCCCGCAAAGGCCGAGGCGGCCGACGCCATGGAGACCGCACTGTGGGGGGAGGCATGACCCCCGAGCAGGTCGCTCAAGCGTGGGACGCCCGCCGGCCCTCAGTGCTGACGATCCGGTGCCGAGGCTGCCGCTCCTCCCTCGGTTGGGTCCACCCGTCACCGGCCGGACTGCTCCTCGGCATGGACCCCCAGCAGGGACATGGCCGAGCCCTGCTGCGAAGCGAGCCCGAGCGCGTCACCGTCGCCCCCGAGGACGTCTACGTGTTCGTCGTGACCGAGCGCCTGCCCTTCGGCCGGGACTTCTGCCGGTGCGGTCGCCGCCCCCTCGAGCTGTCGTGGGACCGGCTCGAGCAGTTCCTCGCCGAGTCGAAAGCGAGCATGTCCGTCTAGGTCCACGGCTGACCTCTACTGGTCGGGTACCCTTTCCAACAGGAGCCCGGCGCATTGCGCTGAAGCCTCCCGGCACCTGACAGGCCGGCAGGAGCTCGCCCCGGCGGACCGAGCGTGAACCCGAAAGGGAATCGCGCATGTCTGCCATTGCAGAAGCAACGCCGGTCACCCGGCTCGCCTACTCCCCCGCCGAGGCCGCGCAGGCTCTCGGCATCTCCCGCGCCAAGCTCTACCTACTGCTCGATGACGGGACCATCCCGAGCGTGAAGCTCGGACGCCGCCGGCTGATTCGCGTGGCCGACCTCGAGGCCGTGCTCGGCGATGGCGGAGCCTCGCATGTCGCCTGACAACGACGAGAGCCGGCCCCCAAAGGCCGGCCCCGTAGATCAGTTCGCCAGGACAGCTCACCGACAGCCCCAGAGTACCCCGGCATCCCTGGCTGTCGACGGCGCGACGAGCATCGTCATGATCCCGGCCGAGGTGGCCGAAGTGCGTGGCCGCTCCTACAGCCCGCTGGCCGTGCAGCTCCTCGACACCGAGCGTGCCGCCGACCGGCTCCTCGAGGAGCTCGGCGCGGCTCACTGTCGCCGCCTGGCCGTGGCCCTGCTCGAGCTCGTGCGGGAGGTGGCCCGATGATGGATCACGTCCTGACCAGCGAACGCGCCGCCGTGGTCGCCGAGGCCACCGACGACACCCTCGCCGCCTACGTCGAGATAGAGCGCCGCGTCGACGACGCCGAGGGCGCCGGCATCCTCGCCCGGTGGGAGTTCGGCCGAGCCCTCCTGATCGAACGGGAGGCCAACGGAGGCCGCCAGCTCCCTCACGGCCGGCTCGCCGAGGTGTGCGAGGCCACCGGCAAGGGCGAGCGCGAGATCCGCTATCGGCTCCAGCTCGCCGAGAAGTACCGGACCCGCGAGGAAGTCGGCACCGCCGTGCCGACTTTCGGATCGTGGACCGAGCTCCGCCAGTCACTGACCGAGTCGAGCGACCCCACGGTCACACCCACTCGCTCGGAGAAGCGAGCCCAGAAGCTCACCGAGCAGATCCGTGAGAAGCGCGACCAAGCCTGCACCCGGCTCGCGGTCACCGCCTGGCAGATGCACACCGGGCCCGATCCACTCCCTTGGTCGACCATCGGTGACGCTCTCGAGCGAGAGCTCTACGAAGAGTCGAGCGCCGCCCTCGAGCCGGCCCTCGGCACGGACGACTTCCACTCCTTCTGGCACCACGCCTACGGCACGTTCTTCGACACGGTCCGGGCGACCTCGTGCGAGGACCACGACCGATCTGACTGCGCCCTCTGCACGCCCGAGCGGCTTGCGTGGTCCGAGGAGCACCCGGCGAGCGTCCTCAAGCACGAGCACGGACGGTGCCCCTGCTCGCCGTCTGGCGAGGAGGCGATCCGATGAGCGCCATCCCCTACAGCGAGGCGACCGAGGCCGCCGTCATCGGTGTCGTGATCGTCTACCCCGACCGGGTGCTCGAGGAGGTGATCGCGACCGGGCTGCGTCCCGGGCACTTCCACGTGCCGGCGATGTCTCGGGCATGGGAGGCCGTGCTCGACCTGCACGCCGAGGGCACGCCCGTCGATGCTCACACGGTCGCCGGGAAGGTGGACGACCGCCAGGCCGTCGCCAGAGCGATCGCCACCGCCGCCGACGCGATGCCGACCAACGCGCCCGCCTGGGCCGGCGTGGTGATCCGCGACGCCCGAGCTCGACAGATGCTGACCCCGCTGGCCGCCGCGCTCGAGGCCGCCCGGGCCGGCCAGGTCGACGAAGTGTTCGAGCTCCTGCACGCCACCCTCGACGCCGCAGAGGTGGCCAACCATGTCTGTCACTGAACGCGCTATGCGCCGGCTCGTGGCCGCCAAGGAGGGCTACCGAGAGCCTCCACCAGAACCCGAGCAGCCCGCCGAGCGCCGGCATTCCGCCATGCGCGTGGCGGGAGAGCCCGAGGATCACGACCAGCCCGAGGACGGTGAGCACGTCGACCGGCGAGGGCTGCCGGGTGGCGACGCCATCCTCGACCTGCCCGACGAGGTGCCCGCCGTATGGGGCGAGGGCTCCGAGGTGCTCTGGTCCGAGGGCGAACCGACGATGATCGCCGCCCCGGCCGGCGTCGGAAAGACCACCGTCGCGCAGCAGGTCGCGCTCGGTCTGATCGGGCTCCGCTCCGAGCTCCTCGGCTACCCCTTCCACGACACCCCGCGCCGGGTGCTCTACCTGGCGATGGACCGACCCCGACAGATCCGGCGGTCATTCCGGCGCATGGTCACCGAGGACGACCGGCCAACGCTGAATGAGTACCTGACGATCCGCGAGGGCCCGCCGCCGGCAGACCTGGCATCGGACCCGACCCTGCTCGTGCAGCTCGCCCGCTGGCACAACGCCTCGGTGATCGTGGTCGACTCCCTCAAGGACGCCGCGGTGAAGCTCACCGACGACGAGACCGGCGGGAAGGTCAACCGGGCGATCCAGTACGCCATCGCTGACGGCATCGACGTGCTCGTGTTGCACCACCAGCGCAAGGGCCAGAACGGTGAGAAGCCGAAGAAGCTGGAGGACGTCTACGGGTCGACGTGGATCACCGCCGGCATGGGCTCGGTCATCCTCCTGTGGGGCGCGGCCGGCGATCCCATCGTGGAGCTCGTGCACCTGAAGCAACCCGCCGAGGTGGTCGGGCCGCTCAAGCTCGAGCACGACCAGACCGCGGGCGCGACGACCGTGCATCGCGGGTTCGACGTGCTGCGGTTCCTGAACCTGCACCCCGGGGGCGTGACCAGCAGACAGGCCGCCATCGCCATGACCGAGAAGTCCACGCCGAACGACAACGACACTCGCAAGGCGCGGCGCAAGCTCGAGGCCGCATGCGCCCGCGGGATCGCACGGCGCGACGACCCCGAGGAAGGGGGAGCAGGTGGCACCAAGGCCGCCCGCTACTACCCGGTCGGGACACTGGCATGAGCACCGGACACCCCACCGGACACGGCCCTTTCTGGCCCGACCCCGGCGAAGCACCGGCAGCACCGGACACCGACCGGAAAACCCCAGGTCAGGCCACCGGACAGAGCACCGGACACACCGGCACCCCCGAGCACCGGCGCACATCTCCCCCCTTAGTAGGGGGAGTGTGCCGCTCCGACCGCTGGGTAGACGCTCTCGGCTACCTGACGATCGGCATGCAGGTTGCGTGCCTCGTCGCCGTCATCGCCTTGGCCGCCCGATGACCCGCCAGAAGTGCCACAGGAACGCCCTGAGCGCCCCCCTCTGGGCGTGGGGGGATTTTCCGGGGCTACGCCGAACAGGCTCCAAGCGAGGGGGTCAGGGGTCACCCCCCACCCTGTCGACGGTGCGCCGTGAGCCGTGACGACCTCGCCCGCCTGACTGCTCTGGTCGCGGGTGACCTCGAGCGTCGCGGCTATCCGTCTGCGGGCGTTGTGCGCCAGGCCGCCCGGGCGTTGATCCAGGGGGAGGAGTCAACTGAGGGGCCGGGGGGTCATTCGGAGACCGGGGGGTGTCGCGGCTGCGGGATGCTGCTGCCGCCGAGCATGCGCGGCCGTCCGCGTGTCTGGTGTTCGGACCGTTGCCGCGACCGAGCTCGCCGCCCCGGAAATGCCCGGTAATGCGATGGTGGCGGTACCTCCTGGAATGACCCCCCGTCGCCGACGTGGCAGGTGGCGGGGGGTCACAGGCAGACAGACACGAAGGGACCACCCATGTCCGAGAGACTGACGCCTGACGGCGCCGCAAGGATCGCCAAGGCGAACGGGCTCGGCATGCCCGACGCCGCTGCGCTGTTGCAGCTCGCCGACACCGAGGCCGAGGCCGAGCACCTCGCCGAGCAGTTCACCCGCAGCCAGACCCCCGAGGCGTTGGCCGAAGCGGTCCACCGGAAGATGGGCCGGGCATGAGCACCAACTACGAGGCCACCGTCGCCGCCGCCGACGATTACGCCGTGGAGGCGACCGCCGAGCTCGCCCGCCTGATCGCGGAGTGCGCCCAGCCCGCCGGCACCCTGGCTGGGTTCGTCGCCGGGCACGAGCTGAACATCGACCGTATGGCCCTGGAGGGCTCCAAGGCCGACCTGGAGGCGTGGCGGTCCACCCGGCTGCTGGATGCCCGCTGGCGGGTGCTGCTGGCTCACTGGCGGGATCACTGGCGCAAGGTCGGCCAGCGTCGGTCCGGTCCGTTCGCTCACCTCGCCCCCCGTGGTCTGGATCTGTACCTGTGGGAGCGCCCTGAGGACTGCGACCACGAGAACGTCCGTCTAGGCGTGACCTACGTGCAGATCCAAGGGGCGCCGAAGCTGACGCCCGTGCACGTCGATCTCGTGCGGGTGGCCCAGCAGGACACCCCGGCACGCCTCCTCGGTCCGACCCTGGCCCTCGAGATCGTCGGTCAGGACGGCATCGTGCAGGAAGCGCATCCGCTGCGCTCCGGGACCGTGCATGCCGGCGTGGAGAACGTGTACCGCCCGGACTGGCCGACGTGGCGACCCGCCCCGCCCGAGGCGCCGGCCCCGACCCGTCACCTCGAGACCGGCCACGACCGGGCCGCGTGGATCAATCAGTCCCGAGCGAGCGGTGCGATGAGCGACGACGGCTCGGTGTCGACCTCGAGCGTTCCTGCCTGGCCGATCCGCGCCGACTGAGACCTACCCGGAGTAATGTCCGGACATGGCGACGTGGGTCGATCCGATGGCCGAGGAGCTCGACGCCGAGGACGACCCGCCGCCGCTGGATGGCTGGCGCGTGCTGCTCGAGGCCCTGACCGATCGCCGGCCCGAGTGGCAGGCCGAGGCCGCATGCCGGGACGCTGATCCGGCGTTGTTCTTTCCTGAGCGGGGGCACGACCCGACCGCGGCTAAGGCCCTCTGTGCCACCTGCCCGACCCTCGAGTCCTGCAAGGCCTACGTCATCGAGACCGGCGTGCGGCATGGCATCTGGGCCGGTCGGTCGTGGAGCCGGGCCACGAAGGCCACCGCCGCCTAGACGCGATGAGGGCGCCACCCCGGCGGGAGGTGGCGCCCTCGGTCGATCCCGCCTCGACGGGACGGAGGCTAGGTGTCAGAGGATGGCATGAGCCCGTTGCTCGAACTCGGCCAGCCACGCTGTGGCCGCGCCGATGGGCGTGGCCGGGTGCTCCGGATGCTCGGCCGACACCCTGGCGGTCTCCTCCTCGAGGAACTCCACCGCCATCCGGGCGTGCCTCGGGTGGAAGAACGACTCACCGGCCGGGATGCCGAAGGCGACCATGTGCGCCAGATTCCGCGCCCGCTGCTCGTCGGTGCGAGCGGCCCGCCTGGCCGTGACCTCGGCAGACCACAGCAAGCTCTTCCACTTGTCCGAGCTGCTCGGTGCCCGGTCGATCGTCGCCGTGGTGAGTAAGCCCAAGTCGCAGTCGAAGCGCACAGCCAGGCCCTCGGCGGCCGTGTTGTCCCGGTCTGCCTCCTGCGACCAGGCCGCCCGCTGCTCCGGCGTCCACTCCTCCGGGTAGATCGACCGCTCGGCGTCGCGGTCGGGGAGGCCCCGGGCGATCTCCTGCGCCGCGCTCCAGACGAGATCCACCTGCTCGATGGTGACGCCGGGGAAGCAGTAGTGCCCGGCCATGCGCTCGGTCATCATCGACTCGTTGTCGACCTCGGGGTCGCGGTCGATCTCCCACGCCTTCCCGCAGCTCTGGCACCGGTAGGCGTCGGGCCCGCCGTCAGGCCACGGCTGGATCGTGTCGGTGGTGCTCATGGTGTCTGGTCTCCTGGGTTCGTTGGGGTTAGGTCCCCCGCTAGGTCCCCTCTGCCCCGGAAGCAAGAGAGCCGGCCCTAGGGACCGGCTCTGACCTGCACTTTTGTAGTCGGGCTGGGGAGATTCGAACTCCCGACCTCTTGACCCCCAGTCAAGCGCGCTAACCAAGCTGCGCCACAGCCCGTGGGACGGTCGAATCTACTCCCC
>Ga0208490_100586_pt1 | contig 20842 bp, 21 predicted proteins | sample SubbioAug_CSWold_FD_184818 | JGI IMG/M metagenome (GOLD analysis project Ga0208490, IMG submission 184818) | Serpentinite rock and fluid subsurface biosphere microbial communities from McLaughlin Reserve, California, USA - CR11Aug_CSWold (SPAdes) | ecosystem: Environmental > Terrestrial > Deep...
GGCTCATCAACATGTACCGGGTGCGCGGCCACCTCATGGCCGACCTCGACCCGCTCCGGTGGCGCGAGCCGAACATGCACACCGAGCTCGACCCCCTCACGTACGGGCTCACCATCTGGGACCTCGAGCGCGAGTACCTCACCGGCGGCCTGGCCGGCCGGGAGCGCATGACGCTGCGCCAGATCCTCAAGGTGCTGCGCGACGCCTACTGCCGCACGCTCGGCATCGAGTACATGCACATCCAGGACCCGGAGCAGAAGGCCTGGATCCAGGAGCAGGTCGAGGGCGTCGAGGTCGAGCTCGACGCCGACGAGCAGCACCACGTGCTCGGCCGGCTCAACGCCGCCGAGGCCTTCGAGAAGTTCCTCGCCACCAAGTACGTCGGCCAGAAGCGCTTCGGGCTCGAGGGCGGCGAGTCCGCCATCGTGATCCTCGATGCCGTGCTCGAGCAGGCGGCCGCGGCGGGCATGGACAAGGCGATCATGGGCATGGCCCACCGGGGTCGGCTCAACGTGCTGGTGAACATCGCCGGCAAGGACCTCGACCAGCTCTTCAGCGAGTTCGAGGGCTACGTGCCCGAGGGGTCCGTGCAGGGCAGCGGCGACGTCAAGTACCACCTGGGCCAGGAGGGCGTGTACTGCTCGCGCCACGAGCAGGAGATCCCCGTCGAGCTGGCCGCCAACCCCAGCCACCTCGAGGCGGTCGATCCGGTGGTCGTGGGCATGGTGCGGGCCCTGCAGGACCAGATCGACCAGCCCGAGGCGTTCAGCGTCCTGCCCATCCTGATCCACGGCGACGCGGCGTTCGCCGGCCAGGGCGTCGTGGCCGAGACGCTGCAGATGTCCGACATCCGCGGCTACCGGGTCGGCGGCACCGTCCACCTCATCGTCAACAACCAGATCGGCTACACGACGACGCCGGAGGCGAGCCGCTCGGGCATCTACTCCACCGACGTCGCCAAGATGGTCCAGTCGCCGGTCTTCCACGTCAACGGCGACGACCCCGAGGCCTGCGTGCGGGCCGCCCGCCTCGCCTTCGACTTCCGGCGCCGGTTCAACAAGGACGTCGTGATCGACATGGTGTGCTACCGGCGCCACGGTCACAACGAGGGCGACGACCCCAGCTACACCCAGCCGCTCATGTACGCCAAGATCGACCAGCACCGGTCGGTCCGCAAGCTCTACACCGAGTCCCTGGTCAAGCGGGGCCACATGAGCCTCGAGCAGGCCGAGGCCGCGCTCGACGACTTCCAGGCCCGGCTGCAGGACGCGCTCGACGAGACCCGCTCGTCCCCCGAGGAGCACCTGGCCGGCGAGCCGCCCGCCCCGCGCGGCGTGCTGCCCCACATCGAGACCGGCGTGGACCGCGAGGTCCTCGACCGGGTCTTCGCCGCGCTGGACTCCACGCCGGAGGACTTCAACCTCCACCCGAAGCTGGCCAAGCAGTTCGACACCCGCCGCAAGATGTGGGAGTCCGGCGAGGTCGACTGGGGCCTGGCCGAGTCGCTGTCGTTCGGCTCGCTGCTGCTGGAGGGCATCGACATCCGCCTCGCCGGGCAGGACACCCGACGGGGCACCTTCGCCCACCGCCACGCCACGCTCCACGACCACACCAACGGCGCCGAGTACGTGCCCCTCGCCAACATCGCGCCCGACCAGGGCAAGCTCTGGATCTACGACTCCCTGCTGTCGGAGTACGCCGCCCTCGGCTTCGAGTACGGCTACTCGGTGGAGAACCCGAAGGCGATGGTGGCCTGGGAGGCCCAGTTCGGCGACTTCGTCAACGGCGCCCAGATCATCATCGACCAGTTCATCGTCGCCGCCGCCGACAAGTGGAAGCAGGACTCGGGGCTGATCATGCTCCTGCCCCACGGCTACGAGGGCCAGGGGCCCGAGCACAGCTCGGGTCGCATGGAGCGTTTCCTGCTGCTGTGCGCCGAGGACAACATCCAGGTGGTGAACGCCACGACGTCCGCGCAGTTCTTCCACCTCCTGCGCCGCCAGATGCACCAGGAGGTCCGGCGCCCGCTGGTGGTCTTCACACCGAAGTCGCTGCTGCGGGCCAAGGCGGCCCGCTCGCCGATCGAGCTGCTCACCCAGGGCTCCTTCGAGGAGGTCCTGCCCGACCCCGCCGTCGCCGCGGGCACCCTCGACGCCGGCGACGTGCGCCGGGTGGTGTTCGCCTCGGGCAAGGTGGCCCAGGACGCGATCGCCGCCCGCGATGAGCGCGGCGTCCCGGTGGCCATCGTCCGCGTCGAGCAGATCTACCCCTGGCCGGGCGAGCGCCTCGCCGAGGAGCTCGAGCGCTACCCGAGCTCGAGCGAGATCATCTGGCTCCAGGAGGAGCCACAGAACATGGGGCCGTGGAACTTCGCCAGCCACCGCCTGTACGAGGGCTTCGGCGACAGCCACAAGATCCAGCGGGTGTCGCGGCACGAGTCGGGCTCCCCGGCCACCGGCGCCAACAAGATCCACCACCAGGAGCAGGCCATGATCCTGGACAAGGCCCTCACGTACTAGCTAGCGGTCCTCGCGCACGCGCAGGGCCACCACGGCGATGTCGTCGCGGGTGTGCTGGGACTGGAACCCGACCGCGGCCGCGGCCACCGCGTCGGCCAGCTCCTGGGCGCCGGCGTCGCGGTGCTCGGCGATCACGGCCCGCAGGCGGTCCTCCCCGAAGAGCTCGGCGCCGTCCTGGGCCTCGATGACCCCGTCGGTGTAGAGCACCAGCGCCTCGCCGGGCCCCAGGGTCACCGACTCGTCGTGGAGGTGCAGCGGCTCGAGCATCCCGAGCAGGTGCCCCGTCCGGCCCACCTCCTCGACCTCGCCGGAGGTGCGCACGCGGAGGGGGAGGTGGTGCCCGCCGGCCGACAGGCACACCTCGACGCCACCGTCGACGGCCTCGGCGGTGAGGTAGAGGGCGGTGCAGAAGCTGTCGACGTCGCTGCGGGCGATGGCGTCGTGCAGCCCGCGCAGCACCTCGCTCGGCGTCGTCTGGCGCACGGCCAGAGCCCGGATGGTGTGGCGGGCGAGCGCGGTGACGATGGCTGCGGACGCGCCCTTCCCGCAGACGTCGCCGAGGGCGACGCCCCAGCAGCCGTCGTGGATCTCGAAGACGTCGTAGAAGTCGCCGCCGACCACCGTGCCGTCGCCGGCGGGCCGGTAGGCACCGCCGACCTCGATGCCGTCGATGGCCGGGAGCGCCGGCGGGAGGAGCGTGCGCTGGAGCGTCTCGGCGAGGGCTCGCGCGTCCCGAGCCGCCCGTTCGGCCCGCTCGCGCTCGGCGAGCAGCTCGCGCTCGTAGGCGCGGCGCTCCCGCGCGTCGAAGACGGCGATGCGGGTGCGGAGGTGGCCGCCGAACCCGTCGTCCTTGCGCACGGCGTTGAGCAGCACGGGCAGCCGCTCGCCGGATGCGCCGACGACCTGCGCGGCGACCTCCCGGACCGTGCCCTGCATGATCAGCGACGGCGCGACGTGGGTCTCGAAGAACACCCGGTCGCCCATCGCGAGCAGCGACTGGAACGTGCGCCGCTCGACGAGGTCCTCGATGCGGTAGCCGGTCCAGTTCAGGAACGTCCGGTTGACCTTGACGATGAGGCCGGAGGGCTCGAGCGAGAGGTAGCCGCAGGGTGCGGTCTCGTAGAGCTCGAGGGGGTCGTCGGCGATCAGCGCCCGCACGTAGCCGTCCGTGGGCGCAGCTCCGGGTGACGACATGGGCACGGTCACGCGCTCACGCGGCGGATCGGAGGTAGGACTCGATCACCTCGGTGGTCTCGTCCGGGGCGCTGAGGTTGGGGCAGTGGCCGGTGGCGCGCAGCACCACGAGCTCGCTCCTCGGAAGCGCCTCGGCGACGTAGCGCCCGACCGAGGGCGGGGCGATGATGTCCTGGCTGCACTGCAGGACGAGGCACGGCACCTGCACCGATGCGAGGTCGGCTCGGTTGTCGGACAGGAACGTGGCCCGGGCGAAGCGGCGCTGGATCTCGGGATCAGCCCGGCAGAAGCTCTCGGTGAGCTCGGCCCCGAGCTCGGGCCGATCGGGGTTGCCCACGATGGCGGGGGCCATCGCCGTGGACCACCCGAGGTAGTTGGAGCCCAGCGACTCCAGCAGCTCCTCGATGTCGGTGGCGGCGAAGCCGCCGACGTAGCCGGTGTCGGGATCGTCGATGTACCGCGGCGACGGACCGACGAGCACGAGGTGGGCGAAGCGCTCGGGCACGCGGTTGGCGGCCAGGACCCCGATCATGGCGCTCACGCTGTGGCCGACGAAGACCACGTCGTGCAGGTCGAGGTCGACGAGGAGGTCCACCACGTCGTCGGCGTAGCCGTCGAGGGACGCGTGGCGGTCCGGGTCGTAGGCCGACGGGTCGGCCCCGCCCGCCCCGACGTGGTCGAACAGCACCACCCGGTGGCGGTCCTCGAAGCGCGGGGCGACGTGGCGCCACATGTGCTGGTCGCAGCCGAAGCCGTGGGCGAACACCATCGGCTGGCCGTCGGTCACGCCGGAGAGCTGCACGTTGTGGCGGGACCGGGCGGACACGGCAGCGAACGGTAGCGCCGCCCGCCGTCGATGCGTCCTGCCGACCGCCGAGCCGGCGTCACCGCAGCGGGAAGCCCACCACCCGCTCGAGCTCGGCGATGGCCTCGTCGGGGTCGACGACCTTGATCGTGGTCATGCCCATGGCCCGGGCCGGCTTGAGGTTGATGCCGAGGTCGTCGAGGAACACCGCCTCCGACGGCTCGATGCCGAGCTCCTCGCAGGCGATCTCGTAGAAGCGCGGGTCCGGCTTGCGGCACCCGGCCTTGGACGACTCGACGATCACGTCGAAGAGGTCCATCACCCCCTCGAAGCTCTCCGGGTCCATCCGGCCCTCGGGATGGCCGGCATCGGGCGCCACGAAGTTGTTGGTGAGGCACGCCGTCTTCAGGCGGGCCTTGCACCGGCGGACCGCCTCGACCATCGCCGGACGGATCTGGCCGCGCAGGCGACCGAGCACCGCTGCCGCGTCGAGCTCGTGGCCGGCGGCACGGGCCTCGGCCTCGAACAGCTCGCAGAACTCGGCGATGCTGACCTCGTTGCGTTCCATCCTCGCCCACGCGTTGTCGTCGGGGTTCGTGGCGTTCAGGCCCCGGATGAAGCCCTCGGGCAGGCCGTGCTCGCGCTCGTGGTCGGCGAACGCGTCGAACGGGCTGGACAGGATCACGCCCCCGAAGTCGAAGAGCGCGGCGGTGATCTGGGGAGCGGTCGGAGGCACGACGGCGTTCCTACCACGGTGCCTCCGAGGTGGTGCTCCGCGGATGGGGGCCGTCACGCCAGTAGGGTCACGCCGAGCGGGTCCGGCATCGCAGCTGCGGGCCCTGCACCACCGAACCTGCTGCGTCCCACCTTGCCAACCACGCATCTCGTCGTCGACGGGTCCAACATCGCAACCGAGGGCCGCTCCCTCCCGAGCCTGCAGCAGCTGCTGGAGGCCGTGGACGCCGTGACCGCCGAGTTCGATCACGCCAACGTGACGGTGATCGTCGACGCGACCTTCGGGCACCGCATCGATGCCTCCGAGCGCGACCAGTACGAGGAGAAGGTCAACAGCGGCCAGATCATCACGCCCCCGGCGGGCGTGATCGGCCGCGGCGACGCCTTCATCCTCGAGGTCGCCGACCGCGCCGACGCCATCATCTTGTCCAACGACTCCTTCCAGGAGTTCCACGGCACCTACGACTGGCTGTTCCAGGAAGGCCGCCTCCTCGGCGGCAAGCACGTCCCCGGCGTCGGCTGGATCTTCCTCGCCCGCTCGCCGGTGCGCGGCCCCACCAGCCGCCGTGCCGTCTCCGACGCCAAGCGCAAGCGGCGTGGCTCCAAGACCGCGGCGTCCAAGACGCCCGCGTCCAAGCGCCCGTCGAAGACCTCGTCGAAGTCGTCGACCTCGTCCCGCTCGAAGTCGTCGTCGTCGTCGTCGAAGTCCACGAAGGCCTCGGCTCGCTCCAAGGCCCGCGCCGATGAGCCCGCCGGTCGCAAGCGCGGCGGCAAGGAGCCCGAGCCCTACAACGAGCCGCTCCCGTTCATCGAGTTCGTCGGTGCCCACCCGGTCGGGTCCGTGATCCAGGCCGAGGTCGAGCAGTTCGCCAGCCACGGCGCCTACGTGCTCTGCGACGGCACCCGCGCCTACATCTCGCTCAAGTCCATCTCCGACCCGCCGCCCCGCAGCGCGCGCGAGGTGCTGGAGCTCGGGGAGACGCGGGAGTTCGTGGTCAAGGCCATCGACACCCCTCGTCGCGGCATCGACCTGGCCATGCCGGGCATGTCCCTCGACACCGCCGACGACGAGCCCGCCGACGACGAGCCGGTCGAGGACGTCGAGGTCGAAGCCGACGCCCGATCGGCCGAGCAGGTCCTGGTGGCCGCGCCCGCGCCGACCGAGGACGACGGGGACCGCAAGCTGTCGGTCTCCCAGCGCCGCAAGCTCCGTGCCCGACAGCAAGCCGAAGCCGAGGCGGCCGCCGCGGCTGCGGCGGCGGAGGCCGCGGCCCCCGCGAAGAAGGCCGCATCCAGGACCCGGGCACGGGCCGCGGCGAAGAAGGCAGCACCGGACCAGAAGGCAACGGACAGGAAGGCGACGTCAGCCATGGCGACCAAGAAGGCAGCGAGCAAGAAGAAGGCAGCGGCCAAGAAGGCTGCGACCAAGAAGAAGGCGCCGGCCAAGAAGGCGGCGACGAAGAAGGCAGCAGCCAAGCGCTCGCCGGCCAAGAAGGCCACGACGAAGCGGGCCGCCACCAAGAAGGCGGCGGCCAAGAAGTCCTCGGCCAAGAAGGCCACGACGAAGAAGGCGGCGGCGAAGAAGTCGCCGGCCAAGAAGGCCACGACGAAGAAGGCGGCGGCGAAGAGGTCGCCGGCCAAGAAGGCCACGACGAAGAAGGCGGCGGCGAAGAAGTCGCCGGCCAAGAAGGCGGCGTCCAAGCGGGCGACCAAGCGCTCCTAGTCAGGTCCGGTCGTCGCGGCGGGCCTGCTGCTCGGCCCGCCGCGATCGCAGCTCGGCCATCCGGCTGAAGTCCACGGAGATGAAGGTGCCGTCGGCCTCGGCGCACAGCCGGTCGCCCGCGTGCAGGGTGCCGGTCGTGAGGATCTTGCGACCCTCAACGCCCTCGAAGCGGCCGGTGAAGCGGAGCGGCTCGTGCAGCGGCGTGGGGGAGCGGTAGCGCACGGTGAGGGTGCCGGTCATGCCCGGCTGCCCCGACAGCGACTGCACGGCGCCGAGCACCTCGTCGAACGCGGCCGCGATGTAGCCGCCGTGCACGCAGCCGGGGGGACCCTCGTAGGCGGGTCCGAACGTCGCCCTGCCCTCCATGGTGCGGTCGTCGACACCGTGCAGGACGATGGGGGGCGCGATGGGGTTGGCCACACCGAGCATCGGGCTGTGGTCGAAGAACCCGTGGGGGTTGCCGCTGGTCGCGGCCTCGCCGTGGCCCTCGTAGATCGACTGGCCCGGCTGGGCGTGGTGGTGGAGGTCGTCGGCCACGGCCTCCAGCGCGTCGGCTGCCGCCGAGAGGGTGTCGGCATCCGCGCCGTTCATCACCATCGTGTGCAGGACGCGCCGGGTGGCGTCGGCCAGGCGACGCAGCTCCCGCCGGCGAGGTGTGGGCTCCTCCGTGGCCAGCTCGGCCAGCCGGCTGGGCCAGCTCGCGCTGTTCGGCCCGAAGGGGGGCCCGGCCCCCGGTTCGTCGGTCACGCCGGCACCGCCTCGGGTGCGACCTCGATCAGCAGCGGGGCGTGGTCCGAGGGGCCGGTGCCCTTGCGGGCGTTGCGGTCCACCAGCGACCACGTCAGGCGCTCGGCCAGGGGCGAGCTCACCAGCACGTGGTCGATGCGCATGCCCTTGTGCTTGTGGAAGTTCCCGGCCCGGTAGTCCCACCAGGTGAAGAGGCGGTCGTCGTCGGGGTAGCAGCGCCGGAACGCATCGACGAGGCCCCAGTCGAGGAGCCGCTGGAAGCGGGCGCGCTCGTCGTCGGTGATGTGGGTGGCGCCGTGGATGGCGTCGACGTCCCACACGTCGCGGTCCTCGGGGGCGACGTTGAGGTCACCGCAGAGCACGACCTCGTCGGCCGGGTCGGCGACGGCGTCGAGGTGGGCGGCGAGGCGGTCGAACCAGGCGAGCTTGTAGTGGAACTGCTCGTGCCCGATGGCCCGCCCGTTGGGGGCGTAGGCGGTGACCACCACCGTTGACCCGCACCGGGCGGTGAGCAGCCGGGCCTCGTCGTCGGGCGGGCCGCCGTCGGCGAAGCCGTGGACCACGTCGTCGACGCCGATCCGGGACAGGATCGCCACGCCGTTCCACCGCCCCTGGCCGTGGTGCACGCCGTCGTAGCCGAGCGCGCCGAGCGCCAGGGCGGGGAACGCGTCGTCGGCCAGCTTGGTCTCCTGGATGCACAGCACGTCCGGCGACGCCTCGCCCAGCCAGGCCTCGACCCGCTCGAGTCGGGCCTTCAGCGAGTTCACGTTCCAGGTGGCGAGGCGCACCAGGCGAACCTATCGACGCGCCGCCAGGTACGCCTCGACCACGCGCGCCTCGTCGGCCAGGTGCTCCCGCAGGCCCGAGGCGATGGCTCGCTCGACGGCGCCGCCGACGAAGGGTGCCGAGACCTTGAGGTCGATGGTGGCGTCGCGCCGGCAGCCCTCACCGACCGCTTCGATGCGGTAGTCGCCCGAGCACCGGAACCGGTCGGCGTAGTGGTCGGGCCGCAGCACGAAGCGGACGTGGCGGCGCTCGAGGTCGTGGGTGGACTCGTCGACCCAGCTCAGCCGGGCCGGGTCGATCACGGCCCGTGCCGCGGAGGAGAGGTCGCCGGCGAACCGGTAGCGGATCCGGAGGCGCACCTGCTCGCCATCGCGCTCGCAGGCCAGCACGTCGGGGACCGACACCTTCGGCAGGTCGGCGAACCCGGCGTACAGCTCGGGCTCGGTGAAGGCGCGGGCCGTCTCGTCCGGGTCGGTGCCGAACCGCTGCTCGACGGTGAACCTCATCCGGCGTGCTCGGCGCGGGCGACGACGGCGAGCAGCTCGTCGGCGAAGCGGTTGCGGCGCGCCGGGCCGAGCCCGGCGACCTGGTCGATCTCGGGGCGGGTGCGGGGCCTGCGCAGGGCGATCTCCTGCAGCACCTCGTCGGGCACCACGGTGGCCGGCTCGGTGCGTGCCGCCCGCGCCCGGGCCGTGCGCCACGCGCGCAGCGCGGCCAGCAGCGGGTCGGTGGCCTCGGGCGGATCGAGCCGGGCCCGCAGCGCGGCCAGCTGGGGGACGCCGGCGGAGGTCGGGGGATCGGTGACCGCGCCGACCCGCGACTCGAAGCCGTCGAGGAACGGGCTGCGGGTCTGGGTCCGGCGCACCCCGCGGACGGTGCGGGCCCGGGCCCAGTGCAGGGTCACCTCCCGCTCCGCCCTGGTCACCGCCACGTACAGCAGGCGGGCCTCCTCGGCCCGGGCCTCCCGGCGGCGGGCCGATGCGATGGGGATCGACCCGTCCTCACAGCCGGCGATGTGGACCACCGGCCACTCCAGGCCCTTGGCGGCGTGGATCGTGGAGATGGTGACCGCGTCGGGTTCGTGGTCGTCGTCGGAGAGGTTGGCGTAGGCCCAGCCGACGAAGGCCCGACCGGTGAGGGCGTCGTCCTTGGTCCGCTGCCCCTCGGCCGCCTCCGCCAGCGTCACCACGGCCGGGTCCTCGACGTCGTCGCGGAGGGCGTCGCCGAGTGCGGTGGGCAGGGAGCGCTCGTCGTCGCGGAGGCGGTGCAGGACCCGTCGCACGGCGGGGTCGTCGAGCAGGGAGGCCTGCCGCCGCATCCGGGTGGGCACGCCGAGCGCCGCGAGCCCGCGGTCGAGGTCGAGGATCCGCTCGTGGGTGCGGGCCAGGACGGCGAAGGCCTTCCACGGCAGGTCCGAGCCCCGGCGGCGCCGGATGGCGCGCGCGATGGCGCGGATCTCGGCCACCTCGTCCTCGTGCTCGAGGCAGCGCGCCGGGGGGCCGGGTGCGCCGGACGAGACCGGGTGGCGGTCGGGCAGGCCGGCAGCGGCGATGACCGACGCGGCGGCTGCGGTGACCTGGGGGGTCGATCGGTGGGTGCGGTCGAGGTGGATCGTCTCGAGGGCCGGCCAGCGGCGGCCGAGGTCGTCGAGCAGGCCGGGGTCGGCACCGTTCCAGCCGTAGATCGACTGGTGGGTGTCGCCGACCACGAACACGTCCCAGCGGTCGCCGCGCCACGCCTCGAGCAGCCGGAACTGCAGCGGGTTCACGTCCTGGAACTCGTCGACGAAGAGGTGGCGGAAGCGCCAGCGCTGCGCGGCGGCGAAGCCGGGGTCGCCCTCGATCGCGGCCGCGCACGCGGCCAGCAGGTCGTCGAAGTCCACGACGTGGCGCTTGGCCTTGGCGGCCTCGTACTGGGCGAGGCGCTCGGCGACCTCGGCCGCGGAGAGGCGGGTCCGGCGTCCGGCCGCGCGTGCCGCGTCGGGGTACGAGTCCGGTCGCAGCATGCGGGCCCGCGCCCACCCGATCTCGTTGGCCAGCTCGGTGAGCGCCGCCGGCGCGGTCACGTCGAGCTGGTCGCGCAGGAACGGGCGGATCCGGTCGAGCAGCTGGGGTTCGGCCCGCCCCTGGGCCGACCACCGGTCGCGGAGCTGGCGCCACGCCACGGCATGGAACGTGCCGGCCTCGATCCGGTCGCGGACACCGATCCGCCGCAGCCGCGACGTGAGCTCGCCGGCGGCCTTGCGGGTGAAGGTGACGCACAGCACGTGGGCGGGCTCGATCTCGCCGGACGCGATCCGGTGCGCGACCCGGGCCGTGAGCACCCGGGTCTTGCCCGAGCCGGCCGGTGCGACCACGGCCAGCGGCGAGGCCGGCGACGTCGCGGCGCGGCGCTGGTCGTCGTCCAGGCCGGCCAGCACCGCCTCGGGGTCCATCACGGTCTGGAGGCTAGAGCCTGCCCCGGTAGCGTCGGCGGCGATGGTGGAGGTCGACCCCGATCGCTTCGAGCAGCTGGTGGCCGCGGCCCTGGACGAGCTGCCCGGCCCGCTGGCCGAGGGGCTCGAGAACGTGATGGTCCGGATCCGCACCGGCCGCCCCACCGGCTCCCTCCTCGGGCTGTACGAGGGCGTCCCGCTCACCGAGCGCGGGGACTACGGCGCCGGCGGACCTCCGATGCCGGATCGGGTCACGATCTACCGGCTGCCGATCTGCTCGATGTGCGAGACCGAGGAGGAGGTGACCGAGCAGGTGCGCATCACCGTCATCCACGAGCTCGCGCACCACTACGGCATCGACGACGAGCGGCTCCACGAGCTGGGCTGGGCGTAGACGTACCATCCTGGCCGTGCCCTTCCCGCGCAAGCTGCTGAACGAGGGCGAGGACGTCGTCCTCGACCTGCACCCGCACTGGTGGTTCCTGGCCAAGCAGACCCTCGCGCTGCTCGCCGCCATCGTCCTCGGCGCGCTGGTGCTCCTCAACGTCGACAACGGCATCGTCCAGCTGCTCGCCGGCCTCCTGATCCTGGCGGCACTCGGCTGGTGGATCGCGCGCTACCTCGACTGGCGCACCACCAACTTCGTCGTCACCACCGATCGGCTCATCTACCGCCACGGGGTGCTCGCCAAGCACGGCATCGAGATCCCGCTCGAGCGGGTCAACAACGTGCTGTTCTCCCAGCGTCTGTTCGAGCGGATGCTCGGCGCCGGCGACCTGGTCATCGAGTCCGCCGGCGAGAGCGGCCGCCAGGCCTTCTCCGACGTGCGCAAGCCCTCGGCCGTGCAGAACGAGATCTACCGCCAGATCGAGGCCAACGAGAACCGCAAGTTCGACCGCATCGGCCAGGGCCACGGCGGCGGTGGCTCGACCTCGGTCGCCGACGAGCTGGCCAAGCTCGACGAGCTGCGCCGAAGCGGCATCCTCTCCGAGGAGGAGTTCGCCGCCCAGAAGGCCCGCCTCCTCGGCCGCTGACTACCCCTCCGTCCACGCGCCGGGGCCGGGGCGGGCGAGCCAGCCCTCGTCGAGCGCACCCGGCTCGGTGACGGCGACGACGCAACCGCCGAAGCCGCCGCCCATGAGGCGCACGCCGTGCACGCCCGGCTGGGCCCGGAGCCGCTCGACGGTCGCGTCGACCGTCGGCGTGGACACCTCGAAGTCGTCCCGCAGCGAACGGTGCCCGTCGTCCAGCAGCGCGCCGAGCGCCGCGACGTCGCCGGCCCGCAGCGCGTCCGCGGCGTCGAGCACCCGCCGGTTCTCGGTCGTGACGTGGCGGGCCCGGCGGCGCAGCACCGGGTCGTCGATGCCGTCCGCGTCGGTCGGCGAGGCCAGGCGCAGCGGACCGATGATCGCCTCGGCGGCCTCGCACTGGGCCCGCCGCTCGGCGTAGGCCGACCCCACCAGCGTCCGCTGCTGGCCGGAGTGCACCACCCGCACCTCGATGTCGTCGGGCACCGGGACGTGGGTGCGCTCGAGGGTGTGGCAGTCGAGCACGAAGGCATGCCCGTCCCGGGCGGCGGCCGACGCGAGCTGGTCGAGGATCCCGCACGGGACGCCGGTGGCCCGCTGCTCGGCCGCCTGGCAGGTGCGGGCCAGGTCCTCGACGTCGCCGGTGTGGCCGAGGGCGAGGGCCACCGCGACCTCGAGCGCGGCGGAGGACGACATCCCTGCGCCGACCGGCACGTCCGAGCGGAGGCCGCCCGTGAACCCGACCCCGGGGCGCAGCTCGGCGACCACGCCGGCGACGTAGCGCGCCCAGGCCGGTTCCACGGCGGCGGGGTCCTCGACCTCGAGGGAGAGGTCCGCGACGCCCGGGACCTCGGCCGAGGACAGCAGCACCCGGTCGCCCTCGCGCCGGCCGTGCACGGTGACACCCAGCGACACCGCCATGGGCAGGCACCGCCCGCCGGTGTGGTCGGTGTGCTCGCCGATCAGGTTCACCCGACCGGGAGCGAAGGCCCGGACCTCGGCGGGGTTCGACACGGCGGCGACCGTAGCCCCGCCCGCGAGGCGGCGTTCTTGACCGAGCAGTCAAGGAACGGCAAGCATCCCGGCATGGGGGAGACGATCCATCACGTGAACGGCATCGAGCTCTGCGCCGAGGTCCGCGGCCCCGAGGACGGCACGCCGCTGCTCCTCGTCATGGGGCTCGGCGCGCAGCTGGTGAGCTGGGAGGACGACTTCGTCAGCCGCCTGGTCGACCGCGGCTACCGCGTCGCCCGCTTCGACAACCGCGACGTCGGGCGCTCCAGGCACTTCGACGACGCCGACCTCGACATCATGGCCACGCTGCGGGCCCTGGCCGCCGGCGACGACGTCGAGGTGCCCTACACGCTCTCCGACATGGCCGCCGACGCCGCCGCACTCCTCGAGGAGCTGGGCATGGCGCCGGCCCACGTGGTCGGCGCCTCCATGGGCGGCATGATCGTGCAGGCCATGGCCATCGAGCAGCCCCAGGCGGTGCGGTCCGTGGTCTCGATCATGTCGACCACCGGCGACCGCGACGTCGGCCAGCCCACCCACGAGGCGTCCCAGCTCCTGTTCGCGCCGCCGCCCGCCACCGAGGAGGAGGCCGTCGAGCGGGCCCGCCAGGCCGAATCCACCTGGGGGAGCCCGGCGCACCGCGACCCCGACGCCGCGGCCGAGCGGGCCCGGCGAGAGTGGAACCGGGTCCGCAACCCGGCCGGCGTCGGCCGCCAGATCGTGGCCATCAACGCCTCCGGCAGCCGCACCGAGGCCCTCGCGCGGGTGCGGGTGCCGTTCACGGTGATCCACGGCGACGCCGACACCCTCGTGACCCCGACCGGCGGCCGGCGCACCGCCGAGGCCGTGCCCCACGCCGTGCACGTCGAGATCGAGGGCATGGGCCACAACCTGCCGCGCGACCTGTGGCCGCGGATCATGGACGAGATCGACGCCACGGTCGAGCGGACCCGCGACGTCGATCCCACGCTGCACACCGACTGACCACCCCCACACGAAAGAGGAACCCCACCACCATGGGACCGCTCCAGGGCACCACCGTTCTCGAGATCGCCGGCATCGGGCCCGGCCCGTTCTGCGCCATGCTCCTGGCCGACATGGGCGCCGACGTCATCCGCGTCGACCGCGCCGGCCAGGTCATGGGCGGCGACCCCGAGTCGCCCCCGGCCGACGTGCTCAACCGCGGCCGCCGCTCGATCGGGGTCGACCTGAAGAGCCCCGAGGGCGTCGAGACGGTGCTGGCCCTGGTCGAGCAGGCCGACGTCATCATGGAGGGGTTCCGCCCCGGCGTCGCCGAGCGCCTCGGCATCGGTCCCGAGGAGTGCCGGGCCCGCAACCCCAGGATCGTCTACGGCCGCATGACCGGCTGGGGCCAGGACGGGCCCTACGCCCAGGCCGCCGGCCACGACATCAACTACATCGCCCTCGCCGGCGCGCTCGACCCCATCGGTCGCCGCGGCGAGGCCCCCGTGCCGCCGCTGAACCTGGTCGGCGACTTCGGCGGTGGCGGCATGTTCCTCGCCTTCGGCATCGTCTGCGCCCTGCTCGAGGCCCAGCGCTCCGGCGAGGGCCAGGTCGTCGACGCCGCCATGGTCGACGGCGCCGCCGTGCTCACCACCATGTTCCACGCCTTCCGGGCCATGGGCATCTGGAACGACGAGCGGGGCACCAACCTGCTCGACACCGGCGCCCACTTCTACGACGTCTACGAGACCAGCGACGCCAAGTACGTGTCGATCGGGTCGATCGAGCCGCAGTTCTACGCCCAGCTCCTCGAGCTGTCCGGCCTCGGTGCCGACGACGACCTGCCCCACCAGATGGACCGGGGCCAGTGGCCGGCGCTGAAGGAGCGCGTCGCCGCGATCTTCAAGACCAAGACACGCGACGAGTGGTGCGAGATCATGGAGCACACCGACGTGTGCTTCGCCCCGGTGCTCGGCCTCGGCGAGGCCCCCCAGCACCCGCACAACGCGCAGCGCAAGACCTTCGTCGAGGAGCACGGCGTCCTCCAGCCGGCGCCGGCGCCCCGGTTCAGCCGCACCGAGGCCACCATCCAGCGCCCGCCGGCGCACGCCGGCCAGCACACCGACGAGGTGCTCGGGCAGTTCGGCTTCGACGCGGACCGGATCACGGCGCTGCGCAAGGCCGGCGCCATCGCCTGAGCTGGCCGGGCCGGCAGCCCGGACGCCAGGATGGGCCGGTGACCGTCATCAAGACCACCCTGCTATTCTCACCGTATGACACTCACGGGGACAGGCAAGGGGACGACGGTCGGGCTCTACGCCCGGATCAGTCTTGATCGGCAGGACGGGGAAGGGGTCGACCGCCAGCTAGCGGACGCCCGCCAGCTCGTGACGAAGCGATGGCCCGACGCGCAGGTCGTGGAGTACGTCGATAACGACCTCTCTGCGTTCCATGCTCGCCGCCGTCCCGAGTACGACCATCTGCTATCCGACGTCACCGCCGGACGCCTCGGCGCCGTGGTCGCCTACCACCCGGACCGGCTCTACCGGCACCCCGCCGATCTGGAGTCCTTCATCGACGCCGTACAGGGTGCCGGCGCCGACGTCGCCACGGTGCAGGCCGGTGACGTGGACCTCTCGACCGCCTCGGGGCGCATGGTGGCCCGCATCCTCGGCAGCGTGTCGCGCCATGAGTCGGAGCGCATCGGCGAACGAGTGTCGCGGGCGAAGCGGGAACGGGCTACGCAGGGACGCCCGGCCGGTGGCGGGTTGCGTGCCTACGGTCTGAACGCTGACCGCACCGCCCTCGAGCCCGCCGAGGCCGAGGAGCTGCAGGCCGCCGCTGCCGCCATCTTTGCGGGCGCCTCATGGTCGAACGTCGTCAAGGATCTGAACGCCCGCGGGGTCCGCAACGTGACCGGCAACGAGTGGACGGTCGGCAACCTCCGGCGAACCCTGACCTCGCCCCACGTCGCCGGTCTCCGCTCCTACAAGGGCGACATCGTCGGGCCCGCCACCTGGCCCGCCATCCTCGACCGGGGCACGTGGGAGCGCCTCCGGGCCCAGGCCGCGACCCGCAAGCGAGGCCGCCCGCCGTCTGACCGGCACCTGCTTACGGGACTGGTGACGTGTGGTCGCTGTGGGTTCCCGCTGTGGGCCAACCAGACCCGCACCGGCTCCTACGCCTACCGGTGCAGCCCGAACGCAACGACGAAAGGTCGCGGGTGCGGGAAGATGTCCATTGCCGCCACGCCGCTCGAGGCTTTCGTAACCGCCGCCGTGCTGGAGCTGGTCGACACCGGCCGTCTGTCGACCGCCGTGGAGCGTCGCCGGCAACAGCGCGACGCCGCCCCCGACATCGAAGGGCTCGAGGCCGAGCTCGGTGCCCTGGCCGACGACCACGGCGCCGGCCGGATCACCCGGGCCGAGTGGCTCCGGGCCCGCGAGGGACTCGCCCGCCGTCTTGACGAAGCGAGGACCGCGGTAGCGATGGAGGCCGGGACCGCCATCGGGATCGACCTCGTGGACCTGGCCGAGCGGTGGCCCGGGCTCGACACTGACCGACAGCGCGAGATCCTCAAGGCGATGATCGTGGCCGTGACGATCCTGCCCGCCGCACGCAAGGGTTCACCCCCGATGCTGGAAGGCATCGGGCATCTCGACCCCGACCGCGTCGACGTGGAGTGGAAGGTCTGACCATCGACCAGCACGTCTAACCCTGCGTGTACAGTCCTAAGCGTCTGTATGGCTTGCTCCGCCACCCGCACGGGGGGCGAGACCGAAAGGGTCGCTGAGCAGGAAGCGCAGGCCGCGGCGCCACATAACTAGCGCCGTCCGAAGGCCGAAACGGCACAGGGCCCGACTCACTCGGGTGTCCATCGGAAGCAACACCGGCTCCCTCGCTCCTTGCGGGCCAGCCGGTACCCGACTGGAGGACACACCTGTGCCTGCCACCGCAACGACCGTCGACCGGATCGCCTACAGCCCCGCCGAGCTCGCCGACGCCCTCGGCGCCTCTCGCGCTTGGGTCTACCTGCGCCTCGATGACGGCACCATCCCGAGCGTCAAGCTCGGCGGTAAGCGTCTGATCCGCGCCACCGTGCTCGAGGAGATCCTCGCCGCCGGAGAGGTGACCGCCCATGACGTCGCCTGACCCCTGGCGCACCGAGAAGGCCGTCGCCGACCTACTGCACCGGACCCGCACCGAGCGCGGGCTACCCCTGACCATCGACGACCCGGCGACCATCGCCCGAGTGGCCGCCATCGTGGCCGGCGAGGGAGGTGGCGCGCGTGCAGTTGCCTGACAACGACGAGGGCCGGCCCCCGAAGGCCGGCCCCGTAGATCAGTTCGCCACCACAGCTCACCGACAGGACCAGAGTACCGCCACGTTGGTCGACGGAGCGACGAGCGTCGTGCTGATCCCCGCCGAGGTGGGCGAGCGCCGAGGGCGCACCTACAGCCCGCTGGCCGTGCAGCTCCTCGACACCGAACGTGCCGCCGACCGGCTCCTCGAGGAGCTCGGCGCCGAGCACTGCCGACGCCTGGCCCTGGCCCTGCTCGAGCTGGTGCAGGAGGTGGCCCGATGAAGGCCGGCGACGCCGACGACGAGCTCGACCGGGTGCTCGACCTCATCGACGGACACAACCACTCGGCATGGCTGCGCGAGTACGTGAACGACACCCTCGCCGGCGTCGATCACGACAACGCCGCCGAGGTATGGAACACCGCTCAACGCCTCGATTCCCTCCGGGTGGGGGAGCTCACCGGGACGGCCAACCTCATGCGCCCGACCGTTGGCGCCCTCATGGACCCCGACTGTCGACGGGACCAGCTCGAGCGCGTCGACCATCGCCTCGCCGAGCTCTGCCGGGTGCGGACCTTCGTCCGCGTCGGCCGGCCGGTGCTGCGCCTCATCCGAGGTGGTCGCCGATGACCGCCACGACGAACAGCACGCGCCCGGTCGACCGGGTGCTGGCCAAGCTCGAGGGAGCGCGCGGCCACCATCCCCAGTGGGAGGCCCTGTGCCCGGCGCACCCTGACCGGTCGCCGTCGCTCGCGGTGTCGGAGAACGACGAGGGCCACGCCCTCCTGTTCTGCCATGCAGGGTGCGAGCTCGGCGCCGTTCTCACCGCGCTCGGTCTCTCCGACCGCGACCTATTCGCCGACGATGCTGGTACGCGCATACCAGCAGGCCGACCGGCAAATGGTGAGCGGTCACCATTAGGTACGCGCTCACCCAATAGTCGGGCGCGAGAGGTGGCCCGCTACCCGTACACCGACGAGGCCGGCGAGCTGCTCTATGAGGTGGTCCGCACCGACCCGAAGGGCTTTCACCAGCGCCCCGCCGATGGCCGGCGCGGTGCCGGCTCCATGAAGGGCGTTCGCCGGGTGCTCTACCGGTTGCCCGAGGTGCTCGAGGCCGTGGCCGATGGTCGGGCGGTCTGGATCGTGGAGGGCGAGAAGGACGCCGACGCGCTGGCCCGGGCCGGCGAGGTAGCCACCTGCAACGCCCAGGGTGCCGGCAAGTGGGCCACGGTGCCCGACGCCCCTGCGGTGCTCTCCGGGGCGCATGTGGTCGTTCTGGTGGACGATGACAAGCCCGGGCACGACCACGGGCGCGACGTGGTGCGCTCCATCGATGGCAAGGCCGCCGGGTGGGAGGTGTGGCGGTCCCGACATGCGAAGGACGCCGCCGACCACCTGGGCCAAGGCCGCGAGCTCGACGACGCGGACCTCGAGCTACTGGCATCGTCTGCGGGTGACCGGTCCTGGCTGGCAGGTGTCCCAAACGGGACGTCTGACGACGTGGACCGAATCGGGCCACCTGCCGAGGTGGGTCAACCTGACCCACCTGACGACGAGGGCCCCACGACATGGGAGCCACAGGACGTGGTGGCCGCGCTCCGGTCCGGTGGCCCACCACCGCCCGACGTGCTCGCCCACGCTCGAGGGCACCGACTGCTCTACGCCGGCCGGATGAACGCCCTGTTTGGCCCGCCCGAGTCGATGAAGTCCCTCGCCGCTCAGACCGCCGGCACCGAGGTGCTCGCCGGCGGTGGGGACGTGCTCTACGTCGACTACGAGGACGACGCCGGCAGCGTCGGCGCCCGCCTGGTCGCCCTGGGAGCCACCGAGGACGCCATCGCTGCCCACCTCGTCTACGTGCGCCCCGACGAGGCCCTCGTCGACGGCCGGGGCCGGTGGACCCGTGCCGGGCTCCGGTTCCTGGCCCTGGTCACTGAGCGACCGTGGCGCCTCGCCATCGTGGACGGGATCACCGAGGCCATGACCACCGAAGGGCTCGAGGTGAACGAGAACGCCGACGCCGCGACGTTCGCCCGCCGGCTGCTGCGCCCCTTGGCCGACGCCGGTGCCGCGGTGGTGGCCATCGACCACCAGCCGAAGAACGCGGGCGAGACCGGCCGCTACGCCCTGGGGTCGCAGCACAAGCTCGCCGGGCTGACCGGCGCCGCCTACCGGTTCGAGCCCGTGCGTCCCCTGGGTCGCCCTGACGGGACCGAGGAGGTGGTCGGGTGGTCCAAGGTGACGGTCTCCAAGGACCGTCCCGGGTACGTGCGGGGCAAGTCCCGAGAGGGCAACGTCGGTCTGTTCCGGGTGACCGCCTGGCCCGACGGCACCCTTGACGCCTGCGTGATCGACGAGGCCGACCTCGGCGACATCGGTGCCGACCTGGCCCTCGCCGGCCGGGTGCTCGACTACCTCGCCACCTACGAAGGCGCGGCCAAGGGAGCCATTGAGTCCGACGTGACCGGCCGGGCCGAGTCGATCCGGGCAACCCTCCGATGGCTCGAGGGCAAGCGGTGGATCTCCATCAAGAAGGAGGGGTCCGCGCACCGGCACTACCTCACCGACGAAGGACGCAAGGAGGTGCCCGAATGACCGCCCGCCCTGCACCCGTAACGGTTCGGGGAAGTGACGTATTGGCCGAGTGTTTGGTCTGTGCCGAACCCCTCACGCACGAGGTGCAGCTCCTCGGCAACCAGTACGTCCTGCCCGACGACCCCCGTAAGCGCTACTGCTCCCACCGGTGTCGCCAGCGTGCCTACCTCGAGCGAGTCCGTAGCAAGGACCGGAGCCAGGGACTCCCGGCCGACTTCACCATCGGCGCCCGGAACCGAGCTCGCAGCTCCCGGTCTGGACGCCGCTACATGGACCGTCACTACGACGCCGGGTGCTACTGCGCGACGTGCGGAGCCCGGATGCCCGAGCAGGCCCGAGCCGACGCCCGCTACTGCTCGCCCGCTTGCCGTCAGCGTGCATACCGGGAGCGTCAGCAGGTGCCCGGATGAAGCGCCCTCGTCCACTCGTCCCACCTCGTCCCACCTCGTCCCGGACAAGCCCAGAACCCACCTCGTCCCTCGTCCCCCTCGTCTATAGGGACGAGGGGACAGGACGGGGACCGGAGACAAGGGGACCAGACCCCCGCACCTCGTCCTCGTCCCAACGACGACGCCTGCTGCTCGAGCTGCGCCTCGCCCGACATCTGCTCGCCGACCGCCTCGACCGCCTGGCCGAGCGCGACCGGAAGGGGACGCGATGAGCGCGGACGAGGCCGGCCAGGTCGCCCGCTTGCTCGGCGACTACGTGCTGCCCGAGCTGGTGCGGGCTGGCTGTTCGGTGCCCTCGGAGATCACAGTGCGCCGAGCTGCCCGCCTGCTCCTCGACGCCTACCCCGGTGCCTCGATGGTCGGGCCCGACTCGACACCCCAGCCCGCCAGGGTCTGCGCCGGCTGTGACGCCACGGTGCCCGAGAGCGAGGGCCCGACGCCGCGGAAGTGGTGCTCCGACGCCTGCCGGTCGCGAGCACGACGACGCCGACCGGACTGACCGACCGGACTGCGATGGTGAGAGCTGAGAGTCATGCCATGTCTG
>Ga0208490_100587_pt1 | contig 20819 bp, 25 predicted proteins | sample SubbioAug_CSWold_FD_184818 | JGI IMG/M metagenome (GOLD analysis project Ga0208490, IMG submission 184818) | Serpentinite rock and fluid subsurface biosphere microbial communities from McLaughlin Reserve, California, USA - CR11Aug_CSWold (SPAdes) | ecosystem: Environmental > Terrestrial > Deep...
CGCCGCGGGCGTTGGCGAGGTGCAGGTCTTCGTGCCGGAGCGCGCCGACCGCGAGGGCGTTGACGAGGGGGTTGGCCTGGTAGACCGGGTCGAACCAGGTCTCGCCGCCGATGTTCGGCAGGCCGAGGCAGTTGCCGTAAAAGCTGATGCCGCTCACGACGCCCGGCAGCACCCGGGCGGTGTCGGGGTGGTCGATGGCGCCGAACCGCAGCGCATCCATGACGGCGACGGGGCGCGCTCCCATGGAAATGATGTCGCGCACGATGCCACCCACGCCGGTCGCGGCACCCTGGAACGGCTCGACGTAGCTGGGGTGATTGTGGCTCTCGATCTTGAACGTGACCGCCCAGCCTTCGCCGATGTCGACGACGCCGGCGTTCTCGCCCATGCCGACCATGAGGTGCTCGCGCATCTCGTCGCTGACCTTCTGGCCGAACTGCTTGAGGTGCACCTTCGATGACTTATAGGAGCAGTGCTCGCTCCACATTACCGAGTACATGGCGAGCTCGCCGCTCGTGGGGCGGCGGCCGAGAATTTGCTTGATCTGCTCGTACTCGTCCGGCTTCAGACCGAGCGCCTCGAATGGCTGGTGCTTCTCGGGGGTCGCGATCGCGTTGTCGACGGTGTCGGGAATGGGGACTGTCGCGGGGGTTCTCACGGTGGCGAGGGCTCCTGTGTCGGGGGCGTGCCGGATGCTCACGATCCTACCGGCGCGGATGAGCACGACCGGATGGCTGGAGCTCTCTCGATCCGCGCCGATCGCTGGGCTGCCGTGCCGTCAGGGGCTCATGCGGCCTCGTGCGAGAGCCGGATTGCCATCGGCTTCGAGCATCGCCACCAGCTCCACCCGGCTGGCTGTCGCGCCGAAAGCGGGGGTGCCCGGTTCGAACCGGATTCCCTCCACTAGTGCCCCGGCGTCTATCGTGTCGAAACCCATCGCGTCGACGACCTCGGCAACGATCACGAGTGCGGCCGGATCGTCCGACGCGATGGCGAGGGCCTTGCGATCCGGATGCCCGGCGGGCCGCGCCTCGCTGTCGAGTTCGTGATAGCCCATGTGATTGAAAGTTTTCACGAGCCGAGCACCTGGCATGAGGTTGCTGACGATCTCGCTCGATGACAGTTCGGTCTGCTCGAACGCAGGAAGTATCCCGTCGACCGGCCACCAGTAGTTCGTCGCGTCCACGACAATGGCATGGGCATCGGAGAGAGCGACGAGGGGTAGCGACCCCACCTTGCCCAGCGGCACCGCCAGGATGACGACGTCCGCCTCGGCGACGATCCCCTCCGCGGTCGTCGCGATCGCATCCGGGGCCATCACCTCGACAATGAGCGCGATCCGATCGACGGCACCGGAGCCGGCGATCAGCACTCGATACCCTGCAGCCGTCGCCAGGCGCGCGAGCACTGTGCCGACCTTTCCGGCTCCCAGTATTCCGATCGTAGGCTCGATCCGTTCCCCGCCGCTCACCTTGGATTCGCCGTGACCGCTGTCTCGCGCCGCAACACCGGCGCCACCTCGTCCGCGAACAGTTCCAGGCTCGCGTTGACCAGCTCGCCAGGAAGGCTGCCGACCTCAATCTGGCCGACGAAGCGGTCGACGCCGAGGATCTCGCGATGGCGCAGGATTTTGTCGATGACCTCCTGCGGACTTCCTACGATGAGCCCGTTGTCGACCCACTGCTCGAACGTCTCCCGAGGCATCCCTCTCGCGAATTGAGGCAGCTGCATGAAGTAGTCGGAGTAGTAGGGGTGATACTCATCCCGCGCGGCCTGCGATGTGCGTGAAATGTAAATGTGACCGCCACTGGCCGTCTTCAGCGACCCTGGATCATCATGTCCGGCAGAAGCGGCAGCGCGACGATAGAGATCGACAAGGCGTCGACCGGAGTCGGGGCCCTGGAAGAACGACATGAACATCGGGGTTCCGAGCATGCCGGCGCGCACTGCCGACTGCGGCGTGCCGCCGACACCGATCCATACCGGCAGTCGATCTTGAAACGACCTGGGCGAGATCAGCGCCGCGTCCAGCGAGGGTCGCAGCCTCCCCTGCCACGTGACGACCTCGTTGTCTCTGAGCTCAAGCAACAACCGGATCTTCTCATCGAAGAGTTCCTCGTAGTCGTCCAGGTGGTAGCCGAACAGCGGAAAGGACTCGACAAATGCGCCCCGCCCGGCCATGACCTCGGCCCGACCGCCCGAAATCTGGTCGATGGTTGCGAATTGCTGGTACACGCGCACGGGGTCTTGGGTCGACAAGACGGTGACGGCAGTGCTCAGGCGAATGCGCGTGGTGACCGCGGCCATCGCACCCAACACCACTTCGGGCGCGGAGATGACGTAGTCCTTCCGGTGATGTTCGCCAAGCGCGATCACGTCGAAACCTGCCCGGTCGGCTGTCTTCGCAAGCTCAATCAAGCGAAGCAGGCGAGCATGCGCCGATTCCGGCTCGCCGGTGAGCGGGTGAGCCTTCAGGTCGCCGAAGGTGTAGATGCCTAGTTCCATGTGTTCCTGTCCTGCCTTGTCGGTCATTGTTCGGTTACATCGAGGCGTGCCCGCGCCCAGATATTGCTCCAGTCGGCGATCGCGTCCAACACGGGAAGCAGGTGCACGCCGACGTCCGTGAGTTCGTAATGGACTTCGATCGGTCTCGCGGCCCTGACATCGCGCACGACTATCCCTGCGGACTCGAGATCCTTGAGCCGTCGCGAGAGCATCGCGTCGGTCACGTCGGGAATTGCGTTGCGCAACTCGGAAAAACGCCTTCGCCCACCGATCAGCACTTGAAGGATCCGTCCATTCCATCGGCATCCCAGCAGTTCGATCGCCGTGTGAAACAGAGGGCACGCATCCCGGTTCATGACGGTGTGGCTTGCGATTTCCGGCATCCAACTATCATAGTCATTGTTCCTATAGATTTCATAGTTGAGTTCGCCGAAGCAGAAGGGCCTGCCGCTGGCGAGCGGCGAGGTGGATCTCGTCTACTGAGGTCGGTTGATCCATACGGCCGGCGTGAACTGCCCGCGCGCCGCGCTCGTCTACCGTGACGCACTGCGGGCGAATCGCGACGAGCGCAGCGTGGACTCAAGCCGTCAGCGCAACACAGTCGATGAACATCTCGGTGGTGTGATGTGGCAGAGGTCGGGAGACCGGAGTTGCCGTCGGATCGGCGGCAGCAGGTAGGGGAGTTGTGGAGGACAGGGTCTTGTAATGGGTGAGACCTACCGCGCGATCGGTCGCCGACTTGCGGAAGCGACACCCGACGGGGAGCGGGGTGCGAGTGACACACGTGACGTTCTACAAGTCGCTGTTCGTACGATCCAGCGGTGTTCTCGCGTTCCCAGCAACGTCACCGGGCATTGGCGATCCCAGATCAAGGTCGCTGTCTCGATCTCAGCGTGCCGCGTCTTCAGTCGAGGTGACGGCCACGCCCCCCTCGAAGTGATTGTGTAGGAAGCCGACGTCGGCATCTCCACTTCTATCCCGCCACTTCTCCCACAGTGAGACCCCCGCCTCTGCTGTTCACATGCAACTGTTCGGCGACGAATTCACGCCGCTCCTTGAGCGCCGAAGGCCTTCTGGCCATGGTGTCTCTCATCGTGGTCTGATCGCATCCGCGGGCAACTTCCCGGCGCTCTCCAACAATGTCTCGCGGCGGTTCGCCGATCTTGTCCACGCGCCAGAGGCTGGAGAACTCCGCCAGGATATCGAGGCTGACAGCGTTCCCGCGTTCTGGTCATGGTCATGGCCGCGCTCACGGGCCCTGGAATCGCCTCCATTGTCCAACGACGTTCTATCACCCAGCGCTTCGGTGCGCTCAAACTCGAAAACATCACGCGCCTACCCCCGAACACCACGGAAGCGTACGTGACCACCTAGCCGCAGGGGGCCCGCTTCGTCGATCTGCAGCCCACGACGCGCCTCAGTCGGTAACCGGGCTCCAGTCAGCCGCCCAGGCCGAGATCGCGTCGACGACTGGCGCAAGTGCCTGCCCCTTGGCGGTCAGTACATATCGCGGGATGCTCGACACATTCGGGCAGATCCGCGAGAGGAGCCCTTCGCGTTCCAGTTCGCGCAGCCGTTCGGCCAGCAGGCGGTCGGACAGCCCGGGGATCGCGTCGCGGATTTCGCCGAAGCGCTCTGTGTGGGTCATCAGCGCTTGGAGGATGACACCGTTCCAGCGCCGACCGAGCAGTTCGATGGTGTGGTGGAACGATGGGCAGTAGCGTTCGCGCCCATCGTCCACCGGATCCACTGCCCCTTCCATCACTGTCGCCTCCCGATCCGCCCACATGAGATTGACCTGCCTTCTAGGATACGGCTACAGTTCAGATGCTTACCTTTAGTAATCAAGAGGCCTTCGGAGGGCGACGTGGACGTATTGGTGCTTATCGGAAGAGTGTTCTTCGCCTTGCTCTTCCTCGGATCGAGCTATGGGCACTTCGCACAGAGGAAAATGATGGCCGGGTACGCCGCCAGCAAGGGTGTGCCTGCCGCGCCCGTCATGGTTGTACTGACCGGTGCGCAAATCCTGATCGGTGCCCTCATGGTGGCGCTGGGGATCTGGCCCGATCTCGGTGCCCTCTTGCTCGTAGCCTTCCTGGCACCCACGGCGTTCATCATGCACCGTTTCTGGACAGAGTCCGACCCCGGAACCAAGGCCATGGAGCAGACTCAGTTTCTCAAGGACCTGGCCCTGGCCGGTGCGGCACTGGTGATGTTCGCCGTCTTCGCCTACCTCGGGGACGATCTCGGCCTGGTCCTGGTCGGGCCGCTGTTCACCCTGTCATGAGCAACGCCGCCGTCATGGGCATGCCTCGGCGCCGTGGTGCGCGACCTGCTACGACTCCGAGCAATCCGCACACCCAGCTCGACCAGCAGCCACTCGACGACCGACCGCAGCAGTACCTCATCGGACAGCTAGCCGATCTGCCGGGTGTGGTCTGGGCGAGCTCGATGATTTCCGTCCCTGGCGCAAAGGCGCTCACCCTGTCTCACAGCCAGGCCCGAGGGCCACTCGATGCGTTCATGACCGGCACCGAGTTCGCACACCTGCATCCAGCCCCCGACCATTCCCTGCACCTGGTACTGCCGCCCTCGATCGCCGAGGCTGCCATCGAGGCAGGCTGGGCGGAGCAGCACCCCATCGCCCGCCTCGGGTTCATTTCGTCGGGAGCGGTCATGGTCTACGCCCCACGCGACACATACGAAGCTGACATTGCCGTCGGCCTGATACGGTCGTCCCACGCTTACGCGACTGGCAAGGAGCTTCCGCTCGATACCGTGCCCACATAACCAATACGACCGGGATCCCGGGCGTACTGGTGTTGGCAAATCCCATCGCTGGCACCGGAACTACTGAAGGAGGAACCTCATGGCAGGACGACTCGAGGGCAAAGTGGCCCTCATCACCGGAACTGCAGACGGTCAAGGACGGGCGGCTGCTCTCGCCTTCGCCGCCGAAGGCGCCAAGATCGTGGGCTGCGACCTCAAGGCGGAACTCGCCGAACAGACCGTCGAGCTCGTCCGGGCGCAGGGCGGTGACATGGTCTCGATGCAACCGCTGAACCTGAGCGATGAGGCCGCGGTTCAGAGCTGGATCGACTTCGCCGTAGACCAGTACGGAGATTTCGACATTCTGTACAACAACGCCTCGGGAGTGCGTGGTGGCACGATCGAGTCCTTGACCCGTGCGGACTGGGACTTCGACATGACCAATGAGGTCACCATTCTCTTCCTGGCGATCCAGAAGGCCCTGCCGGTCTTCAAGCGCAAAGGCGGCGGCACCATCCTCAACACCGGCTCGGTCGCGGCGATGGTCGGCGCGGCTATGCCGGGGAACACTCCCGGCAATCTCGTGCACAACGTGGCGAAGGCTGCTGTTCTGCGATTGACGGAGAATCTTGCCGTCGAGCTGTCGCCATGGAACATCCGTGTGAACAGCGTCTCGCCCGGATTCATCGATACTCCGGCGACGAGACCGCTCCTGGAGGCCGGGGGGCGCGCGCCAGTCGAACGTGCACTGCTCAACCCCCGCGTCGGACGCCCGGAGGACATCGCCATGGCCGCGGTGTATCTGTGTTCGGACGAAGCCGACTACGTCACCGGTTCGAACCTCGTTGTCGATGGGGGCTGGGTCGCCGGCGGTGGGGTCGGCCGACCGGACCCCGAGATCGGCCAGATCTTCGGCGAAGTGATGGAGAAGTTGGCCAACGCCCCCACTGCCTGACGTCGCGTCCGTGAAAGAGGGACGCTCCGGGCGGAGTTCTCCACACGGTGCGTAGCCCGGTCACCGAGGCGGGGCCGATTCCCTTCGGCATGACGACGTTCCTCCGATCCATCACGATAGGTGAACGGTTCCGTGCAGCGCCGCTGAGTCCCCCGGGTTGTCCGGAGGTGCGGTACTTGGGAAAGATCAGTTCAGTACGCTCGAGGTCAACACCGACGTGAAGAACGTCAGCCCGTCGGTGCCGGAGCGCATGGCCGTCGAGGTGTCGGGGCCGAATCCGGGCTCGACCGCATGCTCAGGGTGCGGCATGAGGCCGACGACGTTGCCGCGCTCGTTGCGCAGGCCAGCGATGTCGCGTAGCGAACCGTTCGGGTTCACGTCAAGGTAGCGACAAGCGACCTGCCCCTCACCTTCGAGCCGGTCAAGGGTCTCGTCATCAGCGACGTATCCGCCTTCGCCGTTTTTCAGAGGGATGACGATTTCCTGCCCGGCGTCGAAGCCGTTCGTCCACGCGGAGTCGGCGCTCTCGACCCGTAGCTTCTGGTCTCGGCGGATGAAGTCGCCATGGTCGTTGCGGATCAGCCCGCCGGGCAGCAGGTGCGCCTCAACGAGAATCTGGAAGCCGTTGCAGATGCCGAGCACGGGCATCCCGCCGTTCGCCGCGTCGATGACCTCGGCCATGATCGGCGAGCGGGCCGCGATTGCTCCGGCGCGCAGGTAGTCGCCGTAGCTGAAGCCGCCGGGCAAGACGATCGCGTCGACGCCCTTCAGGTCGTGCTCGCCGTGCCACAGCGCGACCGGCTCGGCGCCGGCGAGGCGCACGGCGCGCATCGCGTCGCGGTCATCGAGCGAGCCGGGGAAGATGACGACACCAACCTTCATGCTCACGCCCCCGCGGAGGCGTGGGCCGCGTCGGCCACGTGCACGCTGACGACGTCTTCGATGACGTCGTTCGACAGCAGGTCGGCGGCGAGCTGCCGCGCCGTGTCGAGGAGGGCGTCGTCAACCTCGCCATCCACGTGCAGTTCGAAGCGCTTGCCGAGGCGAACGTCGGTGATGCGGCTCTCGCCCAGGCGGTGAATCGCCCCTGCGACGGCCTTGCCGGCCGGGTCGAGCAGTTCGGCCTTCGGCATGACCTCGACGACGATGGTGGGCACAGCGGCTCCTTGGGTGCGCGGCGGCGGGTGGGGTCAGCCTTCACTCTACCGGCGCGACTACGGTGGAGTGACCGACCGAGACCCACCGCACCCACCGATCAGGAACCCGGAACGGGAGGCCCCATGCCCGCAGTCGACGAATTCACCTGGCAGAGCTGGCCGGGCCTGGCCATCGCCGTCGCGATCGCGCTCGGGGCCGTCATCGTCGTCACCGGGATGCTCGCGCTCGCCGCCCGCATCGCCTCGCGTCGCTGGCCGGGCGCGTACGCGACGTTCGGTCCGCCGAGACGGAGACTGCGCATCCTGCTCGCCCTGTTTGGGGTGTGGATCGCGATTGCCGTGACGCTGCCCGAGGAGGGGTGGCGCGATGTCATCAATCAGGGGTTCCTCATCGCGGTGATTCTCGCCGCGGCCTGGTTCGTCACCTCGATCGTGCAGCTGCTGTTCGACCGGGTGCTCGGCCACTACGACATCACGATCGACGACAACCGTGTGGCCCGGCGCATGCAGACGCAGTTGCGACTCATTCGCCGCATCGTGGTGGTCGTCATCGGACTGCTGGCCGTGGCCGCCGCCCTGCTCACCTTCCCCGGTGCGCAGGCGGCGGGCGCGAGCGTGCTCGCCTCGGCCGGCCTCGCCTCGGTGATCGCGGGCCTCGCCGCGCAGTCGACGCTGTCGAACGTGTTCGCTGGCATGCAGTTGGCCTTCAGCGACGCGATTCGCCTCGACGACGTCGTGGTGGTGGAGGGCGAGTTCGGCCGGGTCGAAGAGATCACGCTCACCTACGTCGTGGTGCGTATCTGGGATCAGCGCCGCCTCGTGTTGCCGTCGACCTACTTCACGACCACTCCGTTCGCGAACTGGACGCGCAGCGCCTCCGACCTCATGGGTAGCGTCGAACTCGACGTCGACTGGCGCATCGACGTCGACGCCATGCGGGCCGAGCTCACGCGCATCGTCGAGGCGACTGAGCTATGGGATGGCCGGGTCGCGAGCGTGGCCGTGACGAGCGCGACGGGCGGCCTCGTGCGGGTGCGCCCGCTGGTCAGCGCCCGCAACTCGGGCGAGCTGTGGGATCTGCAGATTCACGTGCGCGAGAAACTCGTCGACTGGGTGCGCCGTGAGGCGCCCGACGCGTTGCCCACGCAGCGCGTCGAACTCGGCGGGTCGGCAGGTGCCAACCCGTCGGCAGAAGCAGACCCGTCAGCCTCGCAGTAGCGGGCCGACCGACGAGCTGAGCGCATCGTCGATCGCGAAGTCGGCCCACTCGCGATAGCCCTGGGCGCCCGGGTGGAAGTCGTCAACCGCAAAGAAGCCCTCCGTGTACGGCGGGGGCGGCGGCGACATGTGCGCGCGCGGGTGGGCGTCGACCACCTCGCGGGCCTCGTGTTCGAGCGCCTGCGAGTGCCGGTACAGCGTCGAGCGCAGTGGCTCGGGCAGCCCCCGGAACCGGAAGAACGCCGGCAGCGACGACATCAGCAGCACCGCGTCGGGGTGCGCCTCGAACACCTTGTCGACGATGTGGCCGACGTCGCGGCGAAAGCCGCGGGCGCTGCGCACGGCGAGCGCATCGTTCGCACCGACGCTGAGGAAGACGAGCGTCGTCCGCTCGCGCAGGGCCGACTTCAGGTGGCGGGCGATCAGGTCGCGCGCCGTCGCCCCCGATCGCCCATGTGCCCGCCACAACACCCGCCGTGAGGTCGCCTCGCTGAAACCACGAGCCAGCTGGCCACCGAGCCCAAGGGCCGCGTTGTCGACGCCCACGCCGGCCGCCGTCGAGTCGCCGAGCACGAGCAGACGCACGGGGGTGTCGTCGCCCTTGTCTCCGGTAGCGCCGCGCCACGGGCCGGGGGCCTCGGGGAGGATCGGGATGCGTTCACGCAGCTCGCGCGACTGCGGAACGATCACCGGTGCGAGCGCCAGCGCGACGGCGCGGCTGACGGCGAGCCCGTCGCGGGTGAAGGAGGGCTTGTCGGGCTGGTCGTCCCGGTCGGGCTGCTCGGGCTGGTCGTGCGGATTGCTCACGGCGCCCGAGTCTAGGGGGTCGCCGTGACCCGCAGGAGGTTCCCCCAGGGATCGTCCACCGTGACCGTCTGCCCGTCGTCGGCGACGTCGAGGCGGTGGTCGCGCATCCGTTCGGTGAGGGCGCCGACGGCGTCAGCCGACGGCAACACGATGTCGACGAGTCCGAGCCCAAGGGTGGGTTGCCGTCGCCCGGCTCCACGGCTGCGCCACACGTTCATCGCCATGTGGTGGTGGTAGCCGCCCGCGCTCAGGAAGACGGCCTGGTTACCGAGCTCGGCGGTGACGTCGAAGCCGAGAGCGGTCGCGTAGAACGCGCGGGCGGTGTCGACGTCGCCGACCGACAGGTGCACGTGGCCGACCGCCCCGGCGGCGGAATGGCCGAGGGCGTCGTCGGTGAGGTGCTCGCGCAGGAAAGCGTTCGGGTCGAGCGGCAGGGTGGCCATCGCGACGCGGTCGCCCGACCACTGCCAGGCGTCGCGGGGGCGATCCCAGTACAACTCGACGCCGTTGCCCTCGGGGTCGTCGAAATAGAAGGCCTCGCTCACGAGGTGGTCGGCCGAGCCCGTAAACCGATCGGGATGCGCCGTCGCCGTGCGGTACACCGCCGCCGCGAGAGCGGCGCGCGTCTCGAACAGAATCGCCGTGTGGAACAGCCCCGCCTCGCGGGGGCCCGCATGCCGCATAGCCGGGCTGTGGCGCAGCACGACGGCGGGCTTCGCCGCAGTGACCACGGTGCCCGCACCGGTGTTCGCGACGTTCGCCGGCCGGCCCAGGGTGACCGAGCCCGTCGACTCGGCGAGGACCTCAAGGCCGACGGCGTCGCGGTAGTAGGCGGTCATCACGTCGAGGTTCGCGACGTCGAGAGTGACCGCGCCCATCGTCAGGTCGGCGGGCAAGATCTGCTGATCGGGCATGCCGGGGTAACGCCGTACACCCCCGGGGTATTCCGCGCCGTTACGCGGTCAGGCGGTCGATCAGCTCGCGGTAGCGGGCCGCCGTCCGCTCGACGATCTCGACGGGCAGGCGCGGCGGAACCCCGGAGCCGTCCCAGTTGGCGGCCAGCCAGTCGCGCACGATCTGCTTGTCGAAGCTTGCCAGGCGGTCGGGGCCGCCGGCGGCGTACAGCGTTGCGTCCCAGTAGCGCGACGAGTCGCTCGTGAGCACCTCGTCGGCGAGGGTCAGCTCGCCGGTGGCGGGGTCGTCGCCGAACTCGAACTTCGTGTCGGCGAGGATCACGCCGCGTGACTCGGCGACCGCCGAGGCCCGCGTGAAGATCGCGAGCGACGCATCCCGCAGTGCCTCGGCGACGGACCGGCCCACCAGCTCGACCGAGCGCTCGAACGTGATGTTCTCGTCGTGTTCGCCGTAGGGCGCTTTCCACGCCGGCGTGTAGATCGGTTCGGGCAGCCGGTCACCGTTCGCCAGACCGGTGGGCAGCGCGATGCCGCACACGGTGCCGTGCTCGCGGTACTCGGCCCAGCCGCTGCCGACGAGGTAGCCGCGCACGACGCATTCCACGGGGTGCATGCGAAGGCGCCGCACGACGACGCCACGGTCGGCCACGGCGTCGGGCACGACGCCGAGCGGGTCGAGGTGGTTGGCGATCGGCAGTTGCGCGAACCACCATCGGCTCAGCTGCGTCAGCAGCGCGCCCTTCCCGGGAATGCCCGGCTCGAGAACGTGATCGAACGCGCTCACCCGGTCGCTCGCCACCATCAAGACGCGGTCGGCTTCGGCGAGGCTGGATGCACCCTCCGGCATATAGAGGTCACGCACCTTGCCGCTGTACGCGTGCACCCACCCCGGGAGGTCGAGGGTTTCTGTGACGTGGCCGGCAGTCACGACGCGGCCGGGTCCACGCGGGCGGCGATGTCGCGGCGCACCTGGCCGCCCTCCAACCCGATGAGGTCGATGGCGCGGTACGCGCGCTCGCGGGCTACGGTGAAGTCGGGGCCGGTCGCGACGACGCTGAGCACGCGGCCGCCGGTGGCGACGAATCCGCCCTCGCTGTGCGCGGTCGCGGCGTGGCAGAGGTGCACGCCCTCCGCCGCGGCGGCCTCGGCGAGGCCCGTCAGCGGCCGCCCCGTGTGCGGGGTGTCGGGGTAGCCCTCGCTCGCCAGCACGACGGTCACGGCGACGTCGCTCGAGAACTGCGGGGCGGGTGCGCTCGCGAGGGTTCCCGTCGCGGCGGCGAACAGCAGCGTCGACAGCGGGGTCGTGAGCCTCGGCAGCACCACCTGCGTCTCGGGGTCGCCAAAGCGCGCGTTGAACTCGATTACGCGCAGGCCTGTAGGGGTGAGAATCAGGCCGCAGTACAGCAGCCCGATGAACGGGGTGCCCTCGGCGGCGAGCTGACGAATCGTGGGCTGCGCGACGCTCGCGATGACCTCGTCGACCAGACCGTCCGGCGCCCACGGCAGCGGCGAGTACGCGCCCATTCCGCCCGTGTTCGGGCCGGTGTCGCCCTCGCCGATGCGCTTGTAGTCCTGCGCGGGGCTGAGCGGCACGACCGTCGAGCCGTCGCTGAGCAGGAACAGGCTGATCTCCTGCCCCGACAGGAACTCCTCGACGAGCACCCCGCCCTGCTGCAGGTAGTGCTCGGCGTGCGCAACCGCGGCGGCGCGGTCGTCGGTCACAATGACGCCCTTGCCGGCAGCGAGCCCGTCGGCCTTCACGACATAGGGGGCTCCGTAGGCGTCGAGCGCGCCGTCGACGTCGGCAATCGTCGCCGCTCGCAACGCCCGACCGGTCGGAACGCCGGCGGCCTCCATAATGCGCTTCGCGAACGCCTTCGACCCCTCGAGCTGGGCGGCCTTCGCGCTCGGGCCGAACACGGCGATGCCGCGCGTGCGCAGCGCGTCGGCGACCCCCGCCACGAGCGGAGCCTCCGGACCGACCACCACCAACTCGATGCCGTTCTCGATCGCATAGTCGGCGACGACGGCACCATTCGTCGGGTCGAGCGCAACGGTCTCGACCGCCTCGGCGATGCCCGCGTTGCCGGGGGCAGCCACGATCTCGTGGTCGGCCTCCTCGCTCAGCAGTGCGGTGATGATGGCGTGCTCGCGGGCACCCGAGCCGAGAACGAGAATCTTCACACGGTCAGCCTACCGAGGCCGTACTGGGGCGAGCGCGGCCAGTAGCGGGCCGTTAGCCTCGTCGCATGCCCCGCCCGCGCATCCCGCAGCCTGACGGCGAAGCCGCCATCCAGGCGGCGCTCGCCGACCTCGACGCCGCCGACCGCACGACGCTGGCGACGGCCAGCCGCTACGTGCTCCAGGTGCTCGGCGACGAGCATCCCGGTCGCAGCGTCGAGGTGCGCGTCCCCCCGTTCGGAGCCGTCCAGCTCATCGAGGGCCCGCGGCACACGCGCGGCACCCCGCCGAACGTCGTCGAAATGGATGCGCGCACCCTGATCGCGCTCGCGGCAGGCCAGACGGCGTGGGCAACCGCCATCCGGGATGCGCGCATCCAGGCTTCGGGATCGCGCAGTGACCTGGCGCACCTGTTCCCGATCGCCCAGGTGAATCGGCCACAATAGGCGCGTGAGCGACCAGACCCCCGCGCCGGAGCCCGGCGAGCGTCAGCAGTTGAGCGTGCGGCGCGCACCCAAGCTCGGTGCCTTCATGGTGGTCGGCGGGTTCCTCGGGTTTCTGGCGACCCTGATCGCGACCGTGTCGGTGCCGAGTGACCCCACGTCTCAGGTCGGGCTCGGCACGCTCGTCGCCTACTTCTCGCTGTACGGCATCACCGCGGGGGTCGTCGTCGGAGCGATCATCGGCATCGTTCTCGATCGGGTGTCACGCACGCGTGCCCGCACGATGGAGGCTGTGCACGAGGTGGTCGATCCGGCGCCCATCGAGGGTGAGTTGGAGGACGAGGCCGGCGCTGAGCATCCCGGCGAGGACGACGCCGCGAGCGACGCGGCAAGCGGCGACACGGCGGCCGACGCGCGCTAACTGTTCTGGTTCGCCTCGACCCACTCGAGATACTCGGGGCTGACGGTTCCCGTGACGTAGTCGCCCGTGAAGCAGCTCATCTCGAGCTCGGTGATGTCGGTGCCCTCGACGATCGCCGCCTGCATGTCGGCGACCTCCTGGTAGATGAGGTGGTCGGCGCCAAGCTCACGCGCGATGTCGGGAATCTTGCGGCCGTGTGCGACGAGTTCGCGTGAGGTGGGCATGTTGATGCCGTACACGTGGGGGTACCGAACAGGCGGCGCGGCTGACGTGAAGGTGACCTCGTTCGCCCCGGCCGCGCGTGCCATCTCGACGATCTCCTGAGAGGTGGTTCCGCGCACGATCGAGTCGTCGACGATCAGGATGTTCTTGCCGCGGAACTCACTCGACATCGCGTTCAGCTTCTGCTTGACGCTCCTCTTGCGCTCCGCCTGGCCGGGCATGATGAAGGTGCGGCCGACGTAGCGGTTCTTGTAGAAGCCCTCGCGGTATTCGATGCCGAGCTTCTGGGCCACCTGCATGGCGGCGGGCCTGGATGAGTCGGGAATCGGCATGACGACGTCGATGTTGCCGGTCGGTGCGTACTGCGCGATCGTGTTCGCGAGCCGGTCGCCGAGGCGTAGCCGCGCCTCGTAGACCGAGATGCCGTTCATGATCGAGTCGGGGCGGGCGAGATACACGTACTCGAACGAGCAGGGGATCAGGCGGGGGTTCGCGGCGCACTGGCGCGACTCCATCTGACCGTCGGGGGTGATGAAGACCGCCTCGCCGGGGGCGAGATCGCGCACGACCTCGTAGTCGCCGGCCTCGAGGACGAGTGATTCGCTCGCCACGACCCACTCATCACCGGCAAGACCCGAGGTGCGACGACCGAGAACGAGCGGCCGGATGCCGAACGGGTCGCGGAAGGCCAAGAGCCCCTGACCGGCGATGAGGGCGATCGCGGCGTACGACCCTTCGACGCGCTCGTGCACCCGCGAGATCGCGGCGAACACCTGCTCGGGAAACAGCTCGTTGCCGAGCACCTGCTGCTGCAGCTCGTGGGCAAGCACGTTGACGAGCAGCTCGGTGTCGGAGTTCGTGTTGAGGTGTCGACGGTCGACGTCGTTCAGTTCGCGGGTGAGCTCACGCGTGTTCGTCAGATTGCCGTTGTGCACAAGGATGATGCCGTACGGCGCGTTCACGTAGAACGGCTGCGCTTCCTCTTCACTGGAGGCCGTGCCGCGCGTGGCGTAGCGCACGTGACCGAGCCCCATCGTGCCGAGCAGGCTCCGCATGTCGCGCGTCCGGTACGCCTCGCGTACCTGGCCCTTCGCCTTTGTCATGTGCAGCACGCGCCCCTCGGCGGTCGCGATGCCGGTGGAGTCTTGGCCGCGGTGCTGAAGCAACGCCAGGGCGTCGTAGACCTGCTGATTCACGGGGCCCGACGAGACGAGGCCGACGATGCCGCACATGGAGTTTCGCGCGCTCCTGGAAAGACCGGGGAATCGACCCGAGCGGGTCAGCTCCAGTCTCGCACACGCGCTCATCCGCGCACGCCGCCGCCGATACGCTTGACGGGTGACCGAGAGCGCATCGAGTAGCTACGCCGCCGCCGGAGTCGACACCGCTGCGGGCGACCTCGCGGTCGAACTCATGAAGTCGGCCGTCGCCGCCACCCACGGCCCGAACGTGCTCGGCGGGGTCGGGGGGTTCGCCGGCCTCTGGGACGCCTCGGCGCTCACCGCGTATCGCAAGCCGCTGCTTGCCACGAGCACGGATGGCGTCGGCACGAAGGTGGCGATCGCGCAGGCGCTCGATATTCACGACACCATCGGGCAGGACCTCGTGGCCATGGTCGTGGACGACATCGTCGTCGTCGGCGCGACACCGCTGTTCATGACCGACTACATCGCCTGCGGAAAGGTGCACCCCCAGCGCATCGCCGACATTGTGCGCGGCATCGCTGAGGCGTGTGCCGCGACCGGCACCGCGCTCGTCGGCGGCGAGACGGCCGAGCACCCGGGCCTCCTCGGCCCCGACGACTACGACGTCGCCGGCGCCGCGGTCGGCGTGGTCGAGGCCGACGAGGTGCTCGGCCCGGAGCGGGTCACCGACGGCGACGTCGTGCTCGCCATGGCGAGTTCGGGCCTGCACTCGAACGGCTTCTCGCTCGTGCGGCACATCCTCGCGCAGCGGTCTATCTCATTCCACGATGAGCTCGCCGAGTTCGGTGGCGTCGTCGGCCGCGCGCTGCTCGAGCCGACCCGGCTGTATACGGGGCCGATCCTCGAGGCGCTGCGCGAGCATCCCGCAACCATTCACGCGCTCAGCCACGTCACCGGCGGCGGCATCGCCGCGAACCTCGCCCGCGTCCTGCCGCAGGGCGCGTGGGTCGAGGTCGACCGGTCGACCTGGAGCCCGCCCGCCGTGTTCCGCGTGCTCGCCGACCTCGCCGGCCACAGCCTCGAATCGACCGAGGGCACGTGGAACCTCGGGCTCGGGATGCTCGCGGTCGTTCCCGCCCAGCACGCGTCCGCGATCTCCACGGCACTGACGACCCGAGGCCTGCCCACCTGGCAGGTCGGGGTCGTGTCGACGGCCGAACGTGACCTGAATGGATTCGAGCAGGGCGCCAAGGGTGTCGACGGCGGCGCCGTGCGCCTCGTCGGCAGCTACGCGAGCTAAGCCGCCTTGCGCTCGTCACCGAGGCGTCTCACGCGACGTCACGAACGACGGCGCCAAAGCGTAAGGCCCGCCAAAGCGTAAGGCCCGCCGAAGCGGGCCCTGCGCGAATTGTGCGAGACGACTTACGCCGTGCGCGGCGTCTCGTCGAGGTCGTCTTCGTCGTCGTCGACCAGGTCGGCCCACTTGTCGACGTACGGGTCGTCTTCTTTCGCAGCGAGCTCACGCTCAAGCTGAGTCAGGTCGGTGTTCGGGCTGAAGTACTTCAACTCTCGCGCCACCTTGGTGTGCTTTGCCTTCTGGCGACCGCGCCCCATACGTGACCCCCCTCACAGGTTGGTCGGCGGGCGGAAATTCCGCGGAACAGCGCCGACGTGGGACTGGATAAAGACTAGCGAGCACTCTACCACGGAGCGCTCCTCAGCCTTGGCGCCGAGTGAGCGGCGACAACGGGCGAACGACTACCGTAGAGCGGGTGACGGACGCCGACCTCAGCACCTCGTGCATCGTCATCGGGGCTGGCCAGGCCGGACTCAGCGTCGCCTATTACCTGCGCCGCCTCGGCCTCGAACCGGGCGAAGAGTTCGTGCTTCTCGACCGCGGCCCCTCGACGGGAGGTGCCTGGCAGCACCGCTGGGAGGCCTTGAAGCTCGGCTCCGCCCACAAGGTCAACGATCTGCCCGGTATGGACGAGCTCGGCCTCAGCTTCTCGACCGCCGACCACAGCGTGCCGGCGCGCGACGTCGTGGAGGAGTACTACGCCGCCTACGAAGAGCACTACGGGCTGCAGGTGGTACGCCCCGCCGACGTGACGAGCGTCACCGACCTCGGAAAGGACCTGCTCGTCACCTTCGACACGGAGGCCGGCGAGCTCGAGCTGCGCGGCGCGACCATCGTGAACGCCACGGGCACCTGGGGCGCCCCCTTCGTGCCGCACTACCCCGGTCTGCGCGACTTCACCGGCCGCCACGTGCACACGAGTGCCTACACGGATGCGCGCGACTTTGAGGGGCAGGACGTCGTCGTTGTCGGAGGGGGCACCTCCGCGATCGGCTTCATCCTCGAGCTCGAGGGCGTGGCGAACTCGATCACGTGGGCGACCCGGCGCCCGCCCGAGTTCCTCGACGGCGCCGAGCTCGACGTCGAGGGCGCCGAGAAGGCGGTCGGCATGCAAGATGAGGCGGCGCGCGCCGGCCGTGCCCTGCCGAGCATCGTCAGCGGTACGGGAGTGCCGCGCACCCGCAAGATCCAGGCGGCGATCGAGCGGGGCATCCTGGAAACCCGCGGGATGTTCGCGCGCATCGAGGCGGACGGCGTGCGCTTTCCCGACGACAGCTTTCAGCGCGCCGACGCGATCATCTGGGCAACCGGGTTCCGGCCCGAGCTGCGCCACCTCGCGCCGCTCAAGCTGCGCGAGAAGGAGGGCGGCGTGACGGTCGACAGCTACCGCGTCGCCCGCGACCCGCGCCTGTTCTTCGCCGGGTACGGGCCGGCCGCCTCCACGATCGGGGCCAACCGCGCCGGCCGCAACATCGCCCGGCAGGTCGTCGCCCAGCTGAGCCGCATCGGCCGCTAACCAGCCCCTCCCGGCAGCGCGCCGAGCAACCCGCCGAGGACGGCGCCGAGCGCGACCGCGAGAGTTCCCGCAATGAAGTTGACGAGCATCCCGCCGGTGGCGCGTTTCGCGCGGCCGTCCATGACGAGCTGCACCGTCTCGACGCTCAGCGTGCTGAAGGTCGTGAGGCCTCCGCAGAAGCCCGTCACCACGACGAGCAACACCACGGGGTCGTCGATCGCGCCGATCGCGACACCCGAGACGAGCGACCCCACGATGTTGACGATGACCACCGGGCCGGGGGGCTGTTCTCGGCCGGCGAGCGCCACCGTCGTGAGGTAGCGCAGCACCGCGCCCAGCGCACCGCCCGCCGCCACGGCGAGCACGAGCCCGGGGGTCACTCGTCGCTCCCGTCGGTCAGCGGCGTCAACCCGTCGGGGCACAGCCACCGGCCCAGCGTAATGCCGGCGACGGCGGCGCCCAGACCGAGCGCGACCGACAGCACGACCGAAAGGATCGCCTCGACGACGGCGCCGGACACCGCCAGAACCCAGAGCGAGTCGGTGAGGGCCGAGAACGTCGTGAAGGAACCGAGCAGGCCGGCGCCGAGGCCCGCGCGGCCCCACCCCGGAAGTCGCCGCCAGGTTGCGGCGACCAGAAGGCCCAGCAGGAACGACCCGACCACGTTCACGACCAGGGTGCTGAGCGCGAACTGCTGAGGCTCACGTGCGATCGCGAGGTCCACCCCGAGGCGCAGGCCGGTGCCGACGAAGCCGCCCGTGAGCACCGCCAGCACCGTCCCGGGCGACAGCGGGCGAGCCGTCGAAGACGGGGGAGGGCCAGCATCCATGATGCTGCCGAGCCTAGCCAGGCGCGGCAGCCCACCTCGTAGACTGGCGATATGCGCTCGCGCCGCCCGCCTCGCCGCCGACCCGTGCGGTGGGGGTGGCTCATCACCGGCGTCGTCGCGCTTGCCCTGGGCGGCCTCGTGGCGTGGGTCGCGCTGCCGATCCTGCTTCACGAGCCGCAGGGGTCGAGCGGTCAGGCCCGCGTCGACGGATTCCCCACCACGGTGACGGCTACCGGCGACGACGGGCTGACGCGCACGCTCAGCGCGGCGACCGAATCAGGCGGCGCCGTCGATCTCGCCGCCATCGCCGAAGGCGACCGCATCGTCGTCACCGGCTCGGGCTACGTGCCGAACCGGGGCATCTACGTCGCCATCTGCGCGATTCCGGCCCAACTCGACGGGCGCCCCGGCCCCTGCCTCGGCGGCGTGCCCGAGCAGACCGAAGACGAACTCGACGAGGGCAGCGTGCAGTGGGCGCCCTCCAACTGGATCAACAACGAATTCGCCTGGCGCATCTTCGGCGCGCGCGCCTTCGACGACCGCGATTCCGGCTCGTTCACCGCCTACCTGCTCGTTGGGCCCCCCGCCGACGACGCTGTCGACTGCGCAGTCGTCGAATGCGGCATCTACACGCGCAACGACCACACCGCCACCGCCGACCGGGTGCAAGACCTCTACCTGCCCGTCGAGTGGGCCGCGGGCGACTGACCGCGCCGGCGACTACGGCAGCCGAGCTCCGAGGTCGGCGCGCAGCGACGTGAGCCCCGCCGCGAGCGCGTCGACGGCGGCCGCGTCCAGCGGACGTCCGGCCGCGATCGCGCGACGCAGGTCGGCCCGCACCTCCTGACGGAAGTCGGCCAGCAACGCCTCCGCCCGGGCCAGCTGCGCCCGCGACTCGGAGCGCACCTCCGTCGTGCCGCTCGGCGGCGGCGCCGTGGATGCGCGGGGCGCGTCGGGCGCGTCCGCCGCGCGCCGCGCATCCCGCGCCCGATCGTTCGCCGCCGACGCTGCGCCGCGCGCGTCGTCGCGGGCGTCGCGCGCCGCTGCGGCGAGTTCGGCGCGCAGGCTTGCCATCGCGTCAGACACGGATGCCCGCACCTCGTCGGCGAGGCGACGCACACTGTCGCCCACCCCCTCCTCGATCGAGTCGAGCTCAGCCCGGCGCGCGTCGAGTTCGGCGCGACCCGCGCCCGTCAGGGAGTAGACGGTGCGACGTCCGTCGGCGTCGGCCTTCGTGACGAGGCCCTCCGCCTCGAGCTTCGCGAGCCGCGGATAGATCGTGCCGGCCGACGGCACGTAGGTGCCACCGAACCGGTCGCTGATGGCCTGGATGATCTCGTAGCCGTGCATGTCGCGCTCCTCGAGCACCGACAGCAGGTAGAGGCGCAGGTGGCCGTGGCCGAAGACGGGCGGGGTCACGACGCGACCCGCTCCGCGTGCACGACCGACACGTCGCCCGACACGGTGCTCGCCACCACCTCGGTGAAGCGCCCGTGCAGCTCGCCGAAGCGGCCCTCGTACTGCCCCCGCACGCCGGTGACGCGCGCATCGTCGAGTTGTAGCGCGCCCGACAGCGTGGTGATGCGGTACTGCGTGGGCACGCCCGCATCGAGGCGCACGGTGAGGTCGCCGCTGACGCTCTTCTGCGAGACCATGTCGGGTAGCCCGTGCAGGTCGACGACGGTGTCGCCCGAGACGGTGTTGCCCCGGAACCGGAACACCTCGCCGCTGACCGTCAGGTCACCCGACACGGTCTTCGCCGACACGTCGCCGTGGTGGCCGCGCACCGACACTTCGCCGCTGACGGCGTTGACGCTGAGGTCGCCGGCGACGCCGTCGACGACGACGTCGCCGCTGACCGTGCTGACCGCCACGTCGGAGTGCAAGCCGCTGATCAGCGCGGTCGCCGTCACGACGCCGAACGTGAGGGCGGCACTGCGTGGAACGAGAATGCTGACCTCGGCCTTTGACGACCCGCGGTAGCTGCGGAACATGTCGAGAAACTCGGTCCAGCGCTTGTCGAGGTGGTCGACGACCAGCCGGTCGCCGTCGAGTGCGATCTTCAGGTCGCGGCCGGTGACGCCGTGCACCTCGATGCGCGCGCCGGGCTCGTCGTGGGCGACGATGTCCACCTGCCCTCCGATGAGGCCCACCTTGACACTGCGCACGAGCTCGAGGTCGATCGTGGTCGGATCGCTGACGATCCAGGTTTCTTGCGCCATGCGCGGCTCCTTTCGGCGGTCCCACTCGGGATGCTCATCTCGCGATATATCGCGTCCGTGCAAGACACGATATATCGCGTCTGTGCGAAACACGATATATCGCGTTATGGTCCTGCGCAAGGGTCGCGCGAAAAGACCGTCGGGGGTGAGGCCTGGAT
>Ga0208490_100588_pt1 | contig 20746 bp, 11 predicted proteins | sample SubbioAug_CSWold_FD_184818 | JGI IMG/M metagenome (GOLD analysis project Ga0208490, IMG submission 184818) | Serpentinite rock and fluid subsurface biosphere microbial communities from McLaughlin Reserve, California, USA - CR11Aug_CSWold (SPAdes) | ecosystem: Environmental > Terrestrial > Deep...
ACCTCGATGCCGATGGCCTGCTTGCCCGGGATCGGCGCCAGGATGCGCACGTCCGGGGTGGCCATGTTGTAGGCGATGTCCTTGGCCAGGCTCGTGACCTTGTTGACCTTCACGCCCGGGCCGAGCTCGAGCTCGTAGCGGGTGACGGTGGGGCCCACGACCATGCCGATGAGCCGGGTCTCGACGCCGTGCTGGGCCAGGCTGGCCTCGAGGCGGCGACCGTCCTCCTCCACCGCCTTGCGGTCGACCTCCTGGCTGCCGGTGCGGACCAGGACCTTGGCCGGGGGCAGCTTCCAGTCGCCCACGGGCGTCGAGGGGACCAGGTCGAGCTCGACCTGCGCACCGCTCGCCGTCGGGACGTGCACGGCCAGCTCGGTCGTGGTCTGCTCGTGGGGCTCGGGTGGGAGCGGCTCGGGCTCGTCGTCGAGGTCGTAGAGCGTGGTGGGCTCGACGCCGCCCATGACGTCGGGCTCGGTGTCGTCGCGGTCGCGCCCGTCGCCGAGGGTGAACAGCGACCGGCCGGTGGCCCGGAGCGTCTCGCCCAGGGGGCGGAAGGTGGCGACCGCGCCCTCGGCCGCGACCCGGACCGGTATCCGGGTGATGACGAAGAACGCGATGGAGAGCACGGTGAGCAGGACGACGGCGGCACCACCGGTGGCGGCGACGGCGACGAGCGGCGCGCCCGTGGCCATGCCGAGCAGGCCGCCGGCGCTGCCCCACTCGTCGACGCCGGCGTCGAAGGTGGGCTGGCCGCGCAGGACGTGGAGCAGGCCGGTGACGGCCAGGGCGAGGAGCACCCCGCCGACGACGAGGTGGGCCCGACCGAACATGCCCTGCCCGGTCTCGGGGTCGTTGTCGCGCATGCAGGCGACGCCGGCCAGCACCAGGACCGGCGGGACCAGCACGCCGGCGAGGCCGGCGAACCCGGACGATGCCGAGGCCAGCAGCTGGCCGACCGGGCCGGCGACGTCGGCGTAGAGGCCGGCGCCGGCGATGATGCCGATGCCGATCAGCGCGAGGCCCACCACGTCGGCGGAGCGGCCGTCGAGGGCTGCACCCACCGTGCCGCCGACCCGAGCGGGCGCCTTCGGCGCCGGCTTGGCCGGGCTGCGCCGCTTGGCTGGCGGCTTCTTCTTCTGACTCGAGCGCGTGGCAGCCACAGTGGCCACAACGGTAACAGCAGCCACAGGAGCCCCGGTGGACGGGGGCTCCCCCTCGATCAGGCCTCGAGGACCACCGGCACGATCATGGGCTTGCGCTTGGTCTCCCGGTTGACGAAGCGACCGGCCGCCTTGCGGGCGGCCCGCTGGATGGCCTCGATGTCGCTGGTGTCCTTGACCTCGGCGACGGCCTTCTCGACCTCGTTGGCGCACTCGGCGAGCAGGCCCTCGGCCTCCTTCTCGTAGATCCAGCCCCGGGTGACGATCTCGGGCCGCTTCAGGACGGCACCGGTCTCGACGTCGACGGTGACGATGACGACGACCACGCCCTCCTCGGCCAGGACCTTGCGGTCGCGCAGCACGCCCTGGCCGACGTCGCCGATGGTGCCGTCGACGTAGAGGTAGCCGGCCGGCACCTTGCCGACGGCTCGCAGGCCGTCGTCGGTGAGCTCGAGCTGGTGCCCGTCCTCGCACACCCAGACGTGGTCCTGGGCGATGCCCATGGCCCGGGCGATCTTGGCGTGGGCGACGAGGTGGCGGTACTCGCCGTGGACCGGGATGAACCACTCGGGCTTGGCGATGGAGTGGTACGTCTTGAGCTCCTCGGCCTTGGCGTGGCCGGTGGCGTGCACGTCGGCGATCCCGGAGTAGACGACGTCGACACCCTGGCGGACCAGGCCGTCGATGACCTTGGAGACGTTCATCTCGTTGCCCGGGATCGGGTGCGAGCTGAGGATCACCGTGTCGTGCGGGGTGAGGGTGAGCCAGCGGCTCTCGGTGGCGGCCATCAGGGCCAGCGCCGACATCGGCTCGCCCTGGCTCCCCGTGGAGATGATGCAGATCTTGCCCGGGTCGTGCTTGTCGATCTGCTCGATGTCGATGAGGCTGCTCTCGGGGATCTTCAGCAGCCCGAGCTCGCGCGCCAGCTTCACGTTCTTCTTCATCGACATGCCGAGCGTGGCGATCTTGCGGTCGAAGGCGACGGCAGCGTCGGCGATCTGCTGCACCCGGTGCACGTGGCTGGCGAAGCAGGCGGTGATGATGCGGCGGCCCTCGTGGGCGTGGAACAGGTCGTAGAGGACCCGCCCGACCGTGGTCTCGCTGGCGGAGTGGCCCCGCTCCTCCGCGTTGGTGGAGTCGGCGAGCAGGAGGCGGATGCCCGGGTCGCTGGCCATGGCGCCGATGCGCGACAGGTCGGTGAGGCGCCCGTCGACCGGGGTCAGGTCGATCTTGAAGTCACCCGAGTGCAGGATCGTGCCCTGCGGGGTGTGGAACGCGGTGGCGAAGCCGTGGGGCACCGAGTGGGTGGCCGGGATGAACTCGAGGTCGAACGGGCCGATCGTGCGTCGCTCGCCGTCCCGCACGATGTTGAAGCTGGTCCGGTCGAGGAGGCCGGCCTCCTCGATGCGGTTCCGGGCGAAGCCGAGGGTGAGCTCGGAGCCGTAGAGCGGGAAGCTGACGTCGCGCAGCAGGAACGAGAGGCCGCCGGTGTGGTCCTCGTGGCCGTGGGTGAGGACGGCGCCCTCGATGCGGTCGGCGTTGTCGTAGAGGTAGCTGAAGTCGGGCAGCACCAGGTCGATGCCGAGCATGTCGAGGTCGGGGAACATGAGCCCGCAGTCGATGAGCATGATCCGGTCGTCGACTTCGATGCAGGCGCAGTTGCGGCCGATCTCGCCGAGGCCGCCCAGGAACGTGATCTTCACGGGTGCAGGCATGGTGCTGCACCGTACTGGCCTGGTTCAGGTCGCCAGCGAGTCCCAGAGCTCCTTGGCCTGGACCTCGAGGCCGTCGGGCGTCGGGCCCATCGGGGGACGGCACTCCCCCGCCGGGAGGCCGAGCGTGCGCAGCATCGCCTTGGTGGGCACCGGGTTGGGGGCGTCGAGGGTGGATTCGAAGGCGTAGGACGCCAGCAGCGTCTGGTTGATGCGCATCGCCTCGGCGACGTCGCCGGCGTCGAACGCGTCGACCATGGCCCGGATCTGCTGGCCGGCCCAGTGGGCCGCGACGCTGATCACGCCGACGGCGCCCACCGACAGCAGCGGCAGCGTCAGGTTGTCGTCACCGGACAGGACCTCGAAGCCCTCGGGTGCCCCGGCGACGAGCACGGCGGTCTCGGCGGGGCTGCCGGCGGCGTCCTTCAGCCCGACGATGGTGGGGACCTCGTGGGCGAGGGTGAGCAGCGTGTCGGTGTCGACCTTGCGGCTGGTGCGCCCCGGGATGTCGTAGAGGATCACGGGGAGCGCCGTGGCCTCGGCGACCATGCGGAAGTGGCGCAGCAGACCGGCCTGGGACGGCTTGTTGTAGTACGGCGTCACCACCAGCAGGCCGTCGACGCCGATGCCGGCGGCGGCCTCGGACTGGCGGATGGCGTGGGCGGTGTCGTTCGAGCCGGTGCCGGCGATGACCGGCACGTCGACGGCCTGGCGGACGGCGCGGAACAGGTCGACGGACTCGGTGGCCGTGAGGGTCGGGGACTCGCCGGTGGTGCCGTTGATGACCAGGCCGTCGCTGCCGTGGTCGACGAGCCAGCGGGCGAGCCGCTGCGCGCCGTCGAGGTCGATCCGGCCGTCGCCGTCGAACGGCGTGACCATGGCGGTCAGGACCCGGCCGAACCGGCTGTCTCGGAGTGCGCCCATCACGGGCTCCCTTCAGTGGTGCGTTCCCGCCCGAGCGTCGCGAGCAGGTCTTCGTGCAGCTCGAACCAGCACGAGTGGTAGCTCGGGAACATCGGCTTCGTCAGCCAATCGTGCTCCCCGGCGAGCACCCGGTCCAACGCGTACCGCAGGCGGGTCTCGTGGCCGGCGAACCGGGCGAGCCCGTCGCACAGGGCGGCGAGCACCGGCCGGACGTGGTGGTCGAGGGAGTCGAGGGCGTCGAGCACGGCCTGGTCGTGGTCCCGGTCGCTGTGGTCGTTCGGCATCGTCGTGCCGGCGACCTCGCGCAGCTGCCACATCGAGCACACGGTGAGCAGCTGGCGGTTGTAGGCCAGGAACTCGCCGTAGGTGGCCTCGAAGTGGGGACGCAGGCCGTGCTCGTCGATCTCGGCGGCGAGGAGGCGCTCGCCCTCGGCGCGGCCGGCCGGCGTCAGGCTGAAGCCGGCGAACCGGCCGGGCCGGTGCTCGACGTGGCCCTGCGCCTCGAGCGCCTCGAGCTCGTCGCGGATCGAGCGCGGGTCTGCTCCCATGTACTCGGCCACGACCTCGGCTTCGGCCCGGCCGCGCAGGCGGACGCCGTGCAGGGCCAGCAGGCGGGGCGAGGAGGCGATGGTCACGAGGCCGGGGACTTGGGACCGCGCACCAGGCGACCGGGGAGCTCGCCCGTGAACTCGTCGTCGGTCACGGTGACCTGCCCGGCGCAGACGGTGTGCCGGTAGCCGTGCGCCCGCTGCAGCAGCCGGCGCGCGCCCGAAGGGAGGTCGTGCACGATCTCGGGGGCGTGGGCGCCGAGGGTGGCGTGGTCGATGACGTTCAGGTCGGCCCGCATGCCCGGGGCGACGAGCCCACGGTCGAGCAGCCCGTACAGCTCCGCGGTCTGGCGGGTCTGGCGGTGCACGACGTGCTCGAGCGGCAGCGTGCCCGAGCCCTGGGTCCGGTCCCGGGCCCAGTAGCTGAGCATGAAGGTCGGCATGCCCCCGTCGCACACGGCGCCGCAGTGCGCGCCCCCGTCGGAGAGCCCCATGCGGGTCTGGGGGTGCTGCTGGAGCTCCCGGGTGAGCTCGAGGTCGCCGTAGGCGTAGTTGAAGAGCGGGAAGTACAGCATCCCGGTCCCGCCGTCGCGGGCCAGCTCGTCGTAGGCCACCTCCTCGGGACGACGTCCGGTGGCGGCGGCGATGCCGGCCACGGACTCCTCGTAGCCGGGCTCGTAGGAGGAGTCGCCCCGGAAGGGGAACATCCGCTCCCAGGTCGTGGTGACGAACCGGGCGAAGTCACCGCCGAGGGCGATGGGCTCCTCGTCGAGGAACCGCTGCCGCCACGCCGGGTCCTGGAACCGCGCCCGCCTCTCGGCCGGCTCGAGGAAGGCCATCTCCCCCCACGCCGGCTTGAACAGGAACGGGTGCAGGGTCAGCTCGAACGCGAAGAGGATGCCGATGGCCCGACCGGCGACCTGGGCGACGACCGGCAGGCCGTCGGCCGCGGCCTCCTCGAGCAGGCGGACCGAGGTCCTCCAGTAGTCGGGGTCGGTGTCGGGCTGGTTGAGGTTGAAGCTCACCGGCAGGCCGGTGAGGGCGGCGAGGTCGCGCATCCACCCGAACTCGTCGCCGACCTTCACGTGGTCGGGGCTGTACTCGAAGACGCCGTGCCCGACGCGGCGGATGGCCTCGCCGATGCCGAGGATCTCGTCGGTGCCCGCCGTGGTGCCGGGCACCAGCTCGCCGTCGACGGACTTGTGGATCGGGGTGCGGCTGGTCGAGAACCCGAGCGCGCCGGCCCGCAGACCGGACTCGACCATGATCGCCATGCGCTCGATGTCGTCGGCGGTGGCGGGCTCGTTGGCCGCCCCCCGCTCGCCCATCACGTAGGTGCGCAGCGCGCCGTGGGGGATCTGCGCGCCGACGTCGCAGACGTAGCGGCGCCGGTCGAGGGCGTCCAGGTAGCCCTCGAAGTCCTCCCACTCCCACTCGATCCCGTCGGACATCGCGGCACCGGGGATGTCCTCGACACCCTCCATCAGCCCGATCAGCCACTCGCGGCGATCGGGGGCGACGGGTGCGAAGCCCACCCCGCAGTTGCCCATGACGACCGTCGTGACGCCATGGAACCCCGACGGGGTGAGGTAGGGGTCCCACGTGGCCTGGGCGTCGTAGTGGGTGTGCACGTCGACCCATCCCGGCGTGACCAGGAGGTCGGCGGCGTCGATCTCCCGCCGGCCGGGGCCGACGGACTCGCCGGCGTCGCGGTCGGCCACCATCGTGATGCGGTCACCGTCGATGGCGACGTCGGCAGCGCGCGGCGGCCCGCCGGATCCGTCGACGAGCGTTCCCCCTCGGATGACCAGGTCGTGCATGGCCCGATGGTACGTGTGACCGGCGGCAAGGAGCCGAGCCGACAGGCGAGGCGACCCATGGGCTCGGTGCCTCACGGCGGCGAAGCCGCCAGACCGGGTCGCGCGGGGACGTGACCTCGCTGCACAGCTCAGGAGGCCTGGCGGAGGGCGCGGTACAGCAGGCGGGCGTCGCCGAGGCGGTGGCGCAGCTCGCGCTCCAGCCCGGCGATGGGATAGAGGTTCTGCGGCGCCCGGGCGTCCTTGTGCGCCTCCGACGCGAACCGCGGGAGCGCCACCGTGCAGGTGTCGGCGACCGCGACGGCTTCGGCGACGGTGCGGTCGGGGCTGATCTCGCACCGGACGACGCCCGCCCAGCCGTGGGACCGGTCGCCGGGCAGGCGCAGGTACCACGACCAGCGCCGGAACCGATCGCCGATGAGCAGCAGCGGCGTGCGCTGGCCCGGGGCCAGGGCGGGGATGACGTCCTGGACGATGGCCGGCAGGTAGGCGACGTGGTGGGTCTTCACGTAGCCGACGGCGTGGTCCATGCCGCGCCGGTCGCGCAGCGGCCCGTCGACGACGAGCATGCAGCCGGCCGGCACCGGCGCGGAGACTGCGGTCTCGAGATCGGCCATGGCGGCCTGGAGCGCGAGCGACAGGGCATCGCCCGAGCTGTCGGTGACCGGGCAGACGCCGAAGCGGCCGTGGCGGGTCGTGATCGGCACCAGATCGGGGGCGTCGGAGAAGACGCTGCGCCGGACCTGGGCGTCGACCACCGTGGCGGTGCCGTTGCAGCGCACGACCCCGGCGGCGTAGCTGGCGCAGATCCCCTGGTGGACGCGTCCCCGGTCGGATTCGATCCACACCCGTGCCTCGACCCGGCGGACGCCGTCGACGAAGGCGATCTCCTGCGGCTCGGTGGTGCCGGGCGCCGGCGAGCGCGGCGCCCACTCCTCGACCGGCACCTCGCAGCCGGCCTCGACCGCGGCCTGGGTCTCCTCCAGGGCATCGGGGCCGACGGTGGCGCCGTGGTCCGGCGCCCACTGGTCGATGGAGATGCGCATCTACAGGTCGACCCGCTCGACCGTGGACGACTCGGCGCCACGGCGGACCTCGAAGCGCACCGGGACGCGCTCGGCCAGCTCTCGCACGTGGGACACGATGCCCACCATCCGGCCGCTGGCGCCGAGCTCCTCGATGGCGCTGGCGACCACGTCGAGGGCCTCGGGGTCGAGGGTGCCGAAGCCCTCGTCGAGGAAGATGGCGTCGAGGCTGGCCCGACCCGACCCGGACAGCTCGGCGACCCGCTCGGCCAACGCGAGGGCGAGGGCGAGCGACGCGAGGAAGGTCTCGCCGCCGGAGAGCGTCCGGGCGAGGCGGCGCTCGTCGGCGTTGGCGTGGTCGATGACCTCGAACTGCTTCTTGTCGTCGATGGCCACGGCGTACCGGCCCGACGACAGCTGCTCGAGCCGCTCGGAAGCGCCGGCCACCAGCGAGGCCAGGGCCTCCTCCAGCAACCAGGCCTCGAAGCGGCGGGGCCCGAGCTCGGCGGCGAGCAGCTCGTGCACGGCCCGCTGCCCGGCGACCTCGTCGCGCTCGCGGCGATGCCCGGCGCCGCGCTCGGCGTCGGCGACGAGGCGCTCGACGGCCGTGCGGGCGTCGGCGGCTGCGGCGATGCAGGCGTCGCGGAGGCGAGCCGGGTCCCCCACGGAGATCCCGGCCGCCCCGGCGGTCGAGACCAGCCCGGCGGTGAGCTCCTCGAGGGCCCGCTCCAGGCCGGCCCGCTCGTCCTCCAGCCGGGTGCGGCGCGCCTGCAGCGACCCCGCCTGCTCGACCGCCCAATCGGCCAGCGCGGTCCAGTCGGCGGCCAGGTCGGCGCCGGTGGGCGGCGGCCCGAGGACGGCGACCCGGTCGCGGGCCGCGACGAGCTCGGCCCGGGCCTCGTCCGCAGCTCGGCTGGCGGCATCGAGGGAGCGCCGGGCCTCGGCCGTGCGGGTGCGGGCCTCGCGGTCGGCTCGCTGCGCGACCTCGAGCGCCGCGTCGGCGGTGGTGATGGCGTCGAGGGTCTCCTGCAGCGAGTCCGGCGTCGGGGCACCCTCGATGGCCGACCTGGCCCGGGCGAGCTCGGTCCGGCGCTCCTCGAGCTTGGCCCGCAGGCCGGCGAGCTCTCGGTCGGCGGCCCGCCACGCGTCATCGGCCTGACGGGCCGTGGCGACGGCAGCCCGGTGCGCAGCCTCGGCGGCCTCGAGGGCGGAGGCGTCGAACCGGGGCAACGTGTCGACCCGCCCGCCACAGACCGGGCAGTCGTCACCGGCGTGCAGGTGCCGGGCCAGGTCGGCTGCGGCGTGGTCGACCCGGGCCGCAGCGACCTCGTGGTCGGCCTCGGCCACCGCGGTCTGGGCCACCTCGAGCTCGGCGGCGAGCGGGGCGACGGCGGCTTCCCGCTCGGCGACCATCGACGCGCCCGTGTCGACCCGGGCCGCCAGCGAGTCGACCGCGCGCCACGCCTCGAGCGACATCCGCACGCCGTTGACGTCGCCGAGCGCCTCGCGCGCCGCCCGGGCGGCATCGAGGGACGCCACCGCGTCGGCCTCGACCTGCTCGGCTCCGGCGAGGGTCCCCTCGGCCTCCACCCGGCGGGCGGCGACGTCGGCCACCTCGCCCGGCACCCGGACCGCGGTCAGCGCATCGAGCCGGCTGCGGAGCTCGACGGCCTCGCCGTCGGTGCTGCGCACCTTGTCGGCCAGGGCGGAGAGCTCGGGAGCGGCGGCATCGAGGCGCTCGACCACCTGGTCGACGACCCGCACCCGCTCGTGGGCCGCCGCGACGGCAGCGTCGGTGGCATGGGCCAGGTCGACGAGGTGCTCGTCGATCACGGCGATGCGGTGGTCGGCGGCCTGCACCCGCCGGCGGGCCGCCTGGGCGACCTGCTCGTAGACGCCGAGGTCGAGCAGCTTGACCAACAGGTCCTGGCGCTTGCTGGTCGTGTCGTGCAGCAGCGCCGCGAAGGCGCCCTGGGGCAGCACGACGCACTTGGTGAACTGCTCGAGGTCGAGGCCGAGCAGGTCGCACACCGCCGCGGTCACCGCCGGCGCGTCGGCCGCCAGGACCTCGCCCGCCCGCTCGAGGCGGGCCTCCTTGGTGGACGCGCCGGTCTTGGTGCGGCGCACGACCCGCACGGCGGTGTGCGCGACGCCGTGCACCTCGAAGTCGAGCCGCACCCGGGCCTCGGGACGACCCTGGCTGATGACGGGGTGGACCAGGCCCTCCCGTCCGTAGCGCGGCACCGACCCGTACAGGGCGAAGACCATGGCGTCGATGACGCTGCTCTTGCCGGCGCCGGTGGGGCCGACGAACGCGAACAGGTCGGCGTCGGTGAAGTCCACGACGGTGGGCTGCCGGAACGCCGAGAAGCCCTCGAGCTCGACCCGCAGGGGCCTCACGAGCCGACCTCCTCGAGGAGCTCGTCGAAGGCCGGGACCAGCCGGGGGTCGTCGAGGCCGGCGACATCCAGGTAGCTGCGGAACAGCTCGCCGGGCGACCGACCGGCGACCGGCGCGTGCGAGGCCGCCGCAGCGTCCTCGGGTGACTGCACCAGCACGTCGACGCAGTGCGGGAACAGCGACCGCACCTCGTCGGCGAGGCCGGCCCGGCGGCGCTCGGTGACCACGATGCGGAGGAAGTCGTCGCCCGTGGTGCCGGCCAGCGGCGCGAGGTCGGCGAGGGTGCCCCGCAGCGTGCGCAGCCGGCGACCGGATCCGAGCCGGATCTCGCGGACCGCGGCCGGCACGCCGGGTTCGAGGTCGACCAGGGACACCGACTTGGCGTCGGCGGTCTCGCCGAAGTCGAGCTGCAGGGGCGAGCCGCTGTACCGGATGCGGGTCGGGCCGGGCACGTCCTGGGCCCGGTGGAGGTGGCCGAGCGCCACGTACTGCGCGGTGACCGGGAAGGCCAGCGCGCTCAGGCTGTAGTCCTCGATTGTGTGGACCGAGCGCTCGCCGCCGCCCGTGGTGCCGCCGGCGGCGAAGGCGTGGGCGCAGACGATGTTGACGGTGTCGCCGGTGAAGCCGTCGGTGAGGGCCCGCACGAGCACGCCCAGGCGCTCGGTGTAGGCCTGCGACAGCTGGTAGGCGTCGTCGCGCATGAGGGCGTCGGCCCGGACGATGCCGCGCTTGGAGACGAACGGGAGCATGGCGACCTGCACCGGGACACCGCCGGCGTCGAGGCGGGCGACGCCGCCCTCGTCGGGGCGGGCGACCTGGGTGAGCACCCGGACGCGACCGAGGGTGAGCAGCGGGGCCACCGCCTCGAGGCGGCGGGCGTTGTCGTGGTTGCCGGCGACCACCAGGACGGGCGCGACCTCGGCGAGGTCGAGCAGGCCCCGGTAGACGACCTGCTCGGACTCGGGGCCGGGGGCCGACGTCTCGAACAGGTCGCCGGCCACGAGGACGAGGTCGACGGACTCGTCGGCGGCGATGCGGGCCATCTCGGCCAGCACGGCGCGGTGCTCGTCGGCCCGGCTGGCGCCGCGCATGAGCTTGCCGACGTGCCAGTCGGAGGTGTGGAGGAGCCGCACCCCTACAGCCCTTCGAACGGGTCGTCGGGGATGGCGGTGGCGCCCGCCGCCGCCGACGGCCCGGTGGTGCCGTCGGTCTCCGAGGACCGGGTGGCCCACGCCGGGAACGGGAACTCCACCACGACGGGCACGGGCAGCTGGGGCTGGCTCACGATCATGGTGCCCGGCTTGATGATGGTGGACCGCTGGCGCTGCACGACGGGGAGCCAGCCGTACTCCCCCCGGGTGGCCTCGGCGGAGTCGAGCCGGCCGACCACCCGGATGGCGGAGTTGGCGACGACCCGGCGCTCGACCTCGCTGGCCGTCTGCTGGGCGCCGATGAGGATGATGCCGAGCGAGCGACCCCGCTCGGCCACGTCGAGCAGGAGCTCCTTGATGGGTGAGGTGCCCTCCCGGGGTGCGTACTTGTTGAGCTCGTCGAGCACGACGAACTGCAGCGGCTCGGCCGACCCCGACGCCTCCTTGGCCTGGAACGCCTGGCGCAGCACGACGCCGACCACGAAGCGCTTGGCCCGGTCGTTGAGGTTGTGGATGTCGACCACGGTGACCTGGTTGGCGTCGAGGTCGACCGGGTGGCTGCTGCGACGCACGACGTCGGCCCGGATGAGGTGCTCGAGGTGGTCGACGGCGCCGAACAGGCGCCGCACGAAGGCCCCGACGGTGCCGCCCCCGATGGCGCGGCCGGCCCAGTCGGCCACGGTGGCGTCGTCGTTGAGCCGGTCGTCGACGAGCTCGACCAGCTCGTGGAACCGGGTGATCGACTGGCCCTCGATGACCACGCCGCCACTGTCGGTGGGGGTGGCCTCCTCCAGGCGGCGGGCCACGTTGTGGACCACCATCGTGTACTGCTGGCGGTCGTCCTCGGCATCGGCGAAGAGGAACGGGAGCAGCCGCTGCTTGCAGAACTCGGCGATGGTCCAGAAGAACGGGGCGACGCCGGAGGCCCGCGAACCGACCTGCGGCGTGGCGTTGGCGTCGCCGGGGCGGGGCGGGGCCACGATGCCGACGCTGCGGAACGGGCCGGGCTGCAGACCGAGCAGCCCGTACCGGGCGCGCTGGGTCTCGTCGAGGCGGGCGTTGTGGTGGTCGAGGAACAAGAGGTCCTCGCCCTTGACGTTGAAGATGAGCGCCTTGGTGTTGGCGGCCGCGGCCCCGAGCGCCCCGGAGTGGAACAGCGAGTAGAGGAGGAAGGTGGCGTAGGTGGTCTTGGTGGCCACGCCGGACACGCCCGAGATGTTCACGTGGGCGCCCCGGCTGCCGTCGAGGAACTCCTTGTCGAGGAAGAACGGCTCGCCGTCGCGCGACAGCCCGGCGGGCACCTTCTGGACCATGTCGTCGAAGTGCAGGGCCCGACCCCGCTCGTCGCCGGTGGCCTTGCGCACCGCCGTGCCGGGCAGCGGGGGAACGAAGACCTCGGGCTCGACCCGGGTGGTGATGACCTTGGCGGCCCGCGACACCTGGGCGGGGAGCAGGCCGCCCTCGATCAGGAACACGTCGCTGTCGTACTGCGCACCCTCGTGACGGGCGCGGACCTGCTCGACCATGCCGTACAGCTCGACCCGCTGCCCGTCGGGCAGCGTGCGATCGAGGGCGACGACGTCGTCGAGCTGCAGGAACTGATCGTCGGCGATGGCCACCCAGTACTCGAGCGGGGTGGCGTCCTCGGTGCCGATGACGCGCCCGACGACGGGCGAGGTGGGGACGTCTCCGGCATCGGCCATGGCGGTCGACGGTACCGACGGGGGGTGACGCGAACGGCGGACCGCCCTGCGGCCGGCGCCACCAGATCTGGGAACTGTCGTTGCCAGGAAGGTGCCGGTCCGGTCGGGAGCGAATCATCCCAGAGATCCGGGGCGACCCGGTGGGGACGGACACGGACGCACGCCTCGGCACCTCAGGGTGCCGTCGGTGGCGCCCACGAGCACCAGCAGAGGGAACCATGCCGAAGTCTCGATTCGCGATGTACGCGCCATTCCTCGTACTCGCACTCGTCCAGGCGATCTTCGTGGCGGCGTTCCCGTCGACGGGGACGGACCGAGCCGTCGGCACGACCGGCTTCGACAGCGACCAGTTCGCCACCGGGACGAACGGGACCGGGACCGGGGGCTCGGGCAGCTCGTCGTCTGGCCTCGCCGGCGGCGTCCCCGGTGTCGACGGCGCACCCGGCGGTGGTTCCGACGCCGGTGCTGGTGCCGGCGGGACCGCCGGCGGTGGCGGCGGTGGCGAGGGCGCTGGTGGCGGCGACGGCGCTGGTGGTGGCAGCGGTGGCGGTGGCGGCGGTGCCGCAGCGGCCGAGGGCGACACCAGCCACTGCGCCGGTGCGCGCCAGATGAACGTCTTCGCCGTCGAGTTCGAGAACCCGCCCTGCAAGCCCAAGTGGCCCGAGGGCGCCGACAACGGCGGTGACACCTGGACCGGCGTCACCGCCGACACCATCAAGGTGGTCATCATCGAGCCGGCCCCCAACGAGCAGGTCGACGCCATCCTGAGGTCCCAGGGCCTCGCGTCGACGCCGCAGGACCGTGAAGCGGTCCGCGTGGCGGCCACGGGGTTCGTCAACAAGTACTACGAGACCTACGGGCGCGAGGTGGTCTTCGAGCGCTTCGTGGCTCGCTGCCCGACCTCGCCGGCCGACGTGCCCACCTGCATCGCCGACGCCCGCAAGGTCATCGAGAAGCAGCCCTTCGCCGTGTTCTTCGCCCAGCCGAGCTACCCCGAGCTGTTCGAGGAGTTCACCCGGGCCGGCATCCTGTCCATCGGCGGCTGGCACTTCGACAAGTCGCTCTTCGTCGAGCGGCGTCCCTTCCGCTGGGACATCTTCGTCGACGGCACCGACTCGGCAGAGTTCATCGCCGAGTACTACTGCAAGAAGATGCAGGGCAAGGCGGCCAGCAACGCCGGCGCCCTGATCCACCCCCAGGTCGGCGGACGCAACACCACCCGCCGCCTCGGCATCGTGGTGCCCGACCGCCCCGCCAACAAGTCCACCGCTGACCTGGTGGCCGCCCGGGTGCGGGCGTGCGGTGGCAACCCGGTCGTCGACACCTACCCCAACAACATCGACCGGGCCCAGAGCGAGGCCAACCGCATCGTGTCGGGCATGGTCAGCGAGGGCGTCACCACCGTCGTGTGCATGTGCGACCCGATCTTCCCGGTGTTCCTCACCGCCTCGGCCTCGGCAGCCAGCTACTTCCCCGAGCACCTGCTGCCCGGCCTCGGCCTCCTCGACGCCGACGTCGTCGGACGCCTCTACACCCGGGAGCAGTGGATCCACGCCTTCGGGCCCAGCCACCTGGCCGACACCCGTCCCTTCGCCGACGAGCAGGTCTCCCGCGTGTTCAAGGACCAGGGCATGGGGACGCCGTGCAACTCCTGCAACCTGCCCTGGGTGTACTACTCGCTCTTCGCGTCGATGGTGCACAACGCCGGACCGAACCTGAACCCCGGCACCGTCGAGGCCGGCCTGTTCGGCCTCGAGAAGACGAGGGGCACGGGCGTCACCATCGGCCTCGGCTTCCGACCGGGTGACTACGCCGCCATCGACGACATCCGCGAGGCCTACTGGGTGCCCACGGCTCGGTCCCAGGTCGACGGCAACACCGGCTCGTACCGGTCGATCGACAACGGCAAGCGCTACGTGCTCGGGGAGTTCACCTCCGAGTTCAAGGTGCCGGTCGAGCCGACGCAGGGCTGAGCCGTGACCGCGACCTTCGCCCTCCCGGGCGCCATCGCCTCGGCGAGATCCCGGTTCCAGCGGATCCGCGCCATCCCCGTGTGGGGGACCCTGTTCCTGGCCGTCGTGGGCTACCTCGTGCTGATCGAAGGCGTGCTGCAGCTCGCCTACGGCAAGATCGACATCCCCTTCGTCGACATCGGACTCCTCGAGATCGGCTTCGGAGATCGGGCGATCCCACGCGAGGTCTTCCTGCAGTCCGCGGTCGTCGGCGCCCTCTACGCGCTGGTCGCCATGGGCCTCATCGTGGTGTACCGGGCGAACCAGGTCATCAACTTCGCCCAGGCCCAGCTGGGCGCGGTGCCCGCCGTCATCGCCGCCCTGCTCATCGCCCGCCAGCAGACCCCGTACCTGCTCGTGCTGCCCATCGTGCTGCTCGGTTCCGCGCTGCTTGGCGCCGGCGTCGAGGTGACGATCATCCGTCGCTTCTCCTCGGCCCCCCGCCTGATCCTGACCGTGGCCACCATCGGCGTGGGCCTCCTGCTCGTCGTGCTCGAGTACTACGCCAAGGTCTGGATCCCGGGTGAGCTGCTCGACGGCGCCGGCGACCGCATCCCGACGCCCTTCGACGCCCTGTCGTTCCGGCTGGGCGTGGTGACCTTCACCGGCAACCACATCGCCGCCGTCGTGATCACCGGCGTGCTCGTGGCCGCCTTCGGTGCCTTCTTCCGCTACACCGACCTCGGCATCGCCGTCCGGGCATCAGCCGAGAACGCCAACCGGGCCAGCCTCCTCGGCATCCCGGTGCGGCGGGTCAGCACCATCGTCTGGGTCATGGCCTCGGTCCTGTCCGCCGTCGCCGTCTTCTTGCGCATCCCGCTGATCGGCCTGAACCTCGGCGGCTCGATCAGCCTCGCCGTCCTGCAGTTCGGCCTGGTCGCCGCGGCCATGGCGAAGTTCGACGACCTGCCCCTCGCCCTGCTCTCGGGCGTGTTCATCTCGGTCGTGACCGAGGCCGTCAGCTTCCAGACGCGGCGCGCGAGCCTGGTGGCCCCGATCCTCCTCGCCATCGTGCTGATCGCCCTGCTCACGCAGACGGCGAAGAAGGGCCGGGCGTTCAGCACCGGCGTCTCGACCTGGCAAGCGGTCAAGGACGTGCGGAACACGCCAACCGAGCTGCGCAAGGTCCGAGAGGTCCGGCTCGCCCGGTTGGGCCTCGCCGTCGTCGGCACGATCTTCGCCCTGGCCTTCCCGTTCGTCATCGGCGCCGAGGAATCCGGTCTCGCGGTCGAGCTGGTCGTGTTCGCCATGGTCGGCGTGTCGCTCGTGATCCTCACCGGCTGGTCGGGCCAGATCAGCCTCGGCCAGTTCGCCATCACCGGTGTCGGCGCCATCGTCGGCGGCGGCCTGGCGGCGAACTACAACTACGACTTCTTCGTCGTGCTGGTGATCGCCGGCGTCGCTGGTGCGGTCACCGCCCTGCTCATCGGCCTGCCCGCGCTGCGGATCCAGGGCCTGTTGCTCGCCGTCACCACGCTGTCGTTCGCCTTCGCGGTGCAGGAGTTCGTCCTCCAGCACGAGTGGTTCGACTTCCTGAAGCCGGGGTCCGGACGCTTCGTCGAGCCGCCGATCCTCTACGGCATCATCGACCTCGGCTCGCAGTCCGAGGTCTTCGGCATCGAGCTGCGCCCCGACACCAAGATCTACTACCTCGCGCTCGTGTTCCTCGGCCTGTTCTGCGCCGCGGCCAGCAGCCTGCGGCGCAGCCGCACCGGCCGCCTGCTGGTGGGTGTGCGCGACAACCCGAAGGGCGTCCAGGCCTACGGCATCAACGTGTCCCAGGTCCGGCTGTTCGCCTTCGCCCTGTCCGGCTTCATCGCCGGCGTGGCCGGCGCGATCTTCGCCTACCAGCTCGGCAGCGTCTCGGACTCGGTGTTCACGCCCGACAAGTCCCTGCTCGCGCTGACCATGGTCGTCATCGGCGGCGCCGCCACCCTCCCCGGCGCGGTCATCGGCGCCCTGTTCGTCTTCGGCCTCCCCCTCATGCCGTACCTGAAGGACGTCGACCAGATCCGCCAGCTCATCTCCGGCTTCGGCGTGCTGGCCGTGCTGCTGTTCCTGCCCGGCGGGCTGTCCGAGCTCGTCTACGGCTGGCGCGACACGTTCCTGCGCTGGGTCGCCGCCAAGCACGACATCCACGTCCCGAGCCTGGTCGCCGACTCCCTCGTCACCGAGGGCCACGACGAGTTCCACGGCTTCGAGACGGTCTCGCTCGGCGAGGAGCCGGCGGACGAGGTGCCCGAGGTCGCCCCCGACGAGATCGAGGTCGTGGCGAGCGAGGAGGTGCCGGCATGAAGCCGCTCAAGCGGTGGCTCGACTCGGTCACCGACTCCAACGCCACCCTCCCGCTGGTCCTGCTCTTCTTCCTGAACCTGGTCGACGAGTTCGACCAGGTCCTCTACGGCGTCGTCGCACCCGAGATCCGCACCACGTTCGGCATCTCGGAGCAGGCCGTCATCACCATCGCCACCGTGTCCGGCGCGGTGGTGATCATGACCAGCGTCTACATGGGGGTGCTCGCCGACCGCCACAACCGGATCATGCTCACGCGAGGCGCCGCCCTGCTGTGGATGGTCATGTCGATGCTCACCGGCGTCGCCGGCTTCCTCGTCGTGCTGCCGCTGCTCATCGCCGCCCGGGTCGGCTCCGGCCTCGGCCGGGTCATGAACGAGCCGGTCCACGCCTCCCTGCTCGCCGACTACTACCCCACCCACACCCACGGCCGGGTCTTCTCCTTCCACCGCCAGGGCAACCCGATCGGGCTCATCCTGGCGCTCGGCGGCGGCCTGCTCGCCGACGTCATCGGGTGGCGGGAGACCTTCATCGTCCTCGCGATCCCGACCCTCATCGTCATCGCCTTCATCTCGAAGCTGCCCAACCCGCCCCGCGGCGCGCAGGTCGACCTCGACCTGGCGATCGCCGCCGAGGCGAAGGGGCACAAGATCCCCCTCGGCGAGGGCTGGCGCCGTCTGAAGGCCATCCCGACGCTGAAGCGCACGTGGGTGGCTGCCTTCTTCCTCGGCGCCGCCGTCGTGCCCATCACGTCGTTCATCTCGTTCTTCTTCGAGAACGTCTACGGCATCGAGACCAACTTCGGGCGCTCGGCCATCCTGACCTTCTTCGGGTTCGGCTCGATCATCGGCATCAACCTCGGGGCCCGGTACGCCACCCGCGCCCTCGCCGGCTTCGACCTGCCGAAGCTGTCCGTGTACGGCGGCCGCTCGCTGATCGCCGGCGCCGCCTGCCTGGTGGGCATGGCGCTCGCCCCCTGGATCGGCCTGTCGTTGGCCTTCCTCTTCCTCGCCGGCGTCGTGAGCGTGGGCTTCACCTCCTACAACCTCCCGCTCGTGGCTGCCATCGCCCCGCCCCGCCTCCGGTCGCAGGCCTTCGCCTACTTCGTCTTCTTCTTCGGACTCGGTGCCATCGTCATCGCCGGCTTCGCCAGCGGGATCGCCGAGGACCACGGCTACCGGCAGGGCCTGGCGATCCTCGCCTTCTTCGAGGCGCTGGCCGGGCTCATCTACATCAGCTCGAAGCGCTTCTCGATGAAGGACGCCGAGATCGCCCTCACCACCCTCACCGCCGAGGTCGAGCTCAACGCGGAGGCCATGGGCGGTGACACCGACGCCATCCTCACGTGCCGCAAGGTCGAGGTCGCCTACGACCGCGTGCAGGTGCTCTTCGGCGTCGACATGGACGTCCGGCGGGGCGAGTGCGTGGCGCTGCTCGGCACCAACGGCGCCGGCAAGTCCACGGTGCTCAACGCCATCAGCGGGATCGTCGATCCCATCGGCGGCGCCATCTTCTTCGAGGGCCGCGACATCACCCACCTGTCCACCGCCGACACCGCCGAGCTCGGCATCGTCGTGGTGCCGGGCGGCAAGGCCGTGTTCCCGACCCTTACCGTCGCCGAGCACCTCCGGGCCGCGTCGTGGCTGTTCCGAGGCGACACGGCCCGCGTCGCCGCCAAGGTCGAGGAGGTCTACGACACCTTCCCCCGCCTGCGCGAGCGCATCGACCAGCCTGCCGGCAACCTGTCCGGCGGCGAGCAGCAGATGCTCGCGCTCGGCATGGCGTTCATCGCCGAGCCGAAGCTGCTGATCATCGACGAGCTGTCCCTCGGCCTCGCCCCGACCATCGTCGAGATGCTCCTCGGCATCGTCCGGCGCATCCAGGCCACCGGCACGGCCATCGTCCTGGTGGAGCAGTCGATCAACGTCGCTCTCACCGTGGCCGACCGGGCCTACTTCCTCGAGAAGGGCGAGGTCCGCTTCGAAGGCCCCACGGCCGAGCTGCTCGAGCGTGACGACATCGTCCGCTCGGTGTTCCTCGCCGGTGCGTCCTCCGACGAGGGGGACGACGAGCCGAGCTCGAACGGCAAGGCGCCGGCCGTGGTCGTGCGCACCGCCCCGACCGCGGACGCGCCGGTGATCCTGGAGCTCGCCAGCGTGACCAAGCGCTTCGGTGGCATCACCGCCGTCGACGACACGTCGTTCCAGCTGCGCCAGGGCGAGATCCTCGGCCTCATCGGCTCGAACGGCGCCGGCAAGACCACCATCTTCGACATCGTCTCCGGCTTCCTCATCCCCGAGGAGGGCCGGGTCACCTTCGACGGGATCGACGTCACCGAGCTGCGCCCCGACCAGCGGGCCTGGCTCGGTCTCGGCCGCTCCTTCCAGGACGCCCGCCTGGTGCCGAGCCTCACCGTCGCCGAGAACCTGGCCCTGAGCGTCGAGCGGCACATGGACGTGCGCGACTACCTCGCACCGTTCCTCGGCCTGCCCGGCCAGCGCGAGATCGAATCCCACGTGGCCTGGACGGTGCAGGACCTGATCGAGCTGATGAGCCTCGGAGCGTTCCGCGACAAGTTCGTGCGGGAGCTGTCCACCGGGTCCCGGCGCGTCGCCGACCTGGCCATGTGCATCGCCCACGACCCGAAGGTGCTGCTCCTCGACGAGCCGGCGGCCGGCATCGCCCAGAAGGAGGCCGAGGCGCTCGGTCCCCTGCTCGAGCGGATCCAGCGCGAGACCGGTTGCGCACTCATGCTGATCGAGCACGACATGCCGCTCATCACCGGGGTCTCCGATCGCATGATCGCCCTCGAGCTCGGCCACCCGGTCGCGACGGGCGACCCGCAGGAGGTCATCACCAACCCCCGGGTGGTGGCGTCGTACCTCGGCACCGACGAGGCGACGATCAACCGCTCGAGCAGCGGGCCCCGCGTCGACGGCGCGGTGATCGACCCCACGCTCGTGCTCGACGTGGCGACGACGGCTGCTCCCCCGCGACGGCGCCGTGAACCGCTGGTGGCGAGCCCCCGGGAGGACGCATGAGACGAGCACTCGCCGCCCTGCTGATCATCAGCGGCTCGGTCCTCGGCTGGACCGCCGCGGCGGTCGACGCCGCCACCGTCGTCGACTCCGGGTGGTGGGATCGCAACGCCAACGCGCTCCTGCCCACGCTGGATCCGCCGCCCGACGGTGCGCTCCGGGTCGCCAACGACCCCACCGGCGCCTCGGCGATCGCTGCGGTCCGCTTCCAGCTCGACGAGGGCGAGGACGGCCCGAGCCTCTCCCTGCGCGTGGTCGGCGAGCCGGTGCCGGACGGCGCCGCCTTCGTCGCCTGCCCGACCGCGTCGGAGTGGACCGGCGCGTCCGGTGCGCCCCTGTCCGAGGCCCCGGAGGCGGACTGCGAGGCGGGCGCCGCCCTCGGCCTCGTGGCCGGCGACGGCACCGCGGTCACCTTCGACCTCACCCAGCTCGCCCGCTCCGCCACCGTCGACGTCGTGATCGCCCCATCGCCCACCGGCGAGAGCCCGATCGCCGACACCTTCGCCGTCGACTTCGAGGCCCCGGTCGCCACCGACATCACGGCCGGCGGGCCGGCCCCGACCGGTCCTCCTGCTCCGGGCGGGTCGTTCCCGGGTGACGGCGCTGCTTCGCCACCCACCGGAGCCGGATCAGGCAGCGGCTCGCCGCCGTTCGCCCCGTCGTCGCCCTCTGGCGGGTTCACGCCACCGGCCGGACCGTCGGTCACGGTCCCGGCGATCGAGACGCCGGCGGCGACCCCGCCGGGTGCGAGCTCGCCGGTGACGAGCGCCATCGACACCGAGCAGGCGGTCGCTCCCCCGCTCGGCGCCGCGACGTCGTCGGGCAAGCGGTGGATCGGTCTCGTGACCGCCGCCGCGATCATCGGCCTCGGGGCCTACCTCTGGCGGGCCGACCGGGCCCGTGCGGTCATGACCGCCGGCCCGGTGCTCGGCGGGCTCGGACCCTTCGTCCGCGAGCGGACCGG